>Ga0101944_10000086_pt1 | contig 303715 bp, 276 predicted proteins | sample DewCreD2012metaG_FD_75245 | JGI IMG/M metagenome (GOLD analysis project Ga0101944, IMG submission 75245) | Hot spring sediment bacterial and archeal communities from British Columbia, Canada, to study Microbial Dark Matter (Phase II) - Dewar... ... | reverse complement strand
CAAGACAAAGCGAGTATACATGGTCATCCTCCTGAATTGGACATCCATAAGAGTCCACTGCAAAACCCCTTTTTACCACGAAGGGCACAAAGGTCACGAAGTTTTTTCAAACAATTGTGCGCCGCAATTCAAGATTCTCAATGGAGCCTTTCAGAAATCCTTTGTGTACTTCGTGTCCTTTGTGGTTCAAGACCTTACTCAAGTCGGGTTAACGATAGCATGTTTTACCCGGGCAAAGAAACAAGAAACGACCAGCCGCAGCCGCTTGGCTTGCGCCGCCCTTGTTCCCAATCCTGGATTGTCCGCACGTTTACGCCCATCAACGCTGCAAAGCAGATGATTTGCCTGTAGTTTATCACGGAGCAGTTTATAATAGAGGCATCTTTAGAGAGACAGGTAATCAGCCATGCTCAGCAAAACAATCACACTTTTTTGAATAGCCGGATTTTCAAGTGGCACAGGTAGTGTTTTTGAAGTCCTGTCTTTCAACTTATTTGGGGAATATCCCCATTATCAAAGTAGTGAAATATGAGTCCAATGCAAACCCTCTTTTTTACCACGAAGGGCACACAAAGGTCACGAAGTCTTTTCAAACGATTGTGCGCCGCAATTCAAGATTCTCAATTGAGCCTTTCGGAAATCTTTTGTGGTTCAAGACCTTTTTGCTGTAGAGTCAAATATGTCTCAACTTAAAATTACAGATGATCTTGAAGCCCTGCTTCAGGTTCTCCCCCAGCCCATTGCCCTGGCTGTCAAAAAAGCCGATGATTCGGATAACCTGCTGGAAATCATCCTTGATTTGGGCCGCGCTCCTACGGCGCGTTTCGTTGAACGGGAGATTGTCTTAAGCGACAAAGAAGTTGCCCGCGCTGAAATTGACTACGTGGACGAGCGCGTCGGCGAGTTCGATGCCGACAACCGCGCCGGCATTGAGCGCACCCTGCACCGTATTTCGGCCATCCGCAACCGGCGCGGCCATATTGTGGGGCTGACCCTGCGCGTTGGGCGCGCGGTCTATGGCACGGTGGATATCATTCAAGATATTATCGAGTCGGGCAAGTCGGTGCTCATCCTGGGCCGCCCGGGTGTGGGCAAGACGACCGTCCTGCGCGAGGCCGCCCGCATCCTGGCCGAGTCGAAGCGCGTCATCATTGTGGATACCTCCAACGAGATCGGCGGCGATGGCGATGTACCGCACCCGGCGGTGGGCAAGGCGCGCCGTATGCAGGTGCGTGAGCCGATGCTCCAGCATGAGGTCATGATTGAGGCGGTGGAAAATCACAACCCCGAAGTCATCGTCATTGACGAAATCGGCCGCGAACTGGAAGCCGCCGCCGCCCGCACAATTGCCGAGCGCGGCGTGCAACTCATCGGCACGGCGCATGGCAACACGCTGGACAACCTGCTCCTGAACCCGACTCTCTCCGATTTGGTCGGCGGCATTGAGGCGGTTACCTTGTCAGACGAGGAAGCGCGTCGGCGCGGGACCCAGAAGACGGTCCTGGAACGACGCGCCCCGCCTACCTTTGACGTGTTGGTTGAGATCCAACACCGTGACCGTTTTGCTGTCCACATGGACATCGCCGCTTCGGTGGATGCCCTCCTGCGCGGCTATCCGCTTCCGCCAGAAATTCGCATGCGGGATTCTGATGGACGGATCCGCATTGAGAAGGCGCCCTCTGTTGCCCCGCCTTCCCGGCTGGAAATGAACGGCAAGACGGGATTGCGGCGCGGCATCCGGGAGGCCGGTTCGGAGGCGGGAGCGGAGCCGGCGTTTTCCACTCCTGATGTGACGCGCGGCCCTTTGCAAACCTTACGCGTTTACCCGTTTGGCGTGGCGCGTAACCGCTTAATGCAAGCCGCCAAGCGCTTAGGCGTGCCGGTTTTGGTGGTGCAGGATGCCTCTGAGGCGCAAGTGCTGGTCACCCTGCGGACGTATTACCGTTCACGCCAACAGCCGGTAATGGAGGCCGAGCAGCGCGGCGTGCCGATTTATGTGCTGCGTGCCAATACCGTCAGCCAACTGGAACAATTCCTTGGCGATTTCTTCAACCTGCCAGGGCGCGATGCGGCTGCGAACGACCTGGAGGATGTCCGCTTGCAGACGCAGGCAGCCATTCAGGCCGTGCTGAATGGCGAACGCTGGGTAGATTTGCCGCCGGCTGTAGCCGCGGTGCGCCGTATTCAGCATGAGATGGCGCGCCAAGCCGACCTGGTTTCACATTCTTATGGGAAAGAACCCCGGCGGCATGTCAGGATCTTCCGAGAGTGAGTTGAAAAAATCGGAGGCAGGCCGGGTTCAAAACAGAAAAAAGCGGGCAGGAAGATATCCATGTTCATTACGCTTGAAGGCCCTGAAGGTTCCGGCAAGACTTCTCATCTCCAGCCGCTGGCAGAATGGTTGAGAGGGGAAGGCCACCGTGTTTTCACAACGCGCGAACCCGGCGGAACGCCCATCGGTGAGCAAATCCGCGCTGTGCTGCATAATTTGCAGAATACCGAAATGCACCCCCGCACAGAGACCCTGCTCTATCAGGCTGCCCGGGCGCAATTTGTGGAACAGGTGGTCAAGCCGCGCCTGATGGCTGGTGAGATTGTCATCTCTGACCGCTATGCCGATTCCACGCTGGCTTATCAGGGCTATGGTCATCAGCAGGATTTGGAGCAGGTACGGGCGCTGATTCACTACGCTACAGGCGGCCTGATTCCCGACTTGACGATTCTGCTGGATTTAGATGTGGAAGTCGGTCTTCAGCGCAGTGCCCGCCGCCGGGCGCAGGGCGGCGAGTGGAATCGGCTGGATGCCTTTGACCTGGCTTTTCATCAGCGGGTGCGCGCCGGTTATCTGGAGATGGCAAAGCGCGAACCGCAGAGATGGAAGGTGATTGATGCCGCTCAGGAGTGGGAGAAGGTGCAGGAGAATTTGCGGGTTGTCCTTGCCGAATGCCTGAGCCGGCGCTAACGGCTCATCCCAGGGTTTAAACAGCACAATGTCACAGATTTACACAATTTTTTGAAGACCAATCTGTGACAATCTGTGTAATCTGTGTAATCTGTGGCCCATCCTCAGATTTTGAGAAAACCATGGGGAATTCGGATAAATTTTGTAGAAAAAATCTAGCCACCTGACAGTTTGCTAAGACAGGTAGGAAGCGAGAGGAATACGGAACGATAAAGCATTGGTCAAACTCCTTTCGATGAACCGCAAGCCAATTTGAAAGATACTCAGGTCACGGCGATCTTTGCGGTCAACCAGGTGGCGCAAGCCATCTCGAATGATACGACCGCCAACAGAAATCAGCCAAACATAGAGCAGGGCCACTGCCAATGTAAGGCGAGACAAGCGCAAGAAATGACGGAGCATAGTACTTTCCAGGTCAAAGCCATGTTTTTTGAGATCGCCAAACATTTCTTCAATCCACATCCTTCGGGCGTAATAAGAGAGGGTCATTTTGCGATCAGGCAGATTGGTAGCCAAGCACCAGGGCTCCTTTTCGCCAGACCTCCAATGCGCCAGCAAGTTGACGGGATAGATATGGCTTTCCGACAGGTAAGATTGGCCCAGCCAAGCACTTTCACCAGCCTTCTGCACAAAACTACCAAAGTCTTGCCAACCTTGTTTCTCATTCAACCACACATGCGTAGTCGTTTTCTGGCGCAAAACATAGAACCAACGCCACTTGTCCAGTTGGCGCAAGACCTCTACCGGCCCAAATTCGGTATCGCCCACCAGGAAAACGGCAGTTCCTTGAGGAAGCAGCTTGCGAACATAAGCCAACAGCGCCAACTGCTGGGTGGCCGTACTGTGCCCGCGCACGTGTTTGACCCAAGTCCAAGCAATTGGGATGGCACGATGACGATAGGCCAGGCAAACAATCAACAACTGATGCCCAAAACCGATCTTTGTCCCATCTACCAGCAGCCGAATTTCCTGAATGGCCTGAAATTGGGCTGCCAACCATTGCCGGGCAATTGGCTCGTACCATGCCCGCACTCGAATGGCAGGGTTTTCCAGCAGTCTACTCAGTCGTCGCGTTGTACTCGTCAATTTAGCTTTTCCAGGTATCTTACAAGCAACCTTACTCAAATTCACCGAACGGCTCAGATAAATTCCTACGATCAGGCTAACAAAAACTCGAATTTGGGTGATCCTTTGCCCTGGACGCAGTTCCATAATTCGCTTTTTCCAGGTATCATACAGGTGGTTGGTCGGCATGTGGTTACTCCGTTTCGTAAAATGTTTGGGCAAAAAACAATTTTACCGGAGAGCCGGTGCCGATCAACTATTCTGTTGTTAAACTGTCAGGTGACTAGGAAAAAATCATTTTCTGCAGTATAATGTCTGTATCGTCCTGTAAGTTTTTTTGTTCCATAATCCTTAAGGAGTTCCCATGAAAAAGCATCTGCGTTTGAGTTTGCTGAGCGGGGTAGTGTTGGCCTTGATGCTCATGGCCACCACCGCTCCGGCCCTTGGCGCCGGCCTGACACTGGTTAACGTGACTTCCAAAGGTTCACGCGGGCTGATTTTGACTTTTGAGGCCGGCAGTGAATACACCGGTGCAACGGGCGGCACAGCAACGGTCGGCTGGAGTACTTATCCCATGTATTGCGGCATGGCGGGCAGCGGCAAGTTGGTCTGCTACATTGGCTCGGGCATCTTTAAGCATGCCGGCAAGACCGCCCTGGTTTCCATTGGCGGCCAGACTTTCAGTGTTGGTATTCCTGCCGGAGGTGGCAAGCCTTTGCCGTGGTGGTATTGTCTGGAATACCCTGAAGACCCTCTTTGTCAGAGTGGATAGGGAAGTTAACCAAAGGCGAATCATGGACTGACCCGGAGACTAATCTCTTGGTCAGTCTATTCCAGGCTATCGCTGCCATTTGATTCCCCTGCCCCTAAGTCGGGCAGGGCTTTTTCTATTTCTTCTGGCGATTCGCCCTTTTCCAGGCGGCCAACCACCTCGTCGAATTCGGGAGGCAGGTCTTCGCCGAGTTCGCGTCCCATTTTTCGCATGATCCGGCCCAGGGATTGAGGATCCTCTTCCAGCCCGGCGAGAGCCGAGGGGTCGGAAAAGTCTTCCGCCAGAGATTCGATCCGGCTGTCTTCTGATTTTGCCACGCGTACGCGCGGAGGCCGCCGCCGGACGCTGGAACTGTTGCAGTGGGGACAGGTCACCGACCGCTTCCCATATTCGCTGTAGGACAGGAAAATATCAAAGCGTTTTTTGCAGTTTAGGCAGATATAATCATAGACAGGCATGTTTAAATTTTAACCCAATTGCCGTTTTTGTTACCCTGCTGGATGTGATTTTCTAACACGCCTCTTATACGCGCCGTACCTGCCCATGCTATAATCCGCTCGAAAGGGTAGTTTATGTTGCAGTCTTTTGTGAAACTCCTGGGGGGCGACCCCAACAAAAAAGAAATTGAGAAATTGGCTCTTATTGTGGATCAAGTCAATGCCCTGGAGGCTCAGTTTGAGGCTTTGAGTGATGAGGCCTTGCGTCATAAGACGGAGGAGTTTAAGGCGCATATTCGGGCGGCAACCGAGGGTATCGAAAATGATGAAGCGCGTTTTAAGGCCGAGCAGGCAGCATTGGCCGAGATTCTGCCGCAAGCCTTTGCCGCGGTGCGCGAAGCCTCCAAACGGACGCTGGGACTACGCCATTATGACGTGCAGATAATTGGCGGTATCGTCCTGCATCGCGGTCAAATCGCCGAGATGAAGACCGGCGAAGGCAAGACGCTGGTTGCCACATTGCCGCTGTACCTGAATGCCTTGACCGGGCGCGGCGTACATTTGGTGACGGTCAATGACTACCTGGCGCGGCGTGATGCGCGCTGGATGGGCGCAATTTACCATGCCCTGGGCTTGAGTGTTGGCATTCTCCAAATGGCGGCTGTCACCGAAAACGGCAAGAAGGCGTTCATCTACGATCCTCAGCGTCAGTCGCCGCACGAAGACCAGAATCGATTGCGCATGGTGCCGCGGCGTGAAGCGTATGCCGCCGATATCACCTATGGCACGAACTCTGAGTTTGGCTTTGATTATCTGCGCGATAACATGACCATGAGTCTGGATGACCGCGTCCAGCGCGGCCACTATTACGTCATCGTGGATGAAGTGGACAATGTGTTGATTGACGAGGCGCGCACTCCCCTCATCATCTCTGGCCCGGCTTCTGGCGATTTGGAATGGTATACGCGCATGGCCCAGGTGGTCAAGCAGATACGACCGGAGGATGTGGAAATCAGCGAGAAAGACCGCTCGGTCACACTGACCGAGGTGGGGGAGGCGCATGTGGAGCAGATTCTCGGCCAACCGCTGCGCGATCCCGATCGCCCCGAAGACCTGACGCCAGAGCAGGCGCGACTCTACGGCTATCTGGAGCAGGCCCTGCGCGCTCAGTTCTTGTTCAAGCGCAATAAGGATTATCTTGTCCAGGGCGGCAAAGTCGTCATTATTGACGAATTTACCGGACGTTTGATGCCGGGCCGCCGCTGGAGCGACGGCCTGCATCAGGCAGTGGAGGCAAAAGAAGGCGTCAAGGTTGAGCCGGAAAACGTCACCTATGCCACCATTACGATCCAGAATTACTTCCGCATGTATAAGAAACTGGCGGGTATGACCGGCACGGCTCTGACAGAAGCAGAAGAGTTTAGCAAAATTTACAATCTCGAAGTCCTGCCCATCCCTACCAACCTGGAATATCTCGCTTCGCGTCCTGATTCGCCATTGATTGAGGTCAAAGCAAGGGATGAGGAAGGCTACGAGTACGCCTACTTTACCCGGCGGGAGGAGGGGGAGCGCGGGGCGCCGCTTTACTATCGCCGCAAGGATTACCCCGACGTAATCTTCCGCACACAGGAGGCGAAACTGCGCGCCATTGTGCGCGAGATTGTCCGCTATCACGTCTTGGGCCGCCCGCTCCTGGTGGGTACAACCTCTGTGGAAAGTTCGGAACATCTCTCCAGCCGCCTGCGCGCCGACATGGTGCGCCGCCTGTTGCAGACTTTGCTCCTGCGTCATCTGTGGATGGTTCAACACGGTTATGAAGAAGACGGGCGGCTCATTCCGGAACTCAAGCCGCTGGCCGTGCCTTTGGAGACTCTTGAACCCTCGGCGTTGCGTCAGTTTGCCAAACCGCTGGGGCTTACCTCGATCAACCCGGAGGATGCAGAAAATCTGCCGGTGATCCTCGAAATCCTGCGGCTGGATGAGACCAGCCTTCCCCGCCTCAAAGCCGTGTTGCAGGGCGGCATACCGCATCAGGTATTGAATGCCCGCAAGCATACCGAAGAGTCGCAAATCATTGCCAGTGCGGGCGCCTTTGGCGCCGTGACCATTGCCACCAATATGGCGGGCCGTGGTGTGGATATTAAACTCGGCGGCGAACTGGCCGAAGAAGTGATCGCAGCCGTCCACCGTGTCTTGCGCCGGGCAGGTTATACCGACCCTTACGACATGAGCCTTGAAGAGCGCCGTCAGGCCATTCAGCAGATTGACCCGGCCTTGTATGGCATTTATGAAGGTGAAATCAAATTCTTCTTGAAATACTTTGAAGACATGGAACATGTCAAGGCCTTGGGCGGGTTGCATGTCATCGGTTCAGAACGTCACGAGGCGCGCCGCATTGACAATCAGTTGCGCGGCCGCGCCGCCCGTCAGGGCGACCCTGGCTCCTCGCGCTTCTACATTTCCCTTGAAGATGACCTGATGCGCATCTTTGGCGGCGAGCAGGTAGGCAACATTATGCAGCGTTTGCAGGTGGATGACAACCTGCCACTTGAAAACCGCCTGGTAGCCAACCTGATTGAACAATCACAGCATCGGGTCGAAGGCGCCAACTTTGATGTCCGCAAGCACTTGCTTGAATATGACGACGTGCTCAACAAACAGCGTGCCCAGATTTACTCGCAGCGTGACCGCGTCTTTGTCAAAGAAGATTTAAGTGAAGATATAACCGAAATGGTACGCGCCGAAGTCGAACGCCGGGTCCCGCAAGCCCTGGCCGACGAAGAAGGCCCCTGGAAATTACTGGCCTGGCTCGACGGCGTCCAACCCACCCTGGCAGTCGGCGAGGGCCTCTTCCCCTCCTATACCCAGCGCTTGTTACTGGATGAACTGGCCGAAGCCAAAACAGACTTCCGCCAGGCGTTCATTGATCTCCTGTCGCGCGCGGTGCAGTATGAACATGAACATTTGCGCCACGCTCTTGACAACCTGATTGAACGCGCCACAGAAACCCTGGAAATGCAATTAGCCGAACGGTTAGACACGCTGGAGACTTTTCTAGAAGCCCAACGCGATGCCGAAGAAAAACGCCGCGCCCAGGAATTGCTGGATGAACTTTCCTCTCTGCTGCGGCTGCCCCTGCGCCTCGACAATGACCAGATGCGCCTCCTGGTCAACGATCCGCTTGCCCTGCTGGATGACCTGAGGACTCAGGTGCGCCTGCAAATAGCCCAAATCAGCGCTGCCCGTCTGATAGGAGCCGTTGAACACCGCTTAGGCGAAAACCTCAACCTCGACAAAACCGCCTTAACTCACCTGGAGTGGGACGGCCTATCCGCTTATCTGCGCCAGGCAACTTTTGCTCTGCTTGAGCGCCAGCGTGAACGCCTGGTGGGCACCAACGGCCAGGTGTTACGCGACCTTGATTTGTTTCTCCAACGCCAGCCCTCTGAAGCAGAAACTGAGACGGGACGCCTGCGTTTGCTCATCAATTTGATGCAGGGCGTTCGCACAGCCTTTGACCCGAAGACTCACCGTCAGGTGCGGCAGGTGTACACCCGCCTCCAGCCTGTCTTCCTGGCTGCCCGCCGCCTGGAGAATCTGGATGCCAGAGATTTGACGGACGACATCCTGAACCACCTCGAGCAGGCGCGCCAGGCCTTGCAACGAGCCTGGGGCGAAAGCGAATTTGCCCGCCTGGGACAAAATGCGGTTCGTCTTGCCGACTTTGGGCCGGCTGCCGTTATTTTGGGCCCCGACCGCGCCGACGCATCTCCCGCCGCCCTGACAGAATCCGAACGTCAGGCTTTGATGGCCGAACTGGGCCGCCGCGCGCTCAACGACCAGCATCGTGCCCTCTTATTGGGGGCCATCTCTGAACTCTGGGTGGACTACCTGACGCGCGTGGAAGCCTTACGCGTCTCCATTGGCCTGGAGGCTTATGCCCAGCGCGACCCACTGGTACAATACAAGAGCAAAGCCTCTGAAATGTTTCAGGACCTGTTGGTTGAAATCCGAGCCCTGGTGACCAGTCGGGTTTTTGCCTACCAGCCGCGCACCTACACCATCACGGTTGTGGATAGCGCCGAGGCTGTCCCTGAGAGCCCCCCGGCGAGATCTGCTTCGCCGTCTGCCGGGAAGCCCGGCGGCAAGAAAAAACGTAAACGGCATTGAATCCTGTGAGTTCAAACGCCCGTACCTCGCCTCTTAATATCTATCGCATTTTGCCCAAAGTGGAATTACACCGCCATTTGGAGGGTTCTCTGCGGTTGTCCACCATGCTGGAAATCGCCCGCGCTCACGGCGTGACCGTCCCGGTCAGTATTTTGCGTTTGAGCGGCATGGTGCAGGTGCAGGAGGCTGATCCACTGACCTTCAGCAATTTCCTGGAAAAATTCAAAACCTTACGCCTGTTCTACCGCTCGCCAGAGGTGATTCATCGGATCACGCGCGAAGCCATTGAAGATGCCGCCCGTGACCATGTGCGCTACATGGAATTGCGTTTTACTCCGGTGGCTCTTAGCCGGGCAGAAGGATTTCCCCTGGCAGATGTGGTGGATTGGGTTTGCAAAAGCGCCCGCGAGGCTGCACAAGAGTTTGGCATGCAAGTGCGGCTGATTGCCTCGGTCAACCGACACGAGAGCCTTGAATTGGCCGAGCAGGTGGCCTGGATTGCTGCCGGACGGATGGCGTGCGGTCTGGTGGGTTTAGATTTGGCCGGCGCTGAAGCCGATTTTCCTGCCGCGCCTTTTTTGGGCATTTTTCGTGAGGCCAAACAGTCCGGTCTGTATTTAACCGTGCATGCTGGTGAATGGGGTGGGGCTGAAAATGTGCGTCAGGCCATTCAAGATTTTGGCGTTGATCGCATCGGGCATGGCGTGCGTGTGATGGAAGACCCAGATGTGGTGGCGCTGGCGCGTGAACGCGCTACCCCCTTTGAGGTCTGCATTACCAGCAACTATCAATCGGGTGTCACTCCCACTTTAACGGCGCATCCCTTTCCTGCTATGTTGGCAGCCGGGCTGAATGTCACCTTGAACACGGATGACCCTTCGGTTTCGCGTATCACCCTCAGCGATGAATTTCGCATGGCTGCAGAAGATATTGGCGTACCGCTGGATGTGCTCAAAGGGCGTATCCTGGCTTCAGCCCAGGCGGCCTTCCTGCCGCCCGACGAAAAAGAGAAACTCGTTCAACAATTGCAAAAGGAATTAAAATAACGGCCCGCAATTTGCCTGAGAACAGCAAGGGCGCACCTGTGTTGGCTACGATTTGTACTGACGCAAATGGCACAATTTCAATATGTGGAGTATCAGTATGAAGGATTTTTTTAATGCCCGCAGTTCTTTCAGTGTGCGTGGAAAACAATATGTCATTTACCGCCTGGCCGCGCTTGAGGAAGCCAATCTGACCAGCCTCAAGCGCCTGCCGTTCTCTATCCGCATTCTGCTTGAATCTGCTCTGCGGCAGTGCAATGGGCGCGAAATCACCCCGCAGGATGTCCAAAACATTGCCGCCTGGACTCCGACTCCGGCTGAGGCAGGCGGCCGTCGCGGCATTCCCTTCCTGCCGGCCCGCGTTGTCATGCAGGACTTTACCGGCGTCCCTGCTATTGTGGATTTGGCTGCCATGCGTGATGCAGTGGCCCGCTTGGGGGGCGACCCCAAGCGCATCAACCCTCTTGTGCCGGTGGATTTGGTGATTGACCACTCGGTGCAGGTGGATTTCTTTGCAAATAGCGATGCCCTGCAGCGCAATGCTGAACTTGAATTCCAGCGTAACCGCGAACGTTACGAGTTCCTCAAATGGGGGCAAAAGGCCTTCTCTAACTTTCGCGTCGTTCCACCTATGACCGGTATTGTGCATCAGGTTAATCTGGAATACCTGGCAAGTGTGGTGATGGTGAGGCAAGATACAGAGGTGCTGGCCTTCCCCGATACGCTGGTTGGCACCGATTCTCACACCACCATGGTAAACGGCCTGGGCGTACTTGGCTGGGGGGTGGGCGGCATTGAGGCCGAAGCCGTCATGCTTGGTCAACCAATGGATATGCTCCTGCCTGATGTGGTTGGTTTCAAATTGTATGGCAAATTGCGCGAGGGCGTTACCGCCACCGACCTGGTGCTCACCATCACCCAAATGCTGCGCCAGAAAGGCGTGGTGGATAAGTTTGTTGAATTCTACGGCCCTGGGCTGGAGAGCATGTCCTTACCCGACCGGGCGACGATTGCCAATATGGCCCCCGAATACGGCGCGACCATTGGCTTCTTCCCGGTAGATGATGAAACGCTGCGCTATCTCCGTCTGACCGGCCGTTCGCCCGAGCAAGTGGAACTGGTAGAAGCCTATCTACGGGAACAGGGACTGTTTCGAGAGGCCTCGACACCTGAGCCGGAATTCACCGACCGCCTCGAACTTGACCTTGGGTCGGTCGTCCCATCTCTGGCTGGACCCAAGCGTCCGCAGGACCGCGTCCCGCTGTTTGAGATGAAGTCGGCTTTTCGGCAGGCTTTAAGCGCGCCGGTCAAAGCGCGTGGATATGAGTTAACGCCTGAGGCAATTGGCAAGCAGGCGCGGGTGGGTACGAACGGTGGTTCTTACGAGATTACCCACGGTGCAGTGGTCATTGCAGCCATCACCTCCTGCACTAATACGTCCAACCCTTCCGTGTTGATTGCCGCCGGCCTGATTGCCCGAAAGGCTGTCGAAAAAGGGCTGACGGTCAAACCGCATGTCAAGACCAGCCTGGCGCCGGGGTCTCGTGTGGTGACCGACTACCTTAAGAAGGCCGGATTGCTGCAGCCGCTGGCGCAATTGGGTTTCAATGTGGTGGCCTATGGCTGTACAACCTGTATTGGCAATTCGGGCCCGTTACCGAATGAGGTTGCCAGAGCCATTACGGAGGCCGACCTGGTAGCCGCAGCGGTTATCTCTGGCAATCGTAATTTTGAGGGCCGGGTTCACCCGCTTGTGCGGGCCAATTACCTGGCATCCCCTCCGCTGGTGGTAGCCTATGCGCTGGCCGGTACGGTGGATATTGACCTGGCGACTGAGCCGCTAGGCGTGGATAAAGAGGGGCAGCCGGTTTATCTCAAGGATTTGTGGCCGACCACGCAAGAGATTGCCGAGACAATTGCCGCCAGCCTGCAAACTTCTATGTTCCGCGAACGTTATGCCGATGTTTTTGAGGGCTCGGACATGTGGAAGGAGATACAGGTTACGGAGGGGGAACTGTTCCAATGGGATGAGGCTTCCACTTATATTCACCATCCTCCTTATTTTCAGCAAATGACCCTGGATGTACCCTCAGTGCAGGAAATTCGCCGGGCGCGTGTTCTATGCATGTTCGGCGATTCGATTACCACCGACCATATTTCTCCGGCCGGGAGCATTGCTGCCGATAGTCCGGCTGGAAAGTATTTACGCGAGCGCGGTGTCCAGCCGCGCGACTTTAACCAGTATGGCACGCGACGCGGTAATGATTTGGTGATGGCGCGTGGTACCTTTGCCAATATCCGCCTGAAAAACTTGCTGGTGGCGCCCAAAGAAGGCAATTGGACGAAATGTTTTGTCGAGGATGGTCAGGAGATGCCTATCTTTGATGCAGCGATGAAGTACAAAGAAGCGGGAATTCCGGTCATTATCATCGCAGGTAAAGAATATGGCACCGGTTCCAGCCGCGATTGGGCTGCGAAAGGGCCGTTGTTGCAAGGTGTGCGCGCAGTGATTGCCGAGTCGTTTGAGCGCATTCATCGTTCCAACCTGGTAGGCATGGGCATTTTGCCGCTCAAATTTATGGATGGCCAAAATGCTGAGGTGCTGGGCCTGGCGGGCGATGAAGTCTATGATATTGAAGGCCTGAGCGATGATATGGCTCCGCAAAGTATATTAACTGTCAGGGCACAAAAAGCGGATGGGAAGGTGATTGAATTTCAAGTGCGCGCCTTGCTCAATACAGCCGTTGAGGTCAACTATTATCGCAATGGTGGTATTCTTCACACTGTGTTGAGGAACTTGCTCAGAGTGTGAATTATGTGAGAACAGTAGGAGTAGGTCACGTTTTAAACGTGACCTACGACAAAAAACATAAACCCCCAGACAAAAATTCCTTGACCTTCCCCCGTTTTCCGAGTAGAATACATGCCGCAAATGCCCCTTTAGCTCAGTGGATCAGAGCGTTTGGTTGCGGACCAAAAGGCCGCGTGTTCGAGTCGCGCAAGGGGCGCCATGGAGAGCGGGCACACCCGCTCTTTTTGTTAGCCGTGGAGGGAAGATGTCCAAACGCCAGATTTTGCTCACCAACGATGATGGTATCCGTTCACCGGGTTTATGGGCAGCCGCGCAGGTCCTTTCTGCATTGGGATTTGTGACCGTAGCCGCACCCTTGGAGCAGTCCTCTGGTATGGGGCGCAGCCTGCCGGCAGATTCAGATGGGATCATCCGCGAGATCAAGATGCAGGTCAACGGTCAGGAATGGCGCGTTTATGCGGTGGGTGGCAGTCCGGCCCAGGCCGTTCAACATGGAATCCTGGAAATCCTGCCATGCCGCCCAGACCTGGTTGTATCGGGCATCAACTATGGGGAGAACGTCGGAACAGGCATCACAATTTCCGGAACAGTTGGCGCTGCTATGGAGGCCGCCTCTATGGAAATTCCGGCCCTGGCAGTCTCGCTGGAGACCGATCAAGAGCATCATCGTTCATATTCTACAGAAGTGGATTTTTCAACGGCGGCCTTCTTTACTGCCTACTTTGCGCGCCTTTTACTGGAAAAGCGTTTTCCAAAAGATGTGGATTTGCTCAAAGTAGATGTGCCGAACACAGCAACACCGCATACGCCTTGGCGCATGACCCGTCTTTCGCGTCAACGCTATTATGAGCCGGTTGCTCCGCAGCGTTCGTCTTGGGAAATACCAGGGAAAGTGGGTTATTGCAATGGTGCCAGTTTGGTGAATGAGCCGGAAGATACAGATGTCTATGTCTTGCGAAAACAGCGTCAGGTCTCGGTTACGCCGCTCAGCCTGGACATGACCGCCCGCGTAGATTTCAGTGAACTGGAACGCTTATTACGGGATGCTTGAACTGAAATTGGCGATAAGAGATGTTTCAGGGCGGATAAATATCCTGTTTGTTGAATGACAAATGCACTGTACGCTTGTGAAAACTATCACATTTTCCTCCCTTGCGAATTATCTTGTGATATACTTGCGCCGCTACTCAAGGAGTAGAAATCTCTCAAATGGGAGACTGGTATATGCTACTTGAATATATAGCCATTGGTGTATTGCTTTTTCTGGCAATAGCCGTAGCGGCAATTGCTATTTTTCTGGGGGAACTATTTGGTCCGAAGCGCAAGAGTGATAAAAAGGCTCAGCCTTATGAATCGGGTATGCTACCGATTGGTCCTGGGACGCGGCGAATGCCTGTGCGCTTCTATTTGATTGCAGTCCTTTTCATCCTGTTTGATATTGAAATTGTTTTCTTTCTGCCGTGGGCGGTGGTCTTTCGTCAACTTGGTCTGTTTGGGTTGATTGAGATGATCGTCTTTATCGGCATTTTACTGGTGGGTTACATTTATGCCTGGAAGAAAGGAGCCCTGGAATGGGAGTAGAACAAAAACTCGGCAACCTGGGTGTCGTCACAACAACGCTTGAGCAGGCGGTCAACTGGAGTCGCACCAAAGCCATGTGGCCGATGCTTTTTGGCCTGGCCTGTTGTGCTATTGAGATGATGTCTGCCCAGGCGGCGCATTATGATATGAGCCGTTTTGGCATGGAGTTGATGCGCCCTAGCCCGCGTCAGTCGGACCTGATGATTGTGGCCGGGCGCGTGACGCGTAAAATGGCCCCTGTTTTACGCCGTCTGTATGACCAGATGCCTGAGCCCAAGTGGGTGATTTCAATGGGAGACTGCGCCTCCTGCGGGGGGGTGTTCAACAACTATGCCATTGTCGCCGGCGTGGATGAAGTGGTACCGGTAGATGTCTATGTAGCAGGCTGCCCACCGCGTCCAGAAGGGCTGATACACGGCATTGTCACCTTACACGAAAAGGTCAACGCCGAGAAAATGCGTGACTGGGCCAAAAAGCAGGGATAAGTATGGACGAAAAACTTCAATCCATTCTTGAGTCTTTGCAGGCAGAGTTTTCTGCCAGCGTGGAAGAATTCCGTGGTGAACCACAGGTAACCCTTGCTGTGGAGCAAATTGTCCCAGCCCTGACCCAACTGCGCGATAAACATCATTTTGAGCAATTGATCACATTGACGGCGGTGGATTACTGGCCAGAAGAAAACCCGCGTTTTCATGTCCTCTACCTGTTGCGTTCCTATGCACAACACCTTACCCTGTTGCTGCGTGTCCCGGTTTCGGGGGTTAATCCTACTGTCCCGACCGCGAGCGGCATATATGCCAATGCCAATTGGCGGGAGCGCGAGTTGTGGGACATGTTTGGCATCAAGGCTGAAGGTCATCCAGATTTGCGCCGTATCCTCATGCCGGCTGATTGGGAAGGGCACCCGCTGCGCAAAGATTATCCTCTTGGTTACGAAGAACCGCAGTTCACCTTCAATTTTGAAGAGATTGACCTGCGCAAGCCGTATGCCAAAGAGTAATGGTAGGGAGGAAAAATGGCCCAAATAGAAGAAGTGACCGTTGAACAACTGAAACACCTGGTGTCTGAGCGCGCCATTGAAGGCGAGACCATGTTACTCAACATGGGTCCACAGCACCCATCCACGCATGGCGTGCTTCGCCTGCTCCTGGAACTGGATGGCGAGATTGTGGTCAACTGTGTGCCGGATATTGGTTTTCTGCATACTGGCGTTGAAAAGAACATGGAAGCCAAGACCTACCAGAAAGCAGAGGTGATGTCGGACCGGCTGGATTACCTCGATACGGTTGGCAATAACCTGGCTTACTGCCTGGCTGTGGAAAAACTGGTGGATTTGGATGTGCCGCTGCGGGCGCAGGCCATTCGCGTGATTTTGGCCGAACTCCAGCGTATTGCCTCGCATCTGGTCTGGCTGGGGACCGCCGGCCTGGACCTGGGGGCAATGTCCATGTTCCTCTATTGCTTCCGCGAGCGCGAATACATCCTTGACATTCTGGAACTGGTCTCTGGTCAACGCATGATGACCACCTACATCCGTCCCGGTGGCTTGTGGCGGGATGTGCCGGTTGAGTTTGAGTCGGCCGTGCGTGCTTTTCTGAAGATGATGCCGAAGCGCATTGATGAATATGAGGCGTTATTAACGCGTAACCCGATCCTGCTTGATCGTGTGCTGGGAATCAGCACCATGTCAAAGGAAACTGCCCTGCAATATGGCGTGACGGGGCCCATGTTGCGTGCTTCGGGCATGAAATGGGACCTGCGCAAAGAACATCCCTATTGCGGCTATGAACAATATGACTTTGAGATCCCGGTGCGCGAAGAAGGTGACGTGTATGCCCGCTACCTTGTGCGCATTCAGGAGATGCGCGAATCGCTCAAAATCGTTGAGCAGGCACTGAACAAATTGCCGTATGGGCCGGTGCGCAGTGATAACCGCAAGTTTGTACCGCCGCCGCGTTCAGAAATTGGTGTCAGCATGGAGGCCCTCATCCATCACTTCAAATTATGGACAGAGGGATTTGATGCGCCTAAAGGCAGCGTTTATGCGGCCATTGAATCGCCACGCGGCGAACTAGGAGTCTATTTGGAGGGCGATGGCGGCCCGAAGCCTTACCGTGTCCATTGGCGCACACCCTCCTTTGATAATCTACAAGTCGTGCCGGTGTTGGCCAAAGGTCTGTTTGTTGCAGACCTGGTAGCGCTCATCGGCTCGATTGACATTGTGCTGGGAGATATTGACCGATGAGCCTGGCAGAAAAATATCCCGAAGAAATCAAGCGAATTCTGGCGAAATACCCGCCAGAGCATAAACGTTCTGCCCTGATGCCGTTGCTGTACCTGGCCCAGCGCGAGAAGGGCTATGTTGATAATCACGCCATGCGCGAAATCGCCGACATGCTCGAAATCACCCCCACCGAAGTTGCTGCAATGATCGGTTTCTATACCCTGTATCATGACGAGCCGGCGGGAAAGTTACGCATTCAGGTTTGTGTGGATTTGCCCTGTGCCTTGCGCGGCGCTGACAAGTTCTTGGCCGACCTGTGCGCCAGTTTGGGCATTGAAGCGGGCGGCACAACTGCGGATGGTCTGATCACGGTTGAGCCGGTCATGTGCCTGGCGGCTTGCGATAAGGCACCTGTGTTCCAGACCCAAGGGCCAGATGGGATTGCCTACCACGAGAACATGACCGTGGAGAAGACCATGCAACTGATTGAAGCCCTGCACAAATCTGGCAAGGAGGTGAAATAATGGCCCATATCCTCCTGCGCCATCGGGATATTCCCGATATTAGCAACCTCGAAGTTTACAAGAAAAACGGTGGTTTTGAAGCCTTCAAAAAAGCCGTGACCAAAATGGACCCGGGCGACGTGACTCAAGTAGTCAAGGACTCGGGCCTGCGCGGACGCGGCGGGGCGGGCTTTCCAACCGGTATGAAATGGCTTTTCATGGATCGTGATAACTGGCCGCATTATGTGGTGGCCAATGCTGACGAGTCTGAGCCTGGCACTTTTAAGGACCGGGAGATTATGGAAGGCAATCCCTTCCAGTTTTTGGAAGGCGTGGCGATTGCCTCTTATGCAGTCGGTGCAAACGCTGCCTATATCTACCTGCGCGGTGAGTTCTGGCCAGTGGCAGCCTGGCTGGATGAGAAAATTGCCGAAATGGAAAAAGCCGGCTATCTGGGCAAAAAACTCTTCGGGACGAACTATTCGTTACGCATCCATACCCACTTGGGGGCTGGCGCCTACATCTGTGGCGAGGAGACCGCCCTGCTCGAATCGCTTGAAGGCAAGCGCGGCCAACCGCGCCTGCGCCCTCCCTTCCCTCCGGCTTACGGTCTGTACGGCAAACCAACCGTAGTCAACAACGTGGAGACGCTCACCAATGTCCCGCTCATCATTGCCAATGGCGCCGACTGGTACAAATCCATGGGCACCGCCGACAGTGCCGGAGTCAAGATTTTCAGCCTCTCGGGCCGCGTCAAAAAACCCGGTAATTACGAGTTACCTTTTGGAACGACATTTCGCCAGTTAATTTATGAGTATGGTGGTGGAATCATTGACGACCGTCCGGTGAAGGCCATTATGGCAGCCGGCGCCTCATCCTCGCTTATTAGAGTGGATGACAAAGCCCTGGATACCCCCATGGATTATGCCTCTGTCCGCACGCTCGGCGCGGACCTGGGGTCTGCTTCTGTTATCGTGATTGACGACACCGTCTCTATAGATTGGCTGCTGAACAAGACCATCCATTTCTTCAAACATGAGTCTTGTGGCAAATGCACACCTTGCCGCGAGGGCAATTACTGGATGTTGCACCTGATAGAGCGCATTCACAGCGGGACAGGCTCGCCAGAAGACGTTGAATTATTGAAGAGCGTTGCCAAACAAATTCAGGGCAAGTGCTTGTGCGCTTTAGGAGAGTTTTCCACCATGGCGGTTGTATCGGGTATCGAGCGCTTCCCTGAAGATTTTACAAAAGCGGTGCATTCGTAGCATGGCTGCGAATGGCGTATCGGAGCGAATATGACGGAACTAGTCACGCTAAGCATTGATGGGAAACAGGTCACCGTGCCGAAAGGCACGCTGGTTGTGGACGCGGCCAAACAAGCCGGCATTGACATTCCGGTTTTCTGCTACCATCCCAAAATGGAACCGGCCGGCATGTGCCGCATGTGTCTGGTAGAACTTGGCCGCCCGATGATTGACCGCGCTACCGGCCAACCGGTGATGGAAAATGGCCAGCCCAAGATTCAATGGGCGCCCAAGTTGGAAACGGCCTGTACCAACGTGGTCTCCGAAGGAATGGTCGTCCTGACCCGCTCAGAGAAGGCCAAGGCCGGGCAGCAGGAAATTCTAGAATTTTTGCTTACCTCGCATCCACTGGATTGTCCGGTTTGCGACAAGGGCGGTGAATGCCCTCTGCAAAATCTGACTTTGGATTACGGCCCCGGCAAGAGCCGTTTCTTGTACCATGAAAAACACCATGCCGAGAAACACGTTCCCTTAGGGGAACTTATCTGGCTGGACCGCGAACGTTGTATCCAATGCGGCCGCTGCGTGCGCTTCCAACGCCTGGTTGCAGGCGAACCGGTGCTGGCATTTGATGAGCGTGGCCGCGACACCGAAATTATCACCAATTCTGAGCCGCCCTTCGACTCGGTCTTCTCCGGCAATACTACCGATATTTGCCCGGTTGGTGCGCTCACCACAGCAGATTTTCGCTTTGGGGCGCGCCCCTGGGAACTTAAATCGGCGGCTTCTCTCTGTGCACAATGCCCCGTAGGTTGCAATATTACCTTCAATACCCGCCGTGAAGCCAAATCGGGCGGACGGGTGGTTATCAAGCGCGTCATGCCGCGCCAAAATGAAGAAGTTAACGAAATCTGGATCTGTGACAAAGGCCGCTTTGCGTATCACTTTACGGAAAGTGAAGCGCGCTTGCGCCAGCCGCTCATCCGCCGCAACGGTCAACTGGAACCTGCCTCTTGGGAAGAGGCGCTGGACCTGGCCGCTGCAAAATTGAAAACCGCCGGCAAAGATGCCGTCATCCTGGCTGGTGGACGGCTTTCCAATGAAGACCTCTTCAACCTGAAGAAACTGGCCGATGGATTGGGTGCGCCAAGCGTGCTCTACACCCACATTGGCGGCGGCGACATGGTGACCCAACTCGGCCTTACCTCGGGTTCCAACCTCTCTGCGCTTGGAAAAGGTGACACGATTATTGTCGCGGCTTCTGACCTGTACGAAGAGGCGCCCATTTGGTGGCTGCGTGTCAAGCAAGCCGCCGACCGCGGCGCGACGCTGATTGTCGTCAATGCCCGTGCTACCCGCCTTGATAAACATGCCGATTATGTTGTGCGCTATGCCCCCGGCGATGAGACGCCTACCCTGCAGGGCTTGCTCAAACAAGATAAGATTGGTGCGGCCATTCGCGAGGCCAATAACCTGCTTGTCCTCTACGCGGCAGACGGGTTGGACCTGAACGGCTCAACCTCAGTTGCCGCGGCTTGCGCCACCCTGCTGATTGAAACCGGTCACTTTGGACGGCCAAACAATGGGTTAATCGGCGTCTGGCCGCATGCCAACGACCAGGGGGCCTGGGAAATGGGGTTCCGCCCCGCAACAGATTTAGCGGCAGTCCTGAAAGAAAAGACGGTTTACATTGTCGCGGCGGACCCGGCAGGCGACGACCCACTGCTGGCCAAAGCCTTGCAACATGCCAAAACGGTCATCGTCCAGGAACTGTTCCAGACCGCTACAGCCAGTCGGGCCGAGATTGTGTTGCCTGCCGCGGCCTATACCGAACGCGAAGGCACGTTCACATCGGGTGAGCGGCGGGTTCAACGTTACTATCCGGCAGTCCCCCGCTGGGCCGATACCCGGGCCGATTATGTCATCACAGCAGAGATTGGCAAACGGCTCGGCCTGGACCTGGAGGCTGGCGCGCCGACCCTGGTCTTTGACCGGCTGAAGGCGGAGGTAGCGGCCTTTGCCGGGCTTTCGTATCGCAAACTGGCCGAAACCCGGCCGCAGTGGCCGATTGTAGGCCGTGCTGACCTGTATTATGGCGGCACGACCTATGAGAACAAGCAAGGCTTGGGGGTTCACCTTGCGGCGCCGCTCTCTGCTGGAGAATCGCCGCGCCTGCCCGAGGTCCGCGCAGGAACCGGCCCGCGTCCTCAGGAAGATGCCTTGCTGGGTATTCCCGTCACCAAACTATATGACCTGGGTGTGACCGTGCGTTCCTCGGCTTTACTGGAGGCGCGCATCGGCCTGCCAACTGTCACCCTCCATCCCCTGGCCGCGGAAAAAATGGGCTTGAAGGCGGGTGACACGGTTAGTGTGGGACTGGATGGCCATGTGACCGAGGGAGTAGTGAAATTGGATGAGACGATTCCGGCGGGCGTGGCGCTTGTGCCGCGCAGCATGGGACTGCCGCTCTCTGTGCCAGCGCCGCTGAGCGTTGGTAAGGCCAAATAAAGGTGAGGACTACGTTATGGATGCTGCCTTGATTTGGGAATGGGTAATCAAAGCCCTGTTTTTGATTTTCTTCCTGTTGGGTGGGTTTGCGTACCTGACCTGGTACGAACGCAAGGCGCTGGCGCGTATTCAGGTGCGTTATGGCCCAAACCGAGCCGGTCCTTATGGCTTGCTCCAACCCATTGCGGATGCGGTGAAGTTGATCTTCAAAGAAGAATTGACCCCCAGCATGGCCGACAAGGTGATTTTCCTTTTGGCCCCCATTGTGACGGTGGTGCCGGTGATGCTAATGGCAGCAACCGTGCCTTGGGGCCCGCCGATTCAATTGTTTGGGCGCACGATTAACATGAGCGTTGCCGATTTGAATGTGGGTGTGCTCTACATTACGTCAATTGCCTCGATTGCGGTGTATGGCATTGTGCTGGCGGGCTGGTCGTCGAACAACAAGTATGCTATTTTGGGCGGTTTGCGGGCTTCAGCGCAGATGGTGAGTTATGAACTGGCGTTGGGGTTGGCCTTTGTGCTGCCCATCCTGTTGGCTGGTTCAATGCGGCTGATGGATATTGTCACCAAGCAAGCCGAGATGGGCTGGTTTGTCCTGATTCAGCCGGTGGGAGCGCTCATCTTTCTTATTGCCACGTTGGCAGAAATTGGCCGTGCGCCCTTCGATATGCCCGATGCCGAGCAGGAACTCTCTTCCAGTTATCACTCGGAGTATTCGGGCATGAAATTCGCGCTGTTTTTCATGGCCGAGTATGAGAAGATGATCGTCATCTGCGCTATTGCGGCCACGCTATTCTTTGGCGGTTTTTTGGGGCCGGGTGTGGATAAGTGGCCCTGGCTGGGGCCGGTTTACCTGCTGGCGAAAATCATCGTCTTGCTCTTCTTGATGATTTGGGTACGGGCAACCTTCCCACGCATACGCTACGACCGGCTAATGGCACTTGGCTGGAAGGTGTTGCTGCCTACCGCGTTAGGATTGGTCTTTGTCACGGCACTTGGTATTTTGTTGGCAGAAGCCATCCATCCAGCCATGCTCTGGATCGTCCCGTTTCTCTCTTTGGCAACGGGTATCCTGGCGGTTTGGATGATTGAACGTGCTTTGAGGAGGAAAGAGTATGCGCGTCGTTGAACCTGTTGTTGAGTTGGCGCGTGGTCTCGCGACGACGCTCCGGATGATCTTTGGCGAGAAGCCGGTGACGGTGCAGTACCCGGAAGAAAAGCGTCCGGTGCGGCCGCGCTTCCGCGGGCGTCATGTGCTGAAACGCTACGAGAATGGCCTGGAGAAGTGCATTGGTTGCGCCTTGTGCGCGGCAGCCTGCCCCGCCGACGCGATTTTTGTTGAGGCCTCGGAAAATACAGATGAAGCGCGTTATTCACCCGGTGACCGCTATGCCAGCACGTATGAAATAAATATGCTGCGTTGTATCTTTTGCGGCTTCTGTGAAGATGCCTGCCCAACCGAAGCGATTGTGTTAGGTGATAATTATGAGTTGTCCTTTACCAGCCGGCGGGAGGCCATTTACCCGAAGGAAATGCTGATTGAGCCTGTCCCGCCGGGTGGTCAGCCGACCCCGCAAAAGACGCCAGCGGGCGTTTTTACCCGTTCGGTCCCTGAGATGAAAGATTCGCAAGACTGAGAGCCTGCTATGAGTATAGACTTGATTCTCTTCCTTGTATTGGGGCTGGTGGCGGTGGCTACTGCCCTGGGAATGCTGTTCAGCCGCAACGCGGTTTACTCTGCCCTGTTTTTGGTGCTGAACTTTGCCACGGTTGCCGTATTTTATATCCTGTTGAGCGCACCCTTCATTGCTCTGACACAGATTACGGTCTATGCCGGGGCAATTATGGTGTTGTTCCTGTTTGTCATCATGCTTTTGGGGGCAGAGCGGCTGCCTGCCTCGCCTGCCCTTCCGTGGCAGCGACCTTTGGCTATTTTCCTGGCATTGGTATTGATTGCCGAAACAGGCTACTTGCTCCTCTTTCGACAGGCAGGGACTGCAACGGTGACTTTGCCGCAGACAGATGCTTTCGGTTCCCCTACGCAAATTGGAGCGGCGCTCTTCAATCAATACCTGTTGCCCTTTGAAATCACCTCCGTCTTGCTTCTGTCGGCAATGGTGGGCGTCGTTGTATTGACGTTGAGGAAGAAAGGAGAACAGAAATGACGGCTGGCGCTCTGCCTGTTTCCTACTATCTTGGCCTTTCTGCCCTGCTTTTCACTCTTGGCGTGCTGGGCGTCTTGATTCGCCGCAACGCGCTTGTCATCTTCATGTCTGTTGAGTTGATGCTGAATGCCAGTAATCTGGCTTTTGTGGCCCTTGCCCGCATGTATGAAATGCTCAATGGACAAATCTTTGTCTTCTTTGTCATGGCTGTGGCTGCAGCAGAGGTGGCTGTTGGTCTGGCGTTGATTGTTGCGATCTTCAAGACCAAACGCAGCATTGACGTTGACCAGATGAGCAGCCTGAGAGGGTGAGAATATGCATTTAAGTGAAACAACCACCACTGGTTTCTTTTACCTTGCCCCCTGGATTGTCTTTTTCCCGACCATTGGCCTGCTGATTAATGCCTTTTTGGGCAAGCGTTTCCCAGAAAAGGTGATTGGCTGGCTGGCCAGCGCGGCCTCGGCAGGTTCTTTTGTAATTTCTGTCCTTTTGGGCTATTCGTTGTGGGCAAGCGGCGGACACGGTCACTCGGTTTATCTGGCCCCCTGGATTCACATCGGCAACCTGGCGTTGGATTGGACTTTCCGCGTGGATACCCTCTCGGTGACAATGATGCTGGTTGTCTCTGGCGTTGGTACCCTGATTCACATTTATGCCATTGGCTATATGCACGAGGATGTGCGCTTCAAAAATGACCCGGGGCGCTTCCGCCGCTTCTTTGTCTTCCTGAACCTGTTTATCGCCATGATGATGATTCTGGTCAGCGGCGACTCGTACCTGATGCTCTTCGTCGGCTGGGAGGGCGTGGGTTTGTGCTCCTTCCTGCTGATTGGCTTCTGGTATGACATGGACACGCTGGGCCGTTCTTCGTGGGCCAACTCGAATGCGGCGAAAAAAGCCTTTATCACCAACCGCATCGGCGATTTTGGCTTTCTCATCGCCGGATTCCTGATGTTCTGGTATATCGGCTCTGTACAGTTTGATGAAGTCTTTGCAATGGCACCCGGCCTGCAATCTGGGGTCATTGTAGCCATTACGCTCTTTATGCTGATCGGCGTGACCGGCAAATCGGCGCAGATTCCGCTCTATGTCTGGTTGCCAGATGCTATGGCCGGCCCAACACCCGTCTCGGCGCTGATTCATGCTGCGACAATGGTTACGGCTGGCGTTTATCTCATTGCACGTTCGGCGCCGCTCTATACCCTTGTGCCAGAAGCCCAGTTTATTGTGGCCATGACCGGGGCGGTGACGGCTCTCTTCGCGGCTACCATTGCCGTCGGCCAGTACGACATCAAGAAAGTGCTGGCCTACTCGACCATCAGTCAACTCGGCTTCATGGTGGCGGCGGTTGGCATGGGCGCCTTCGTGGCCGGCATGTTCCATCTGGTGACGCATGCCTTCTTCAAGGCGCTGTTGTTCCTCTCGGCTGGCTCGGTTATCCTCGGACTGGAGCGTGGCCACCATCATCTTGCTCACCACGAAGGACACAAAGGACACGAAGGTCACGAAGAAGTGTTTGACCCCGGCGATATGCGCAATATGGGCGGCCTGCGTAAGACCATGCCGGTTACCTTCTGGCTGTACATCATTGGCACACTGGCACTGGCGGGCATCTTTCCTTTTGCCGGTTTCTGGTCAAAGGATGAAATTCTGGCCGATGCTTTCAAAGAAGGCTATACAGCGGTGTACTGGCTGCTCACCATTGCTGCCTTTTTCACTGCCTTTTATATGGGCCGTCAAATCTGGATGGTCTTCTTTGGCAAACCACGTCATGAGGCTGCGGCTCACGCAGAGGAAAGTCCGCTGATTATGACGGCGCCGCTGATGGTGCTGGCGTTCCTATCGGTCTTTGGCGGCGCGCTAAATCTGCCTGCTTTGCACACATTTACCCTCTGGCTGGAACATACCCTCAATGTCCATGCGGGTGAATTTGTGCTCAGTGTGGCCATTCTCTCTACTGCCCTGGCTCTGCTGGCCATCCTGATTTCCTGGCTGATTTATGGGCGCAAGCCGCTTGAGGCTGGTCAACCCGACCCGCTCAAGAAACCACTTGGGTTTATTTTTACCGGCATGGAAAACAAATGGTTTGTGGATGAAGGTTACTGGGCTGTCTTTGTGGATCGCTATGTAGATATCGCCCGCTTCCTGGCCGATGTGGTGGACTGGCGTTTCTGGCATGACTGGTTCCATGAAAAAGTTATCGCCGGTACGTACAACTGGTTGAGTCACATCTTCCTGAATCGTTATGCAGACCAGAAAGGCATTGATGCCTTCTTCAACGGCCTGGGTGAGATCACTCGAAAATTGTCAGCAGCCACGCGTCGGGTCCAGAACGGATTCGTGCGCAGTTATGCCCTGGCAGTTTTGCTGGGTGTTGTTTCTATCCTGGGCTACTTAATCCTGAAATAAAGAGGTCGGACTATGAACTTTTTATTCGAACCCCTGACCCTGGTCACATTCTTCCCGCTGGTGGGTGTGCTTGTCTTGCTGTTCCTGCCTTCTGAGAAGAAGAACCTGTTACGCTGGACGGCGCTGGTCACCTCCCTGATCACCTTTGGCATTTCGCTCTGGGTGCTTTCCCAGTTCAGAGCGTCTAATCCGGACTTGCAATTGGTTGCCAAATATGACTGGATTACTGTGGCCGGCTGGGATATCCGCTACTACCTCGGCGTTGACGGTTTAAGCATCCTGCTTGTTCTGCTGACCACCTTTTTGACCCCCATCTCAATTCTCTCCACCTGGACGGCGGTCGAGGAGCGCGTCAAGGACTTCATGCTCTTCTTCCTGCTGCTCGAAGTGGGCATGACAGGTGTGTTCCTGGCGCAAGACCTGTTCCTGTTCTACATCTTCTGGGAATTCACCCTGGTCCCGATGTACTTCCTCATCGGCATCTGGGGCGGGCCGCGCCGCATCTACGCCGCCATCAAGTTTTTCCTCTACACCATGGCCGGTTCCATCCTGATGCTGCTGGCTATCCTGTGGCTGGGGATTCACCAGGGCACTTTTTCGGTGCCGGAACTGGTACTCAAGGGCGGCATCCCTTCAGATTTGCAATTGTGGCTCTTCCTGGCGTTTGCCGCCGCGTTTGCCATCAAAGTCCCGATGTGGCCGCTCCATTCCTGGCTGCCCGATGCCCACGTAGAGGCTCCAACCGCTGGTTCGGTCATCCTGGCAGGCGTCTTACTGAAGATGGGTACCTACGGCTTCCTGCGTTTCAACCTGCCGCTCTTCCCTGAGGCTGCTGTCCAGGCGGCGCCATGGATGGCTTTGCTGGCCACCATTGGTATCATCTACGGCGCGGCGGTTTCCTATGCCCAGGCAGACGTGAAGAAACTGGTTGCCTATTCCTCGGTCAGCCATCTTGGCTTTGTCATGCTTGGCCTGTTCGCGCTCAACCCTCAGGGCATCCAGGGCGCCATCTTGCAGATGGTCAACCATGGCCTCAGCACGGGTGCATTGTTCCTCCTGGTCGGCATGATTTATGAACAGACCCACACGCGCGAGATCAAGGTCTACGGCGGCTTGTGGAAGATTACCCCCATCTTTGGCTCGATTATGCTGATCGTCTCGCTCTCTTCGATGGGTTTGCCTGGCCTGAACGGCTTTGTGGGCGAATTCACCATCCTGCTGGGGGCCTTTGGCTCTAAGGCTATCGGCTCGCCCTGGTACGCGGGCCTGTCTGCACTGGGCGTTATTATGGCTGCTGTCTACATTCTCTATATGTTCCAGAAGATGTTCCTTGGCCCTGAAGGCTCTATTGTGGAAGAAGTCAAGAAGCATGGTCATGCCCTGCGCGATCTGAACTGGCGCGAAATTATCACCGTCCTGCCGCTGCTGATCTTCATCTTCTGGATTGGTCTGTACCCCAAGCCATTTTTTGACCTGATGGCTCCAGCAGTTGCCAAATTGCTGTCTGGCCTGCCCTTGCCGTAATGTCCACCCCTTAGCCCATCCTCTCTTTGAGAGAGGATGGGGCAGGAGTTGTTATGACACAACTTGACTTTATTACCGTCCTTCCCATTGCATTCCTGACCCTTTGGGTCTGTGCTTTGCTGGTGGCCGACCTTTTTATCAAGCGTAAAGGCCTGACGGCTGTGCTGGCAGCCGTTGGTCTGGCCGCTACTCTCGGTTTGACCTTGGCACAGGTTGGCCGTTCTGCTTTGGCTTTCAACGGCATGCTTGTCCTGGATGGTTTCTCCATTTTTGTCCAGGCGTTGCTTTTGCTCAGCGGCCTGCTCGGTGTTGCCCTGGCCTACGGTTATCTCCGGCGCATGAAAATTGAGCGCGGCGAATACTATGCCCTGCTCCTGTTTAGCATTATTGGTATGATGCTTATGGCTCAGGCTGCCGACCTGATTATTGTTTTCCTGGCGCTTGAGACGCTTTCTATCCCGCTCTACGTGCTGGCTGCTATTGCCTGTCCCAATACAGACTCGGAGGAAGCCGGTCTCAAATATTTCTTGCTGGGTGCATTTGCGGGCGGCTTTATTCTCTATGGGATTGCTCTGGTTTATGGCGCAACTGGCAGCACACAACTGGCTCAGATCATCTCGGTTGTCAATTTATCAGGTGATTTTGAGGGGATTTACAATCCCACCCTGATGTTGGTGGGAGCGGCTCTCATCCTGGTGGGACTTGGCTTCAAGGTTGCTGTGGTGCCCTTCCACATGTGGACTCCCGATGTCTATCAGGGCGCACCCACTGCAGTGACGGCTTTTATGGCTGCTGGCGCTAAGATCGCCGGTTTTGCTGCCCTGTTGCGAGTCTTTGCCCTGGCCTTTCCCACCTTATCTGCTAATTTGTCTCCCATCTTGTGGGTGCTTTCGGCCTTGACCATGTTTGGTGGCAATCTGATTGCCATTGCGCAAACCAATATCAAGCGTATGCTGGCCTACTCCAGCATTGCTCATGCCGGTTATATCCTGATGGCGTTTGTTCCTTTCGGTGACCCCAAGGTGATGCCAATCTCGATTGCGGCTGGCCTGTTTTACCTGGTGGCCTATACCCTGACCAATTTCGGCACCTGGGGAGTGGTGATTGCTTTGGAGAAGGCAGAAGGCAAAGGCCTGGAGATCAGTGACTATGCCGGCTTGGGACGCAAATATCCTGCCCTGGCTGCCGCCATGACCATCTTCATGCTTTCGCTGACCGGTATGCCGCCCACGCTTGGCCTGGTGGGAAAGTTCTACCTCTTCCGCGCGGTGTTGGAAGGCGGCTATGTTTGGCTGGCCATCATCGGTGTAGTGACCTCGCTTATCTCCGCATATTACTACCTGCGCGTTGTTGTCACCATGTACATGCACGCAGGCGAACCGCAAACCGAGCGCGAGTTCTGGTTGGGGCTGACTACCCTGGGCGCTGCGGTTTTGACGGTGCTGATCAGCCTGACTCCGCAGTGGTTGTTTATCCTGGCAAGGGATGCAGTTTTAAAATTGTTCTAACCGAATGTCTGATGTGCTCCTGAAAAAGGATGCATACATTCAAGTTCCGAATCACAGGGCGGTGATGAACCGTCCTGTGATTTTAAAATTTTCCAGCGATAAGTTGCGTTTCAAACGAGACCTACTGGCTCTTCCAAGATTCTTGTTATAATGCCCACACGCTGACTTTAGAAGTATTTAGAAATGAGGTAAATCCTTATGGCTTTCGATCATTACGGACGAAAAATCCATTACTTGCGCATCAGCCTGACCGACCATTGCAACCTGCGCTGTGTTTATTGCATGCCCGAAGACATCGTTTTTCGGCCAAGTGCAGAGTTGATGCAAGATGATGAAATCCTGCTCTTTGCCCGTCTCTTTGCCGATTTGGGCTTTGACAAGATCCGTCTGACCGGTGGCGAGCCGACCATCCGTGCTCATGTGGTGGACCTGGTGCGTGCTATTGTGCAAACTCCCGGCATTCGTACGGTCACCATGACGACCAATGGCTTGCTGCTGGCCAAATTGGCGCGCCCGCTGGCTGAAGCCGGCTTGAAGCGTGTCAACATCAGCATGGATACACTGGATGCCGAAAAATTTCGCCGTCTGACGCGCTGGGGCAGTTTGGAGGAAGTTTGGAAAGGAATTTACGCGGCCGAAGCGGCCGGACTGACTCCCATTAAAATCAATGCGGTGATTGCTGCCGACTATAACCGTGAAGACGTAGCCAACCTGGCGCGCCTGACGCTTGAGCATCCCTGGCAAGTGCGTTTTATCGAATTGATGCCTTTTTCTGGCCCGACCGAATTCCAGACGGGACAAATCGTCACCGCGGCGGAAATTCAAGCGGGAGTGGAATCCATCTTGGGCCCACTGGAACCGGTCAACGGCGGCGAACTGGATGGAGAGGCACGCCTCTATCGTCTTCCTGGCGCTCAAGGCGATGTGGGCTTCATTGCTTCTGTTTCCCAACCTTTTTGTGTGGCTTGCACGCGTGCTCGTCTGACGGCAGATGGCCGCCTGCGTCTTTGTCTGCTGCGTGAAAAGGAAGTGGATTTGCTTACCCCGTTACGCTCCGGCGCTTCGCTGGACGATTTGCGCCGCTTGATTCTGGACGGTATTTGGGAAAAGCCATGGGGACATGCCCTGGCCGATGGCGTTATCCCACTTAATCGCGCGATGAGCGAAATCGGCGGTTAAATGGCTGGGGACTGCTTGCGCGTTATCATCTTCGACCTGGACGGGACCCTGCGTCTCAACCTCCCTTCTGGTGGGGAGGTTTTTAATGACTATGTTGCCACTTTTGGCGTGCCCCTCTCGGATGAAGACCGCGAGCGCGCTGCCCGTTGGGAACATTATTACTGGGCTTCTTCGCGCCCTTTGCGGGAGGACCTGGAGCGATTCGCGAATGACGACGAAGCCTTTTGGAATCACTATACCTATCGCCGCCTGTTGGTCTTGTGCGGCTCGCCCAAACTGGCCGAGGCATTGGCTCCTCAAGTAAGCCAATATATGCGCCTTTCTTATCAGCCGCAGGCCATTGTGCCGGACGGAATTTATGCGGTTTTGGAAAAACTTCAGGAAAGGAGATTCAGCCTCGGGGTTGTCTCGAACCGTAAACATCCATATTGCGATGAACTGGAAGCACTTGGCCTGAAGAAGTTCTTCCCTTATACCCTTGCTGCTGGAGAGGTGAATCTTTGGAAACCTGACCCGGCTCTCTTTCAACATGTTGCCAGGCAATTGGGTGTCAGGCCAGAGCAGGCTCTGTATGTGGGCGATAACTATTTTGCCGATGTGTTGGGAGCGCGGCAGGCCGGTTGGAAGACTGTGCTTTTTGACCCACGCGGCTTGTTTCACGAACCGGGGTGCACAGTGATTGGATCGTTTGATGAATTGCCTGGACAAATCGAAAGGATGGATCCATGTGGGAACAACGTGTGATGCGCACGGCACGCGTGCGTAATGATCAGCAAATTGGCCGCCTGGCAGGACTTTTAACGGCTATTGCCCAGGCGGGCGGCAGTGTGGGCAGCATTCAGATGCTCACCGAGACTTCTCAATTTGTTATACGCGATATCACCGTTTACGCTGAAAATGCCGAACAGATGGAACGCGTTCTGGAGGCTATTCGCTCCAATCCTGGCACTCGCCTGATGGCGGTGCGCGATGAAGTGCTTGAACTGCATGAAAAAGGAAAGATAGCCATTCGTTCGCGTTTTCCTGTCGACTCTTTGTCTGTCCTGCGGCGTGTTTACACCCCTGGCGTGGCACAGGTTTGCCTGAAAATTGCCCAGGAACCTGCACTGGCGCGCCTGTACACCAGCACCTGTCACATGGTAGCCATCGTCACCGACGGTACAGCCGTGCTTGGCTTGGGCGATATTGGGGCTTTGGCCGGCATGCCGGTTATGGAGGGTAAAGCCATGCTGATGGAGACGCTGGTTGGCCTTTCGGGTGTGCCGATTTTGCTGGACACCAAAGACCCAGATGAAATTATAGCCACGGTACGTAACATTGCGCCAACTTTTGCTGCCATTCAATTGGAAGATATTTCGGCTCCCCGCTGTTTTGAAATTGAGACCCGCCTGCAAGCGTTGCTGGATATCCCTGTTATGCATGATGACCAGCATGGCACAGCAGTGGTTACAACAGCCGCCTTACTTGTGGCTACCCGCCAGGCAGGTCTTGATCTGAGCAAGGCCGTGATTGGCCAAATTGGGCTTGGAGCAGCCGGAAACGCAACGGCACATATGCTGATGCGTCTGACGGGTAATGCCGTGTTGGGTGCAGATTTGAGCGAAGATGCCTTGAGCCGTCATGAAGCCAATGGCGGGCGGCGTTCGACGCTCAACGAAATTATGTCTGAAGCCGATATTGTGGTTGCCACTACCGGCGCACCTGGTTTAATTAAGCCGGAAATGGTGCGTAAAGGGCAGGTAATTTTGGCGCTCTCGAATCCCAGTCCTGAAATTGAGCCGGATGCAGCACTGGCTGCCGGGGCGGCATTTGCTGCCGATGGAAAATCGGTTAACAATGTCCTGGGTTTTCCGGGCATATTTCGGGGCGCGGTAGATGCATACGCCCGACGTATTACTCATGAAATGCTGGTCGCGGCTGCTGAGACGATTGCCAGCCTGACCACGCCTGGCGAACTGGTCCCCAATCCGCTGGATAAAGAGGTGCATTGGGCGGTGGCACGGCAGGTAGCCCGCAAAGCAATTGAACAGGGCATAGCGCGTACAGATTTTGTTCCGTATGCAGAAGCCTAAAGTCAAGCCGGTTCCCATGCCAAACGGGAGCCGGCTTGTATCTGAATCTCCTTTGAAAAGTGCCGAAGGGTCAACCTCCTATTGGTGGACGGCATTGTTCACATGGACACAATGCTCGCAGGTAGGCCCATGTGTAAAGGCCATCGTCATGGCCGTCTTCCCAGACTATTGAAATGGCATAGGAGCCTACCGCCTTCAGGTCTTTCAAAGTGGTCGCTGGAGAGATTGTGATAGGCAGGCTGAAGACCAGGGGATCTGGGTTGGGTCCCATGTTTTCATGTCCGCCGCGGCAGGAGGCGCAAGGACAGGCGGCGCGCAACAGAGAGAACGGATAGACGCTGATGTGACCGTCGTCCCAGGTAACGCTTACTTCGCGCTTGCTTCGGCTGGCAGTAATTTTTGTTGGTTTCATGTTAATCTCCATTTGGGGCGGGAATCAAGGCAAGGAAATTGGCTGCCGCCCAGCCAGCGCGAGTTTCGTCGTAAGGGGCAACCAGGTACCACCAGGTGTAACCGTCGGCCTCTTGCGGCCCATCGCTGACGATAAAAACCTCCTCATCATACCCCAAGAACAAGGGTTCGGCAGTCAAGCCGGCGGCGGCGCGAATCCGAAGGCCATCCCCTTCGGTGCCGGTAATCTGTACATAGGAGCCAATGTTGATTCCGGCTGTTTCGGTCGTTGGCGTGCTGGCCAGCAAAGTTTCGGGCGGGATGGCTTGTATCATGGGCGTCGCCGTTGGCGCAGGAATGATGGTCACGTCTGCCAGCGCCAGGTCCGGCGCGCTATTCTGTTTGGAACCTGTCAGGCCTGTTCCTAGCAAACTGAGGGCCATTAAAATAAGGGCTATCCCAAAGGCACCCGCGATTACCGGCCAGGTGATCCATTGATGTTTGTCTTGATTCATAAGTGTTTACCCGGGCATCAGGAAGAATGCCAACCCTAAGATGAGATAAACGGCCAGCAGAGACGCCCCTTCCAGCCAGGACGATTCGCCATCTGATGAGACCAGGGCTGCTATCAACACACCGGCAATCAGTGCCAGTAATTCAAATTGATTGAAAATCAGTTGTAAAGGGTTGCCCATGATTAGGCTGATGAAAACAAGTAGCGGTGCTACCAGCAGGGCGATCTGCAGGCTGGATGAGACGGCAATTTCCACGCTTAAGGTCATGTGATTTTTGCCGGCCACTTGGACGGCTACCAGGTGTTCGGCGGCATTGCCAATCAGTGGAATGAAGATGATGCCTAAGAAGAACTCTGACAATCCCAGTCCTTCCATCACCGGCTCAACGACGCCAACCAGCACTTCACTCATCCAGACAATGCCCGCTGTTGCCAGTGCCAGCACCAGCAAGGATGTCGCTTTGGACCAGTGGATCTGCTCTTGTTTTGGCAGACTGTGGGCAAGCGGGCTGGTATCTGCGCGGGCTGCATCCAACAAACCGAGGGCATAGAGGGTGATCATAATAACGGCTACCCCCAGGCTCAGGGCCTCGACTTTGGGACTGGTATCTGGCCCGATGGAATGACTGAGAAGGGATGGGATCAGCAGCGCCAGGACGGCCAATACCAACAAGATGGCGTTTCGACCGGCTTGCACCCGGTCAAATTTTTGCAGGCCATGTTTTACTCCCCCAACGATCATTGCCAGGCCCAGCACCAGCAAGAGGTTGCCCAAGATGGAGCCGGTAATGGAGGCTTTGACCAGTTCAAGCAGGCCGGCGCGAATGGCGGTGATGGTGATAATCAATTCGGCAGCATTGCCCAATGTGGCATTGAGCAGAGCGCCAAGACGCGGTCCGGTATGGGTTGCCAGGGCTTCGGTTGCCTCGCCGATGTAAGCCGCCAATGGGATGATGGACAGGGAAGCCAGGAGAAAGATGGTCAAATTTGACCAACCTGCTAATTCTGCTATCAAGGTCAATGGCAGCGCCAGCAGCAAAACTGTGATGGGACGTTTTTTTACGTTGCTTACCAATTGTTTCATGCTTGCTCCGATACGAGGTGTGGTGATGAGACTAGTTGCTAGAAAGCAGGCTCAATGCACGCGGCGGGATGAGCATTTTAAGAGCGCGTTGTTTAATATGAATTTCTACTTCCTGGGCGGGCGGCAGCGGCTCTCCATCCGCCTGGATGTAAATTGGGGTCTCGGCACGCACGCGCAGGCTTTGGAAGGGGAGCCGCCGAATGTGCTCCGATTCGAGATGCCGCCCAGACCACAGGTCAAATGCATGGCGTAATGCGTCGGCCAGGCTGTCCCCTGAAAAAAGCCACAGATCAAACAGTCCGTCATCCAGGTAGGCTTGTGGAGAGAGGACGGCCATGCCGCCCATATAACGGCGGATGTTGTTGGCAACTGCCAACAGGAAATGCCCTTCTACCTGTTTGCCGTCGGTATGAAGGGTGAGGCGAATACCGTGCCAGTTGCTGGCATTCCAGATGGCTGTGGCTGCATATTCTGGAAAGGCGAAGAACTTTTCTACCCGCACGCGTGGCTCAAGGGTGTGAATCGTCATTGCATCCAGGCCTATGCCTGCCCAGAGCAAAAAAGGTTGGTTGTTACATATCCCAACATCAATGGAATGGATGGGGGCATTTGCTAACAGTTCTGCGTTGTTTTGCAGGGCGTTCCAGTTGGTCCAGTTGAAAGGGGGTAAGCCAAAATCCTTGGCCAGAACATTGGATGTTCCGGCAGGCAATATGCCCAGGGCTGTGTCTGAGTCGACAAGTCCACCGGCTACCTGTCCAACCGTACCGTCGCCGCCAACTGCAAAGACGGCCGTCAAACCTTGAGCGGCAGCCTGGCGGGCTAAATGGGTAGCATGATCCCCGCTGCGGGTTTGTGCGACGCGCACTTTCCAACCTGCTTTTTTTAGCGTGCGGGCAGCGTTGGAGATGAAAGGGCGTACCGGCAGTCGGCCTGCTTGAGGGTTGTAGATGATAAGGGCGGTTCGCATGCTCTGAATTATAAGTGAAATCGGCCAACATGATATAATGAGTAAGTGCACTCATACGACTTGGGTGACAACGGGTGACTTATTCGAGGTTCTTCAGTGCAAGAAGGCTCTTTGCTGGGTAAACGTTATCAACTGCTTGAGCAAATTGGTGCAGGCGGGATGGCCAATGTCTTCCGGGCGCGGGATTTGATGCTGGAACGCTATGTGGCGATCAAAGTCTTGCGGGAAGATTATTCACGCATTCCGGCTTTTGAAAAGCGTTTTCGGCATGAGGCTCGAGCCGCAGCCAATCTTTCGCATCCTAACATCGTGACCGTGCACGACTTTGGGATGGATGATGGGCAACTTTACATTGTGATGGAGAATGTGCCTGGCAAAGATTTGAAGACGCTTATCCGCCAGAAGGGACGTTTCTCAGAATCGGAAGCGATTCCCTTGATGGTGCAAGCCTGTGCTGGCGTGGGTTATGCTCATCGCGCCGGATTGGTGCATTGTGACCTCAAACCGCACAATTTACTTGTCACTCCGGATCAACGGCTCAAGGTGACCGATTTTGGGATTGCACGTGCCCTGGCTACGATCTACCCCGAAGAGCGCAGTGAGGTCGTTTGGGGCTCGCCGCAATATTTTTCGCCTGAACAAGCGCGCGGCGAGGCGCCTTCTCCGGCTTCAGATGTGTATTCGCTGGGGGTGGTGCTTTATGAATTGTTGACCGGCAGTTTGCCTTTTGTTGCCAATACTGCTGAAGAACTGGCCCGCTTACATATTGAGCAGGAACCTGTGCCGTTGAGCGAGTATTTACCCGATATTTCGCCTACCTTGGAACAGATTGTCATGAAGGTGCTGGCAAAAGAGCCTTCCGCGCGCTACCGCACCGCTGATCAATTTGGCCGGGTGTTGATGAATTTTGGGATGGATGGAGATGTTCCACCGCCCTTGAGATTGACGCCAGAAGCAGTGGTTGGGAACAATCGCAGGCCTGCTGCCAAAACAGCGGAAGCCCCGGTTTATGCCTCCTCTGTCCCTACGGCGGCGGTAGAACCCATCTCTCGGCCGGTAAAGGTTTCGCCCGCTTCTGCACCTGTCCCTGTCCCATCGGAGGACATTTCCTCTTTGCCTGAAATTGATTGGGTTTCTGTCTTGCTGGGCTTGCTGGCATTATTGGCTGTTGGGGGATTGATTCCCTTCTGGATGTGGGTCTACTTCGTGTATAATCCGCCCATTCGTTGAGAGTTTATGCCGCGCTTTGTCCTTGCTCCCTCCATCCTTTCTGCCGATTTTTTGAATCTCGGTTCTCAACTGGCGGCTTGTCAGTCGGCAGGCGCTGACTGGATTCATGTGGATGTGATGGATGGGGACTTTGTTCCCAATATCACCATGGGACCGGTTGTCGTTGAAGCCTGTCGTCGCGCGGTGGACTTGCCGTTGGATGTACACTTGATGATTCAACATCCAGAACGCCATTTAGAAGCCTTTGCGCAAGCGGGCGCTTCCCTGCTCAGCGTACACGTGGAGAACAATCCGCATTTATATCGTACGCTCCAGCAAATCAAAATGCTGGGATGTCAGGCAGGCGTGGTGCTGAATCCGGGTACACCAGCCGAGATGATTCGCCCTGTTCTGCCACTGGTAGATTTGGTGCTGGTGATGACGGTTAACCCCGGCTTTTCGGGTCAGCGCTTTTTACCTGAAGTCCTGTCTAAGATACAAGAAGTGCGCGATTTGATGGATCGCGCTCAGTCTAAGGCTTGGTTGGAAGTAGATGGCGGCATCCATGCTGAAACCCTACCCCTGGCACGACAGGCGGGCGCGACGGCTTTTGTGGCTGCCAGTGCTATCTTTGGACATCCACAGGGAGTTGTGGCCGGTATCCAAACTTTGCGCGATTTGTTGGTGTAGGCCGGTGTGGCCTTGTCTCTTTGCGGTATCAAAAGATTTTATGTTTGGTCAGGAATTGGTTTTGCCTGCAGTGGCCTGTTTGAATCAAGAAGACCGCAGTCATCCTGCGGCCTTCGAAGAGAATTGACAAAAGAAGATTAACAATCGTTTAGGCTGTTTTTGCCAGCGTGCGAATACACCTGGCACACAGAACTTTCTTCACCATGCGGCCATTTTCCATCACTGTAACCTTTTGCAAATTCGGACGAAAGGCCCGATTGGTGGCGCGCTGGGAGAATGAACGGTTATGACCGAAGGTTGTGGTCTTGCCACATTGTGCACATTTTGCCATTGCTTGCATCCTTTCCGAACAATAATAACACCCAGGTCAATTGACCCAGAAGCCGCATTATACCACAAAATCGTATCCTTCTTTGAGAAACATTGTTTTAAGAGAACAGAGGTAACGTATGGGCAAAGAAATGACTTCGCTAGGCAGCATTAATATTTCGCCAAATGCAGTAGCCAGCATCGTTTATCATGCGGTGATGGAAACATACGGTGTGGTTGGGTTGGCTCCAAAGAACCTGGCCGAAGGGCTGGCGCATTCTATCACGCGCGAACCGGCACGTGGCGTCGCGGTTCATTATGATGGCGAAAATATCAATATTGATGTCTATGTTATTGTTGAGTATGGCACGCGTATCGCTTCAGTTGCCGAGAGTGTAGCCAACAGCGTTCGCTACCAAGTGGAAAAAGCAATTGGCGTTAAAGTCAATTCAATCAATGTACATATCTGCGGCTTGCGGGTTAGTAATTCTAATTAGCCGTATTCAGGAGATATTTATACATGACCGTTGATTCCGTAGATGCACCTGTAAGCAAGCCTCAGCAAAACCGACCGGTGGATGGGTTGTTTTTCAAAGAACTGGTTGAAGCCAGTTTGACGTGGCTGCGCACGAACCAAAAAGTTGTCAATGCTCTGAATGTTTTCCCCGTCCCAGATGGCGATACGGGCACCAATATGGTGTTGACGATGCAATCGGCCTACAATGAAATCAGCCAACTTGGTCATAAAAGCATCGGTCAAATGGCCTCGGCGGTGGCTCAGGGTGCACTGATGGGGGCGCGTGGTAATTCGGGCGTTATTCTTTCCCAATTGTGGCGCGGTTTTGCACGCGGCCTGCATAACCATGATGTGCTGGATGCAAACCTTCTGGCGCATGCTCTGGCCGAGGCTCGCGACACTGCTTACAAAGGCGTTGTCCGGCCGGTAGAAGGGACGATTCTAACTGTCTCCAAAGATGTGGCCGCGGCCGCCGAGGCTGCCCTGAACGAGACGCAAGATTTGGTTGAAATGTTGAAACGTATTGTTCAGGCGGCAGATGCCTCTGTGCAGAACACTCCGGAATTGCTGCCGGTGCTCAAGCAGGCGGGTGTTGTTGATTCGGGTGGGAAAGGGCTGTATTTCATTTTGGAGGGGATGCTGCGTTATGTGAATGGTCAGCCGTTAGATGTGGCGCTGACAACAGTCCAGCCTCTCTCTGCTCTTAATTTGGAAGATACACTTGAAACAATTGAGCCTGGTCAGGATTACGAGGTAGTGGTGGACTTCTATCCCCACCAGCCGCTGGATTTACAGGCCTTTTACGGTCGCTTGGAACAGATGGGCACCTCTATTCAAGTGGGAGAGGGCGAAGGGATGTATCGCATGCATATCCACGTTCCCCTCGAAAAACGTTACGAGCCAATTGATTACATCATGGACTTGGGCACGATAACAAAGGTAGCAATGGAAAACCTGTTGGCCCAGATGAGAGAGATTGAGTCTGGCACTGGTGCAAAACTTGAACTGGCGGCCATTGAACCGGGGCAGATTGCCGTGGTGGCGGTCTCGCCGGGGCTGGGGTTGAGCCGTATCTTTGCCAGTTTGGGTGTAGCCGCGATTGTCCCTGGCGGGCAGACCATGAATCCCAGTACAAAAGACATTTTGGAAGCCTTTGAGAATTTGCCGACGGACAAGGTTATCATCCTGCCCAACAACAAGAATATTATCTTAGCCGCACAGCAAGCCAAGGAAGTGACAGTGAAGAATGTGGCCATTGTTCCAAGTCGTACCGTTCCCCAGGGACTGGCGGCTATGTTGGCCTTCAACCCGGACGGAGAACTTGCTCTTGTTGCTGAGAGAATGGACCAGGCCCTGAAGACGGTCAAAACAGGTGAGATTACAATTGCAACACGCTCGGTTGAAATTGACGGCGTCCAGGTTGAGCAAGGAGAAGTCATTGCTCTCCTGGATGGAAAACTTGTACTTTCGGCCACCTCTGTTGAAGAGGCGTGCTTGGGACTTTTAGAAAAAGCGTCTGCTGCAGATCATGAATTGATTACTTTGTTTGCCGGAGAGGACCTCTCGCCGGCAGATGCGAACCGAATTGTTGATGTGATTCGAGCGGCGTACCCGGCCCAAGAAATTGAACTTCAAGATGGTGGCCAGCCTCATTATCAGTTCTTGATTTCGATTGAGTAAATGCCCATCGGTATCTGCGAGTCTGCCAGAGCAGACTCGCTTTGTTTTTTGTGTTTTATAGAAACGATCATGGAAATAGGCCTTGTTACAGATTCACCAGCGGATGTTCCGCCAGATTTGGCGGAGCAATATGGCATTGAAGTGATACCTGCAATCCTGGTGGTTGAGGGCGAACAATATATTGATGGCGTGAATCTCTCACGCGAAGAATATTATCGTCGTTTGCCAGCCATGAAAACACCTCCCACAACGGCTGCGCCTGCCCTGGGGGAGTTTGTGGCGCGTTACCAAAAACTTTTTTCTGCAGGATGCCGACATATTATTTCCCTGCATACTGCCGGCGCTCTCACCAGCATCTTGAACTTTGCACAGAAGGCAGCCGAAGAATTTATCGGCCGTGTGACAGTTCTGGATAGCGGTCAATTGTCATTGGGGGTGGGGTATCAGGTATTGGCGGCGGCTGAAGCCATTGAGAAAGGCTTGGGCTTGGAAGAGACTATCCAAGCAATTCGGCATACACGCGAGCGGGTGCGTTTAGCGGCTGCACTGGATACAATGACTTTCTTACGTCACAGCGGACGTGTTCCGGCGACTGTTGCAGCGTTGGGCGGCCTCTTGAGCATCAAGCCGTTGCTGTCGGTGCGTGACGGTCAAGTAAATGCTTTGGGCATGACGCGCACCACACATAGCGCCACAGAACGTCTCTTGAATATCCTTGTGGATTTGGGACCGCTTGAAAGACTGGCCATATTGCATACCAATGCTGAGACACGTGCCCGTGAATTTGTTGACCAGTTGATAGCACAATACCGTAAGAATATCCCGCGGGAGATTCGGATTGTCAATGTGACAACCGTTATTGGGGCGCATGTTGGCCCGAATGGGTTGGGATTTGCGGCTGTGATTGCTACTTAAGCGGTTTTATCCATCTGTTTTCCAAGTTTTCTCACCGGAATCGGAGTATACTTTTATCTGACCACCCAACAGGTTCTCAGGAACAGGCGTGCAGAGCAGGCTTGCGATAAAAGTTAGAGACAATTCCTCTCTGTAAGTTTCACGCTGGATTTGCTCGACGCCCAGAGTACACTGCTGTACACAAAAGCAGATGTGGAGTGGCCGCATTTTGAAAATCTCTGGCTGGAGGTGCTTTAACTATGAAACGTGCTGTCAGTATCAGCATTGGTTCTTCAAAACGCAACAAGGCGGTAGAGATTACGCTTTTGGGCGAACGTGTCAGCATTGAACGAATCGGAACGGACGGCGATATGGAGGCCGCGGCGCTCAAATATAAGGAACTGGATGGAAAGGTAGATGCTTTTGGCGTAGGCGGTGCAGACTTGGGGTTGCTGGTAGACGACAAATGGTATCCCCTCTATTCGGTCAATAAAATGGTGCGCTTCATCCAAAAAACGCCTGTAGTGGATGGCACTGGCCTGAAAAACACCCTTGAGAACAAGAGCGCGCCTTTTCTTGAGGCAAAAATCCCAGATTACTTGAATCAACATGGACGGAAGGCTTTCATCATGACAGGGGCCGACCGTTGGGGGTTGACCACTTCCTTTGTGGCCGCAGGCTACGAATGCATTTTCGGCGACTTGATGTTTTCTCTGGGTATTCCAATTCCTCTGCGCACTACCCGACAACTCAAGGTGCTGGCGGCTTTGCTGATGCCCATTGCTGGACGGCTTCCTTTTGAATGGGTATATCCGATCGGTGAGAAGCAGGAGGAACGCAAACCCAAGCATACAAAATTGTTCCATTGGGCAACGGTCGTTGCGGGGGACTGTCATTACATCAAACGTTATATGCCGGATGATATGCAGGGCAAGGTGATTGTGACCAACACGACCACTCCAGAGGACGTTGCTCTGTTTAAGCGTTGTGGTGTCAAGTATTTGGTCACGACAACTCCTGTGTTGGATGGGCGTTCGTTTGGTACGAACATGATGGAAGCCGCCCTGATTGCCGTCTCTGGCAAAGGACGGGTGCTCACTCGAGCCGAATACGATGAGTTGCTCAACGCACTGAATTTTGAACCGACTCTACAGGAGTTGAACTAATGCAACAGATAAATGCGATTATTACAGCCGGCGGGATTCCCCTGCCAGAAGACCCACTCTATGAATACTCGAATGGAGATTCTAAGGCCCTGATCGAAATCCATGGCAGGCCCATGATTCAATGGGTTCTGGATGCACTAGGGGAATCGCGTTGGGTCAAAAATGTCGTCATTGTTGGCCTCTCACCTCAAAGTGGAGTGACCTGTTCGAAGCCTCTATATTTTCTTGGCAATCAAGGTAAGATGCTGGACAATATTCGAGTAGGTACGCAGGAGGCCCAGCGTCTTGATCCAACCTTTACCCATGTGATGATTGTCTCGTCAGATATACCTGCGATCACCGGTGAGATGGTGGACTGGGTGGTTGAGACAGCAATGGAAGACGAGCACTTGCTTGATGTTTACTACAACGTTGTCCCGCGCGAGGTCATGGAAGAACGCTTCCCCGGTTCAAAACGTACTTATACACATCTCAAGGGAATGGACGTGTGCGGGGGAGACTTGAGTATTGGCCGTATCAAAACCATCCTGGATGAGAAGGCGATTTGGACCAAACTCATCACTTACCGCAAGAGCCCACTTCGGCAGGCTGCTCTGATTGGATGGGGGACCTTTTTCCTGCTTGTCTTGCGCCGCTTGACTCTTGAGGATGCTGTGGAACAAGTTACGCGCCGCCTTGGTGTGACGGGTCGGGCCTTGGTTTGCCCCTACGCAGAGATTGGCATGGATGTAGATAAACCAGCCCAGTTGGAGATTATGCGCAGGGAATTGAAACCCCGGCGCAAGAGAAAAAAGGCTGCTGCATGAAGTTGGGTGCTGTGCTTGAACTGGATACCCGGCTTTCAACCCGCTTGCGAGTGGCAGAAAAACCGGGCTTTTTGCGTGTCCTGGCGGCCTTTCTGGCACATTCAGGTGATTCGTGGTTTTGGGGAATGGGTTTGCTAATCACCTGGTGGTTTGGCCCCCATTTCTGGAGACACTGGGCGTTCGTGGCTTTTTGCGGAATCGGATGCCTGGCCGTTCTGGTGATGACCATCAAGTTCAGCGTCAAACGCCGTCGGCCAGATGGGGAATGGGGCTTGCTTTATCGGAGCACCGACCCGCATTCTTTTCCATCCGGTCATGCGGCACGGGCATTTCTCCTGGCGGTGCTTGCCAGCGGCCTGGGGCCGCTTTGGCTGGCTATCTTACTTTGGTTTTGGGCGCCGCTGGTCTCTCTTTCGCGCGTGGCGATGGGGGTGCATTACCTTTCTGATGTTCTTGCGGGAATGTTATTGGGCATTTTGATTGGGCTGGCAGGACTTCAAGTTTACCAACCTGTGCTTGCCTGGCTGATAAAAGCGACCGGCTGGGTCTTGTGGTGAAATCTTTTTATGGCTGGCTCTGTTCTCTTTGCAGACCAGAGACATCTGGAAAGTGGGCATAAAGTCCCAACCATTATTCTTAACCGTGGTCAGGATGCCATCCTGGCCATGGACAACTATTCGATATGGGGAGATAGTTTCTTTGTCAGTTTGTCTTTTGGCAGGTAACCGGTGATGCGTTCGGCAATTTCTCCGCGCTTGAACAAGATGAGGGTGGGGATACCTAGAATCCTGTAACTGCCAAGTATGCCTGGATTCTGATCCGCATCGCATTTGACTACTTTCACTTTTCCCTGCCATTCTTGATGTAATTGTTCAACGATTGGGGCAATCATTTTACAAGGTCCGCACCAGGTTGCTGTAAAGTCTACCAAAACAGGTTCGGGCGCATTTAACACTTCTTGCTGAAAGTTTTCTTCGGTAACGTAGGGGACTTCAGCCATTTTTTGTTCTCCTAAAAATCTGTTCATCAAAGGGATGGTTTGATCAGATGGTTTGGACGCTTTGGGCAATTTATCTTTGGCAAACAAATTTGAATTTCTGTCTGATAGAGCAGGATCGGGTGGTGGGCACGCGAAAGTTGTTGCAAACGGGGTGTCACGTTTCAAATGTGACCTGCTGTTCTCTGATCTTTTGAGTAAGGCGGAGCACGTCGGCAATTGACGTACAATTTATCGCGTGATAGAATGCAACCCTGCGCGGGCGTGTAGCTCAACGGCAGAGCAGTGGCCTTTTAAGCCATTGGTTCAGGGTTCGAATCCCTGCACGCTCACAGCTAGAGCCTGGCTTGCCGGGCTTTTTTTGTTTCAGGGTCCCCATTCAGGGGATGCATTCGAATCCCTGCACGCTCATGTTCTTTGATGTGCAAAGGGTAAAAAAGTTACCAGATAACGTGAGTTCGGGATAAAAAAATTTACCGCCGAGACGCAGAGTTTCAACCCCAAATTTTTTGTATTTCTCGGCGTTCTCAGTGTCTCTGCGGTGATTATTTGGGCTAACCCGAACTCAGGTCAGATCGTTTGCGCTTGCCCGTTAAAGTGACAAACGCCTGGGTGAGGGGGGCACCCAAACGTTCGTCTTTATTATCATACACGATTGCCCCCTAAAATTCAAGACTTTGGCATTAGAAAAAAATAAGAAATTTTCTAGCCACCTGACAGTTTGCTAAGACAGGTAGGAAGCGAGAATACGGAACGATAAAGCATTGGTCAAACTCCTTTCGATGAACCGCAAGCCAATTTGAAAGATACTCAGGTCACGGCGATCTTTGCGGTCAACCAGGTGGCGCAAGCCATCTCGAATGATACGACCGCCAACAGAAATCAGCCAAACATAGAGCAGGGCCACTGCCAATGTAAGGCGAGACAAGCGCAAGAAATGACGGAGCATAGTACTTTCCAGGTCAAAGCCATGTTTTTTGAGATCGCCAAACATTTCTTCAATCCACATCCTTCGGGCGTAATAAGAGAGGGTCATTTTGCGATCAGGCAGATTGGTAGCCAAGCACCAGGGCTCCTTTTCGCCAGACCTCCAATGCGCCAGCAAGTTGACGGGATAGATATGGCTTTCCGACAGGTAAGATTGGCCCAGCCAAGCACTTTCACCAGCCTTCTGCACAAAACTACCAAAGTCTTGCCAACCTTGTTTCTCATTCAACCACACATGCGTAGTCGTTTTCTGGCGCAAAACATAGAACCAACGCCACTTGTCCAGTTGGCGCAAGACCTCTACCGGCCCAAATTCGGTATCGCCCACCAGGAAAACGGCAGTTCCTTGAGGAAGCAGCTTGCGAACATAAGCCAACAGCGCCAACTGCTGGGTGGCCGTACTGTGCCCGCGCACGTGTTTGACCCAAGTCCAAGCAATTGGGATGGCACGATGACGATAGGCCAGGCAAACAATCAACAACTGATGCCCAAAACCGATCTTTGTCCCATCTACCAGCAGCCGAATTTCCTGAATGGCCTGAAATTGGGCTGCCAACCATTGCCGGGCAATTGGCTCGTACCATGCCCGCACTCGAATGGCAGGGTTTTCCAGCAGTCTACTCAGTCGTCGCGTTGTACTCGTCAATTTAGCTTTTCCAGGTATCTTACAAGCAACCTTACTCAAATTCACCGAACGGCTCAGATAAATTCCTACGATCAGGCTAACAAAAACTCGAATTTGGGTGATCCTTTGCCCTGGACGCAGTTCCATAATTCGCTTTTTCCAGGTATCATACAGGTGGTTGGTCGGCATGTGGTTACTCCGTTTCGTAAAATGTTTGGGCAAAAAACAATTTTACCGGAGAGCCGGTGCCGATCAACTATTCTGTTGTTAAACTGTCAGGTGACTAGGAAATTTTTAGTGGTGACCGGACTGAAAATGCCCCAGGCAGGAATTGAACCCACATCAGAGCCTTAGGAGTGCCCTGTTCTATCCGTTGAACTACTGGGGCGCAGGCGCATTATAGCATCTCTGGCAGGAGATGCCAAGTTTTGTACGGCTAGGCCGAATCCTTTGGCGGTGCGGCAGGGCCGTAATCCAGTACCTGGCGCACTTGCGTCTGGCCTTCGGGGGGGCCAACGATCCCCTTCTCTTCCAGGGTGTCAATCAAACGGGCAGCACGAGTGTAGCCAATGCGCAGTTTGCGCTGAAGCATAGAAACGGAAGCGCGGCCCTCACGGCGTACCAGGTCCACGGCCTCTTGGAGTAGCGGGTCAGCCTGTTCCATTGGCAACATATCATCCCACAGAGGGGTTTGCCTGAGCGGCAGATTGCCTGATGCAGGCGGAATATCTGCTGTGCCGGTCATGCCGCCTGGTACAGCATAAATGCTGGCACTAAGCGTTTGCTGCCGCCAGGTTTCTACCAGACGCTGAATCTCATGGTCAGAAACAAAGACACCCTGCAGGCGCACTGGCGCCGGAGCATCGGGGGCTTGATAAAGCATGTCACCGCGGCCCAGCAGGCGTTCAGCCCCTGGCTGGTCGAGGATAACCCGGCTGTCTACGCCAGAAGCAACGGCAAAGGCAATACGGGCCGGAAAGTTGGCCTTGATCAAGCCGGTGACTACATCCACAGAAGGCCGTTGTGTGGCCAGGATGATATGAATGCCGGTGGCACGCGCCAATTGTGCCAGGCGCGTGATGGTGCGTTCGGTTTCATCCGGGGCTATCATCATCAGGTCGGCCAGTTCATCAATGACCACTACCAGATAGGGCAGTTTTTTGCTTCCTTGCAGGCTCATGCGGGCATTGTAGTCAACAATATTGCGTGCCCCAATTGAGGAGAAAAGGTGATAACGCTTGTCCATCTCCCGGCTCATCCATTGTAATGCGCCAATGACGCGCTCCATTTCTACAACAACCGGGGCAAGGAGATGGGGAATGCCGTTGTAACCGGTTAATTCCACCCGTTTGGGATCTACAAGTATCAGGCGCAAATCATCGGGGGTGTTCTGCAAGAGCAGACAGGTCAGAATGGCATTTACGCATACAGATTTACCGGAGCCGGTTGTGCCGGCAATGAGCAGGTGCGGCATGGCAGTCAAATCAGCCACACAGGGATAGCCGGCAACATCACGCCCAAGCGCGATGCGCAGAGGGGATTTAACGCGCTGAAAGACCTCGCTTTCAATGATGTCGCGTAAAGCCACGAGGGTCATTTCAGTGTTGGGGACTTCAATGCCGACGTAACTGCGACCTGGAACGGGAGCCTGGATGCGGATGCGCGGCGCGGCGAGCGCAAGCGCCAGGTCATCGGCCAGGGAAACGATGCGGCTGACCCGCACGCGTGTACGGCCGCTGCGCGTTTCGATGAAATCGGGCTCAATGCCGAATTGGGTAACGGCGGGACCGCGGTTGATCTCAACCACGTGGGCAGGAGCGCCAAAGGAGGCCAGCGTCTCTTCTATCAGGCGGGCGCGTTGCTCTATGAATTCTTCATTGATGGACGGTGCCGCACCTGCATCTAAAATCTCTTTGACGGCGGGCAATGTCCAGCGAATGGGCGCCGCGCTTCCAGGTGCTGGCGGGGGTATGCCAGGCCCAGACGTTTGTAGCGGCTGGAAGGGCGGGCGCTGGAGAGGTGTAAACGTCGGGGGGAGTTGGGGCTCGGATTCGCCGCGCAGGCCGGGGGTCGGAGGGTGAACCGCTTTGTGGAAAAGGGTACGAAGCCCATTACCCAGGGGGCGGAAGAATGTTATCAGGTCCTGAGTTGAGATGTCAAAAGTTAGAATCAGCGCAATCGTCAACCAGGCCAGAAGGGCGATGATGGCAGCGCCGGTTCCTAATCCACCCCACAAGAGGCGATATAAGAGGCTGCCAATCAACCCTCCGCCCTGGCCGGCAGCAGCGACTTCGGATGCTTGTTCGGGAGGGCCAGCAAAGGCGTGGAAGGTGGTCAACAGCCAGAAGAAGGTGAGCAGCAGGCCGGTTCCCCGTTCAATGGTGGGGGCTGGGATGCGTTCTACATTACGAGCAACCAACCAGATGCCAACGGCCAGGAGGGCTGCCGGCAAGATGTAAATGCCCCAGCCGACCAACCCGGCGAGCAGGCGCACCCATCCGCCGGTCAGCAGGCTGCGATTGGCCGAGAACAGGCTGAGCAGGGTGAGCAAACCAAGCAATGCCAGCCCAACGCCCACGATGTCTAATTTGCGCTCTGGAGGCAGACTGGCCCAAAATGAAGGAGGGCGCTGAGCAACTGGCTCGGCTTTTGACGAACGGTGCGGGGAATGGGCCGGGGGGCTGGTGCGTTTAGAGACGGTTTTGCTCTTTGGCCGGCTGGATTTTGGGGGCTTGGCAGGCTTTTTGACAGGCATGCAGTGTCTCTATTTCCAGGCGGCACGTTTTTATGCGCGTCGCCACAGTCTTGGTGTTTGGGCACAGAATCATTATAGCACAAATGGTCTGTATTTCTTGAGGTACAATAGTCGCACTTTCTTTGAGTTCAGGGATGTCTCTTGTTTGAAATTCTTTTTCTTGGCACTTCGGCTTCGGCACCCTCTGCCAAACGCGGGCTTTCGGCTCAGATTGTCAAACATGATGAGCACCGCTTCCTGGTAGATTGTGGCGAGGGGACCCAGCGGCAGATCCTGCAGTCGGGCATTGGCTTTCGCCATCTGACCAATATCCTGCTTACGCATGGTCACCTGGATCATATTTTGGGGCTGGGCGGGTTAATGTCCACCTTTTTGCGTTGGGAAGCCATTGAGGAATTGAATATTTACGGCGGCCGGACGACGCTTGAACGTGTGCACGACTTACTCTATGGCGTGGTTTTGCGTGGCAAGCAACCACCGATGCCTTTGCGCTTGCATGAGATAAAGGCCGAGACGTTCTTTGAAGCGGGAGACTTTACCGTAACGGCTTTTCCGGTGACGCATCGCGGACCGGACTGCCTGGGTTATTTGTTTGAGGAAAAGGCGCGCCGTCCTTTCTTAGCAGAAAAGGCGGAGGCGTTGGGCGTTCCGCCTGGACCTGAGCGGCGCAAACTGGTGGAAGGGGAGACGATTACGCTGGCAGATGGCCGACGGGTCACACCGGACGATGTGCTTGGGCCGCTGCAACGCGGGACGCGTCTGGCGGTGGTGGGCGATTCTGGTCGAACGGATGACCTGGTGGAGGCCGTACGCGAAGCCGATGGTCTGGTGATTGAATCTACCTACCTGGATGCAGATGCCGATCTGGCGCGCCAGTTCTCTCATCTGACGGCCAGGCAGGCGGCAGAACTGGCTTTGCGTGCCGATGTCGGTCAATTGGTGCTGACGCACATTTCGCGGCGTTATCGCGAGAAAGATGTGCTGGAAGAGGCTCAAGCGGTGTTTCCAAACGTTGTTGTTGCGCGGGATTTCGACGTATTTCAATTCAAGGCTTCCCTGCCAAAATATCATCCTTGATTTCGTTGACAGCAAAAAATGGTATCTGCCTGCCTACCACCCTCCCGCAGGTTAGAAAGCGGCCAGTAAGAGGGCTTGCAGATTGGAACCTGCGGGAGGATAGGCAGTGTTACACATAAAAAAGAAGCGGCATGGTTTAGTTTGCCGCTTCTTTGATTCCTTAGGAGAGTGGGGGCTTATTCGCTGGTCATGATGAACAGGGGGTTCATCTCAAAACTTTCGTATTGTGGGCGCAGGCGTTCTGTATTGTAGAAACGCTGAACATTGACAAACTTCTTGGCGCTGGTGACCACATCTACCGGCACATTATCATAACGCCCATTCTTGAGTACAACCAGGCGGCCATGTGTGCGTTTCAGAATCAGGTCGAGGGCCAGGTTGCCATAGGCCATGGGGACAATCGAGTCGATGGCGTCGGGGTCGCCGCAGCGGACAAGGTAACCGAGTTTCTGATTAAGGACGTGGATGGGTTTGCCGTTATTGAATTTGGGGGTCAATTCTTGCAGTCGTGCTGACACGACATCGCCAATGCCGCCCAATTTTGCATGTCCGTAGGCATCGGTGGTGTGGTCTTGAAAGACCATTTGCTCGCCGGCAATCATTGCGCCTTCAGAGACCAATACCACAGCGTATTTACTGGGATTGTGATTGCGGTCATAGACCAGCAACTCGGCCAGGTGTTCAATGTCAAACTTGTACTCTGGGATGACACAGCGGTTAGCGGCTCCGGCCATGGTGGGCAGCATGGAAGTGAAACCGGCGTAACGGCCAAACACCTCTAACACCAGCAGTCGCTCATGTGAGCCGGCTACAGTGCGCAAACTGTTGGCCATCTGGATGGTGCGTGTGACGCAAGTGCTGAAGCCGATGCAGTAATCGGTGCCGGTCACGTCGTTGTCCATTGTTTTGGGCAGGGCAACAATCTTGACCCCTTCCTGATACAGGCGCACAGCGTAACTGAGTGTGTCGTCGCCGCCGATAGGGATGAGGTAGTCGATGCCAAGGAAGTCGAGATTCTTGAGGACCTCGGGGGTCAGGTCGTTAACTTCGGCCTTATATTTATCTTGCAGGTGAGGCGGGATGCTGTCAGCCTTGACGCGGGAAGGGTTGGTGCGTGAGGTATGCAGAAAAGTGCCGCCGGTGCGCGCGGCGCGGTTAACCACATCCTCACTCAAGACCTGGTAGTTGTTACTGTTGTCGGCGTTCTTGTCGCGCACAAGTTCCATGATGCCGGCCCAGCCGCGCCGCAAGCCGATGACTTCGTAGCCTTCACGCAGGGCGCGGATGGTCACTGCGCGAATGGCCGGATTCAGGCCGGGAACATCGCCGCCACCTGTCAGGATACCAATGACACCTTTCTTTTTACTGGCCATAAAATGCCTCCAAAAATAAAATGGATTGGGCAACAAAGTTGTCTATGCCTGGGGTGAACCTTGAGAATAATTTTACCTCTTTTAGAGTAAAATAATTTAAAATATCAGGGCGTACATGCAAGCCTTGTCAGGCGGGGCAGACTTTCAGCCTCTCCTGCAGGGATGTAACTTTGACAGCGTGTTATTTTTTTTTTTTTTCTTACATGACGACCTTGTTCTCTCTACATTACGACTCTCCTGCAAAAACTCGTCAAACATGAAGGTCACGAAGGAACACAAAGGAAGACCTTCTCATCTGAGCGTTGTGTACTTTGTGTCCTGTGTGGTTAAAAGCCTTTTTGCAGCGGAGTCACACTTGAAAACTATAAGCGGCAAAGGTAAAAAATGATGATGAGTGATAAGCCATTTACGTTTGGTGTTTTGACTTCTGGTGGTGATGCACCAGGCATGAATTCCTGTATTCGCTCGGTGGTGCGCACCACTTTATCGAACGGTGGACGCGTTTTGGGCGTGTATGGCGGCTATGAGGGGTTGATCAACGGCGATTTTCGTTCACTGAGTGCCCGTGAGGTAGGCGGGATTCTGCAACGCGGTGGTACCATCCTGCAAACGCGCCGCAGTGAACGTTTTCTGGAACCGAAGTACCAGCGTGAAGCGATTCGCAATATGAACTCAGCCGGACTGGATGGGCTGGTGGTGATTGGCGGCGAGGGTTCGCTGCAGGGGGCGCATGCATTGGCCAGGCAAGGCATCAAGGTTGTTGGCATTCCGGCCAGCATTGACAACGATGTTTGGGGGACGGATATGGCGATTGGCGTGGATACGGCCATGAATACCATTATGGACGCGGTGGACAAACTGCGTGATACGGCTTCTTCTCACAGCCGGGCCTTCCTGATTGAGACGATGGGACGCGGTTCTGGTTACCTGGCCGTGATGGCCGGCATTGTCTGCGGGGCCGAGATGGTGCTGATTCCGGAAGAGCCTGTCTCGGTGGAGCAGGTGGCGTCAGCCATTGAGGATGCCTACCGGCGCGGTAAAACCCATGCAATTGTGATCGTAGCAGAGGGAGCAAGTATCCGCACCAGTGACCTGGCAAAGGCGATTGATGACCTGGATGTGGGTTTCACGACGCGCGTGACCATTTTGGGTCACATCCAGCGCGGCGGCTCGCCGACGGCTTTTGACCGGATGCTGGCGGCGCGGATGGGGATTAAGGCGGTGCAGGCCTTGCTGGAGGGACAGAGCGATGTGATGGTGGCCTTACAGGGCCGCAATATGGAACTGCTGCCTTTGAGTGAAGTGGCCGGTAAGAAACGCACTGCCAACCGCGATTATATTGAGATGGCAAAAGTGCTGGCGTTGTGAGGAATAAACTGGCGTTTTGGGAGGGGTAATGAGCAAAGGCAAAAAAGGTGATGCAGGTGTAAATATAGGTGGCAATGTTACCAACAGCATCATAACTACAGGGGACAGAAATGTGGTTATTCCACCGTCACAGCCGACGCCGGACAAATTGTCGCTGGCGGCGGTGATTATCTTGATATGTGTTGTCATGTTTGGCATGTATGGCCTGATTCTGGTACTGGGGAAACTACTGCTGATACCCCTGCTGACGCCGCCTGCAAGCCCCCCTGTTCTGCCGACAGAGATGCCGGTGGTAGTGGTGACCGTTACTGCCACAGAGCATAGACCTGTCCCGTCTGAAGCGCTGCCCACGTCATCGCCAAGTCCGGAGCCGGCTGTGTCCTCACCCACCCCGCCGGCAGACAGGATGGTTGCTATCCTGCAAGCCAATCGCGTAGAAGGCAAAGCGCCTTTTGAAGCAAGGTTTGATGGACGAGCCTCATATGTTTATTTTGCCGACGGGCGGCTGCTTAAGTGCAGTGACGTTTTCTCGTGTTCCTATTCTTTTATCGTATATCTCAACGATAAATATGTAACAAGCGCCTCAAATAAGACCGGGGTCTGGCAGTACACGTTTGGCAAAAAAGGCGAATATAAGGTTGGACTGTATGTTTGCTGGGACCAGGTCTGTGGGGAGGACGGTGTGGTGGTTAATGTGCGCTGAAGCGGTTTTTCGGCGCGACTGACAACGGTGTGGATATCCTGCCCGCAGGGTACGCCTGGCTGGATAAAAAGAAACCTTGTGGCGAGCAAAGCCGAACCATTCTCCCCCAGCAGAGAGCGGGAATCACGTTTACCAGGCTGTGCGCGGGAGTGTATAATAACTTTATGAATGCGACAGTAACCCACGATAGGACAGAAGAGACAATTGAGGCCAAAACCCTTTGGTTCCGCTCATTGACTCTTGCTGAACGCATGGAGATGCTTTGCGCGTTCACAGAACTTGTGCTGATGACCAATCCAAAAATTATGGAGCAACGTGATGCTCAACCTGTTGAAGGACGTGTTCTCGTCCTTACAGCGGCATAAAGTTCGCTATCTTGTGATTGGGGGAATTGCGGCCGTGTTGCATGGCGTGCCGCGCGCGACCTTTGATCTTGATCTTTTGATTGAAGCCAAACCCGACAACGCCGAAAAACTGCTCAGAGCATTGGTGGAGGCAGGACTCGGAACAGCGGCGTTGACGACACCGGAAGAACTGCTCTCTCATGAAATCACGATTTTCAAAGACCGCGTTCGCATTGATGTACAAACCTCCAAACCAGGGTTGAAGTTTGAAGAGGCATGGCAAAGGCGCAAGACGATGGAATATCAAAAGCAAAAATTCTATGTTGTCTCACGCGAAGACTTGATCTCATCCAAGCGCGCCGCGGGCCGTCCTGTTGACCTGGAAGACGTCCGTTTGCTTGAACTCAAAGAATAGTTAGAAATTTGCAAAACCGCGCGCGAGTAATTGACGTATGATTCCCTAGCGCGGCCTGTAGCCGCAACCAAACTAGCGTTGCGCCACAGTTCAACTGCGGCGCAAAACACAAGCGCAAATAAACTGCCTGGAAAGTGGGTATAATCCAATTATGAACATCCGAGAGATTATTTTCGCCATTCAAGAGAAGCGCATACGCATCACCGACCATGCAGACGAAGAAGCGCAGACAGACGCTCTCACATTTGACGAGATATTCTTTAGCGTGTTGCAAGGCGAAGTAATTGAAGATTATCCGACCGACAAACCTTATCCGAGTTGTTTGATCTATGGACACAACTTTGAAGGCGAAGCGATCCACAGCGTCTGGGCGTTCAATGACAAGACAAAATGGGCTGTGTTGATTACCGTTTACCGCCCTGACCCAAACCGCTGGATCAATTGGCGTGAAAGGAGAAAGCGATGAAACCTTTTGACAAATGCCCCGTTTGCGGCGGGGAATTGATTGAAAAAGAAGTGGAAAAACTGCTGAAAGGCGGCGTGAACACGGCTGTTTTGAAAGTGACTGCCGAAGTGTGCCTGCGCTGCGGCGAGCGGCTTTACCCCGCAGAGACCGTGCGCCGCTTCGAACAAATCCGCCAGAAGTTGGCGAAGGAAGATGTGGCTGATTTCCTGCGGTTGGGACAAACCTATCAAGTAGCATAAACAAAACGACGCGTCCCTCATCGGCGCGTCGTTTTACATCTGTCATGAACGCTTGCCAAGAATCTGCTTATTTGCTATAACATCTGCTGACCAAAAACGCCCCCTCAAAGTCTTCCCTTCGACTTCGCTCAGGGCAACGCCTCTGCCATGCCCACAGTGACAGCGACGCGGTCCACGCGCTCCCCGCAGGGGCCCGTCTCACCACACTTGCCCCGGGCGCAAGCGCCGGGGAAGACGGCGTGGATATCATGCCCGCAGGGTACGCATGGCTGGACAAAGAAAAACTTCTGCCAGGACAAGACTGAGAATGCGAAATCCGCAAGACGATGCGCGGATAATTAACGTATAATAATGACATGAAACGGGATTTCGTTCTCCAAACTCTGAAACAAAAAAACGCCGAATTGGCAAAACAATTTGGCGTAAAATCCCTTTTGTTATTTGGCTCAACGGCGCGAAATGAAGCCACAGAAACGAGCGACGTGGATTTGCTCGTGGAGTTCAATCGTCCCGTTGGATATTTTGGTTTGTTTGCTTTGCAGGATTATCTTGAAAAATTGCTCGGCTGCCGCGTTGACCTTGGGACTCCCGACAGCCTGAAGCCTTATATCAAAGAAAGCATCATGGGGGAGTTGATCCGTGTCACCTAGAGATTGGCGAGATCGTATTCGGGATATTCTGGAGGCGATTGCCGAAATCCAGAAATTCACGCGCGGTATGGATTACGAAACCTTCAAAGAGGACGATAAATCCATTCGTGCGGTGGAGATGAATTTCATCATCATTGGTGAAGCCGCAAACCAAATCCCTAAGGAAGTGGAAGAAAAATACACAGCGATTCCCTGGAACCTCATGCGCGCCATGCGGAATCGCATTGTGCATGTCTATTTCAGAATTGACAAAAAACTGATGTGGGACACCATTCAAAACGACCTGCCTCCTTTGATACCTGAATTGGAAAGGCTGCTCTAATTTCATCCTTCATCACTTATGGACAATCGCCCTCTCAAAGTCTTCCCTTCGACTTTGCTCAGGGCAACGCCTCTGCCATGCCCACAGTGACCGCGGCCCCGTCCACGCGCTCCGCGCAGGGCCCGTCTCATCACACTTGCCCCGGGCGCAAGCACCGGGGAAGACGGTGTGGATATCATGCCCGCAGGGTACGCCTGGCTGGACAAAGAAAAACTTCTCTACGGGCAGGATTGAGCAGTATAATAATCATAATTACATAGTTCAGGAGATTAACTATGTTTCCCCATATTGTTTATGACAATGAAATCCTTAGCGGCAAACCCCACATTGCCGGCACACGCCTGAGCATTGAATTTATCCTGGAACTTTTTGCCAGCGGCGCGACCAAAGATGATGTACTCAAGGCGTATCCGCAATTGACGGCGGAGGCTGTCGAAGAGGCGCTTCGTTATGCCGCGCAATCTGTGAAGAATGAAGTTTTGCTGGATGTTAAGGTCGCCGCGTGAAAGCGCTTGACTTTCCCCTCCTTGCAGATGAAAACGTTAATCCCGAAGTCACCGAATTTTTACGGAAAACGGGACTGGATGTAGAGTCTGTATCTGAGCAGGGGAAGTTTGGTTTATCCGATACAGAAGTTTTACGACAAGCGACCGAAGCGGGGAGAGTGGTTTTGACACATGACAGTGACTTTGGGGGAATGGCTGTGTTCGGCGCAAAATTCATTGGGATTGTCTATCTCCGCCCTGGACACATTCGAGCAGATTTTACAATCAAGACACTTGAAGCGATTCGTAGTAAAGCCCCCGAAGTGAAGCCGCCCTTTATCATCGTTGCCGAGCGGACAGGTGATACCGTAAAAATCAGGGTTCGACAGTTATAGTTTATCCTCGCCACAAACAGGATGGATATGACCGAGACCAATCGCCCCTTGAAAGTATTTTTATGCCACGCCCATAGTGACCGCGACGCGGTCCACGCGCTCCGCGTAGCGGCCCGCCTCATCAAAGACGGCGTGGACGCATGGCTCGACAAAGCCAACCTCCTGCCAGGACAGGACTGGGAATTGGAGATTCGAAAAGCCGTGCGCGAATCGGATGTAGTGGTGGTTTGCCTGTCGAAGCAATTCAATCAGGCGGGGTTTCGACAAAAAGAAGTGCGGATTGCTTTGGATGAGGCAGAGAAACAACCCGAAGGCGAGATTTTCATTATCCCTGCCCGCCTGGAAGAATGCGACACGCTCGAAAGCCTGCGGAGATGGCATTGGGTGGATTTGTTCGAACCCGACGGCTACGAAATGCTCATGCGCGCCTTGCGCGTGCGGGCGGAGCGAATCGGCGCGGTGTTACAGAAAAAGGCCTGGCTGCCCACTTCGTCTGTGCCGCCAAAACCGATTACGCCGCCCGCCCATGAAACTGCTAAAAAAACGCCGCCATCGCTTAGCACCGCCTTGCCCGACCTGGAACGCAAAAAATTGAGCGTGCAGGTCATCGTTGCCATGGTCGGCGCAGCGGGGACCATCCTTGCTATCGTGCTGTGCAGCCTGTTTTGGGTAACATGGCTTGCGCCCGCGGCGGAAACCGCCGAACCCACATTCACGCAAATGAATGCGCCTACCCGCACCCCCACCGCCACCCCCTACTCGACCGAAATCACCGACGCCAAAGGCGTCCCCATGCGCCTCGTCCCTGCGGGCGAGTTTACGATGGGCAGCGAAAACGGCTACGACGACGAGCGCCCCGTTCACACGGTGTATCTGGACGCCTTTTACATGGACAAGTACGAAGTGACCAATGCGCTCTATGCCGCCTGCGTCAAGGCGGGCGTATGCGACCCGCCGCGCAATACGTCTTCCTACACCCGCTCCAGTTATTACGGGAATGCAGCATTCGATGACTACCCCGTTATCTATGTGGACTGGAACATGGCAAAGACCTACTGCGAGTGGCGGGGTCCTTCGACAGGCTCAGGACAAGCGCGCCTGCCCACCGAAGCCGAGTGGGAAAAAGCCGCGCGCGGCACGGATGGCAGAACCTACCCCTGGGGCGAAGGGATTGATTGTGATAAAGCAAATTACGACGCTGGAAACTATTGCGTTGGCGATACAACCCAAGTCGGCAGTTACGAAAGCGGCAAAAGCCCGTACGGACTGTATGACATGGCAGGCAACGTGTGGGAGTGGGTGAATGACTGGTATGATAGTGCGTATTACAATAACTCGCCGAGAGAAAACCCTCAGGGACCCGCTTCGGGTTCATTCCGCGTGCTGCGGGGCGGCTCGTGGGGCAACGACGATGACTACGTCCGTTCTGCGTATCGGGTCAATTACACGCCCGACAACATCAGCTACGGCGTTGGTTTCCGTTGTGCCCGCTCTCTTCCATGATTCCTCCCCCCTCCGTCCTGCGGACACCTCCCCCAAATCCAAAGGATTTGGGGGAGGCTAGGAGGGGGTAAAATTGCGCCATGCCTCCCCGAAGAACCACCCCCAAAGGCTACGAAACCGCCAAAAAACTCCGCCGCCAACTCACCCCCGCCGAGCGCAAATTATGGGCAGTTTTGCGCGGCGACGCGCTGGGCGTCAGTTTTAGAAGACAACATGCCATTGGCGCCTACATTGCAGATTTTTGCTGCGTCAAGAAGAAACTCGTCATTGAAGTGGATGGCGGTCAACACCTGGAGCAGGCAGAATACGATGCAGAACGAACGAAGTTTCTCGAAGCGCAGGGCTACAGGGTCATCCGTTTTTGGAACAATGAGGTAATGAACGATATTGAGGGTGTGATTCGCGCCATCCTGTTGGCGCTGGAAGACGAAACGAACAAAGTGTAAATTTCCCCTCGATTTTCTGAAACCTTGCCACAACAGGCACTCATCCCATTGCACCGCCTTGCCTGCCTCCCCTGCCGCTGGAAGCGCACGGGATAATCACACCGTCAATCGTTTCCTGTCGTCTGTCCGATTACCGTAACTTGTAGCGGCCTTTTTTATTACTTTGTTTCTCATACTGTATAATACACTTATGAGCATCCGCAAAGATACCCAAAACTGGATTGCCCTGGCAGAGTATGACCTTGAGACTGCCCGCCACATGCTTTCGAGCGGGCGGTATCTCTATGTGATTTTCATGTGCCACTTGTCTTTGGAGAAAATGCTCAAAGCGCATGTTACTGAGGTGACGCAAACCATTCCTACCAAAACACATGACTTGATCTACCTGATCAAAAAATGTCGGCTCGATATCCCACAAAGTTACCTTGATTTTGTGGGTAAAATCAACACAGCCAGCATTCCCACCCGCTACCCCGACGATTTACAGCGCTCCCTCGCGGATTATCCTGAACCCGTGGCGCGGGATTATCTGAGACAAACGGAAGAGTTATTGCAATGGCTCAAACAACACCCGAACTTAAACAAATAGTCCTGCGCTTCTGTGCGCAGTTGGAGAAGATGGGAATCCATCCCGAACAGGTCATGCTGTATGGTTCGCATGCGACCAATACCGCGCGCGAAGGCAGCGACATTGACCTGATTGTGATTTCCAGCGACTGGCAGAAATATAGCCAGCGCGAACGCTTGGAGATCTTGGGGATTGCTTCGGCGCGTATTTTGGAACCGGTCCAGGCGCAGGGTTTTACGCCGGCAGAGATCAGCAAAAACCAGATCATGCCCTTTTGGGCGCATGTGCTGAAGGAACAGGCCATCGCAATCTGACCGGCTATTTGGCTTGTGGCTTTTCTGCTGCCATCAGTCCGCTCTCGCCCCAAGAGAAGCGGGCTGTTCGTTTTATTTCACGGTATAATCCCCTCGTTCCATCAAACTGACCACTGATTAATGATTACTGAAACCTATGCCCTCCTCCTTCCAATCCCTCCTCCTCACCCTCCAAAACTTCTGGGCATTGCACGGCTGCTTTATCGCCCACAGCCCTACTAGGCACAGGTCGGCGCACAATAAGGGCGGGTATAATAAACCAAACGCGCCAAATGGAATTGTAAAACCTATGTTGAAAAATATTTCCCCAAATTGGGACGCCATTTACGCCGAAGAGACCCGCTTGTTGCGCGCCTTATCTCCGCAGGAAGGCGCGCGGCAATTCTTTGCGTTAATGGCGGAATTCCAACCGTGGCTGCAGGAAACCGAGTCCGTGTTTCAGAATGAACGCAATCAGGCGATGATTCAACTCCAGGCGCGGCTGGCAAGCCTGAATGTCCATAAACGCCATGAACGATCTGATTGATTCCGTTGTCGCTTTTCAGGATTGCCTGAAAAAAGAGGGGATTCCTGTTATGGCCATCGGTGGGATTGCTGTCGCGGTATGGGGCGAGCCGCGCCTGACGCGTGATATTGACATGAAGGTCATGGTCTCGCGCGAGAACCGCGGTCAATTGCTGGCGATTTTACGCGCATTCACGCCCCTTCAAGAAGACTCGGATGAATCCTTTCGACGCCTCGGGCTGGCATTTTTTCGGGATTCCAACGGCGTTCGCATTGACGTGATGCTGGCAGATACGATTTTCGACGAGACCGCCATTGGGCGCGCCCGCGATATTGCTTTCATTCCTGGGAAAAGTGTCCGTGTGTGTACGGCTGAAGACCTGATTATTTACAAAATGCTCTCCACACGCACCAAGGACCGGGCTGATGTTGAATCCGTCGTTCAAAAGCAGGGAGATGCTTTGGACGACGCCTATATTGAGAATTGGCTTGCTCAGTTCGAAGAGGCGTTGGCCGACAGCACGCTGATTCGTGATTTTCGCAAAATACGTGAGATAAGAACTATGCAATCTAAGACTGATCACTGACCACTGGACACTGAAACCTATGTCTTCCTCCTTCCAATCCCTCATCCTCACCCTCCAAAACTTCTGGGCATCGCACGGCTGCCTCATCGCCCAGCCTTACTACACCCAGGTCGGCGCAGGGACGATGAACCCGGCCACCTTCCTGCGCGTCCTCGGCCCTGAGCCGTGGAACGTGGCCTACGTCGAACCCTCCGTCCGCCCCGACGACGGGCGCTACGGCGAGAACCCCAACCGCTTCCAGGTGCATTACCAGTACCAGGTCATCCTCAAGCCCGATCCTGGCAATCCGCAGGAACTCTATCTCGAATCGCTCAAAGCCATCGGCATTGACCCGCGTCAGCACGACATCCGCTTCGTGGAAGACAACTGGGAACAACCCGCCATCTCTGCCTGGGGCCTGGGCTGGGAAGTCTGGCTTGATGGCCAGGAAATCACGCAGTTCACCTACTTCCAGCAAGTCGGCGGCCTGACCCTCGACCCGGTGGCCGTGGAACTCACCTACGGCCTGGAGCGCATCCTCATCGCCCTCAACAACGCCAAAGCCATCTGGGACGAGCCCTGGGGCGCCGGCGTGACCTACGGCGAAATCCGCCGCCCGGAAGAGTACCAGCACAGCAAATACTACTTCGAAATCGCCGACATCCCCCGCCTGCGCCAGATGTACGACCTCTTCGACGCCGAAGCCCGCGCCTGCCTGGAGAGCGGCCTCGTCTTGCCCGCCTACGACTACGTCCTCAAATGCTCGCACACCTTCAATATCCTCGACACGCGCGGCGCGGTCAGCGTGGCCGAACGCCAGGCCTTCTTCCGCCGCATGCGCGAACTCGCCCGCCGCGTTGCCGAAGCCTACGTGGAGGAGCGTAAGGGGATGGGGTATCCATTGGTCAAGACCGTAGACCGTGGACCGCAGACCGTCCATCGTCCACCGTCCACCGTCCATCGTCCATCGTCCTTCCTGCTCGAAATTGGTGTGGAAGAATTGCCCGCCGCCGATGTGGACGCGGCCCATGAACAACTCGCTGCCCGCGTCCCGGCCCTGCTCGAGGAACTTCACCTCACCCACGGCGGCGTCCGCATCTTCACGACCCCGCGCCGGCTCGCCGTTTCGATAGACTCTCTCTCCCCGAATCAACCCGACCGCGAGTCGCTCGTCAAAGGTCCGCCTGCAGACAAAGCCTTCGACCAAAACGGAAATCCCACCCCCGCCGCGCAAGGCTTTGCCAAAAAGAACGGCGTGGATGTGACCGACCTGCAAATCCGCGAGGAGAACGGCGGCAAATACGTCTTCGCCGTCGTCAAACAAACGGGACGTCCCGCCTCCGAAGTCCTGGCCGAGGCGCTGCCCAAACTCATCGCAGAAATCAAGTTTGAAAAATCCATGAGATGGAACGATTCGGGCGTGTTTTTCTCGCGCCCCATCCGCTGGCTGGTGGCCCTCTTCGGCGAGATGGTCATCCCCTTCGAATACGCGGGCCTCGTCAGCGGCAACGTCAGCCGCGGCTTGCGCCCGTATGATTCGCCCGAAATTCCCATCCCCTCTGCCGAAAAATATTTCGACCTCCTGCGCGAAGCGGGCATCGTCCTCGACAAAGAAGAACGCAAGGCTTCCATCGTGGAGCAGGTCAAACAAGCCGCGGCGCAGGTGGGAGGCGAGGCCCTCATCGAAGAAGACCTGCTCAACGAAGTAGCAAACCTTGTCGAAAAGCCCACCGCCGTCCTGGGCGGCTTCGACCCCGAATTCCTCTCCCTGCCGCGCGACGTGCTGATTTCGGTGATGAAAAAGCACCAGCGGTACTTCCCTGTAGAATCCCCCTCTCCCAACGGGAGAGGGGCTAGGGGTGAGGGCAAATTACTCCCCCACTTCATCGCCATCCGCAACGGGGACGATCAGCACATCGACCTCGTCTGCCAGGGCAACGAGCATGTGCTCGGCGCGCGCTTTGCTGATGCCACCTACTTCGTCCGCGAAGACCTGAAGTATAAACTCGAAGACTTCCGCCCCAAACTGGCGGGCCTCACCTTCCACACGAAACTCGGCTCCATGCTCGACAAATCCGAGCGCATGCTCAAGTTAGCCGAAGAACTGGCGAGTATGCTTGGCTTGGATGACGTTCAACGTTCCAACGTTCAACGTGCAACGTATTTATCCAAAGCCGACCTCGCCACCCAAATGGTGACTGAAATGACCTCCCTGCAAGGCATCATCGGGCGCGAGTATGCCCTGCGCAGCGGCGAGAAGCCCGAAGTGGCCGAAGCCATCGGCGAGCAGTACCGGCCTGTCCCCAAGACCAAAATCGGGCTGGCGCTGTCCCTCGCCGACCGCATCGACTCGCTCGTCGGACTCTTCGCCGCGGGTCTCGCCCCGACCGGCGCCAAGGACCCCTTCGGCCTGCGCCGCGCCGCCATCGGCATCGTCCAGCCGCTCATCGAGCATGACGCCGACTTCGACCTGGCCGAGGCGGTCAGCAAGGCCGCGGCCATGCAGCCGATCCCGGTCACGCCCGAAGCGCAGAAACAGATTCTCGAATTCCTGGCGGGGCGCCTGTCGGTCGTCTTGAAAGACATGGGCTACCGCTACGACGTGGTAGACGCCGTCCTGGCGGAGCAATCGAATAATCCTGCCAGCGCGGCGCGGGCGGTGAAGCAGTTGCAGGCCTGGGTCGAGCGCGACGACTGGAGCGAGATTCTGCCCGCCTTTGCAAGGTGTGTCCGCATTTTGAAGACTGTAGAGGATAGACCGTCGACCGTCGAGGCGAGCAGGTTGGTCGAGGCGGAGGAAAAGGCGTTGTTCCAGGCCATCCAGTCCACCGTCCACCGTCCGCCGTCCACCCTCAACGAATTCCTTGAAATCATCGTTGCTCTCATCCCCGCCATCAATGCCTTCTTTGACAAGGTGCTGGTCATGGCCGAGGACGAAGCCGTGCGCCAAAACCGCCTGGCGCTGGTCGGACAAATTGCCCACTTGTCCAAAGGCCTGGCCGATTTGAGCAAGTTGGAAGGGTTCTAAGAAAACAAACGTCCCGAAGGTTCAAAAACCTTTGGGACGTTTCCATGGTTTATCCCAAATTCACGTTAAGTTAGCGAAAGGCCGGCAGAGGAACTCTCGGCCTTTTTTTGACTTGGGGAATTCACAAAATCTAATCTAGGCTTAATCGCATCTGATGAAAATCTAACAGAGAATTTTTAAAATCTTCTCCAGCCAAAAAACCATTACCAAATTCACGCAACAATATCCAAATATCCTGTGTACGGATCCTTATCATCAAGAAAGGAGGTTGAAGTATGCGTTACCTTCGTTTCCTGTTTCTTGTTGTCCTCTTGAGCGGGTGGATGCTTGGATGGACCTCTCCGGTGCGTGCCCAGGAAGGCGGCTCGGTGGGGGCTCTTTCCATTAGCACGGCTTATCCGTCTATGGTCATTGGCATTGGCGAAACAGTCACTCTGCGGATGACTGTCCGTTCACCTGTGGCGCAAATTGTCACGCTGGACGTGGCAGACCTTCCCAAAGACTGGGTAGCCGAATATCGCGGCGGCGGCCGGGTGATTCACTCAATTTTTGTCCAGTCTGATTCAACCGCAGATGTAGAATTGCGAATCACCCCGCCCGAAAGCGTCACGCCTGGAACCTATTCGTTCAAAGCCCTTGCAAAGGCTGCGGCTGCCAAGGCCGAATTCCCCATTGAATTGATTGTCAAAGACAAGGCCCCCGCACGTCTGACCTTTGAGTCCGAGTTCCCCACTTTACGAGGCAGTTCTGAGTCACCTTTCAACTTTAGCGCTACCCTCAGAAATGAAGGCGAAGATGATCTCACCGTTACCCTCTCTGCGGATGCTCCCAGGGAATTTTCTGTTACATTCAAATCCTCGGGCAAAGATATTACCAACCTGCCTACCGACATCAAGGCCGGCAGTTCCCAGCGTGTGGACATTTCGGTCACGCCGTTGACTTCTCTGCCGGTTGGGACCTATCCTATCAACGTGGTGGCGCAAAGCAATGACGTGAATGCTCTCCTTACACTTACTGCTGAGGTGGTTGGACAACCACAGTTGAACCTGACCACATCAGATGGTCGACTCTCTGGTGATGTTTACCTTGGACGTTCCACGTCCATCAAATTGACCCTGCGCAATAGTGGCAACTCTCCGGCCAAAGGTGTCAAAATCACAGTTTCGTCACCGGCTGGCTGGAAAGTAACACTTGACCCCGAACAGGTGGTCGAAGTTCCTGCAAATGGCGAAGTGGATGTCACTGCCAGTGTTGAGCCAGCCGAAAAAGCCATCGCCGGAGACTATATGCTCACCTTCCGGATTCAGCCCAAAGATGGAGTTAGCAAATCCACCGACTTCCGGGTGACAGCGCGTGCTTCTACCTTATGGGGTATAGTTGGTGTTGCCCTGATTGCCGTTGCCTTGGGGATTGTTGCCCTGGCTGTTGTCCGCTTTGGTCGGCGTTAATACACCTCTCAATTTAAGGAGGAGCCATGAGCGATTTTGTACTTGAAGCACACGGCCTGACAAAACGCTACGGCAATTTCCTTGCAGTAGACCATCTCAACCTGGCCATCAGGGAAGGCGAGGTCTTTGGCCTGCTTGGTCCGAACGGGGCAGGCAAGACGACCACCATCCTCATGCTCCTCGGATTGACCGAACCTACCGAAGGCCAGGTGCGCGTGTTGGGCTTTGATCCGGCGCGTCAACCCTTGAGTGTCAAAGCGCGGACAGGGTACATGCCCGACCAGGTTGGTTTTTACGATGATCTGACCGCGCGTGAAAACCTTACCTATATTGCCAGACTGAATGGCATTCCGCATCGTGAAATTGAACGCCGCGTAGATGATGCCCTGGCGCGTGTCAAACTGACCGAAGTGGCTCATCAGCGGGTGGGCACGTTCTCGCGTGGGATGCGCCAACGCCTTGGTCTGGCAGACGTGTTGATCAAGAAACCGCGCCTCATCATCATGGACGAACCGACTCAAGGTCTGGACCCGGAACTGGCGCGGGAATTCCTCGGGCTGATTCGCAGCCTGAAAGAAGATGGTATCACCATCTTGCTTTCATCCCATCTTTTACATCAGGTGCAGGCAATCTGTGACCGTGTAGGCCTGTTCAATCGCGGCCGATTGGCCTTGCAAGGGACGGTCCCCGAACTTGCTCGCCAGGTATTGGGCGGGGCCTATCGGATTCAAATTCAGGCTGATGGGCCTACCGATAAACTTTCCGATGCTCTCCAAAAAATACCCCAGGTTATCCAGGCTCGCCATCTGGCTGCCAACCGTTTTGAAGTAGAAGCCCGCGATGATTTACGGGCTGAGACGGCAGAGGCCATTGTAAAAGCCGGCGGCAGGCTGCTGTCTCTCAATGTCGAACAGCAAAACCTGGACGAGATTTATGCCCGCTATTTTGAGGAGGCGAAACATGCGGCTGCTTGATCGATTTACTTTCGCCAATGAACGAGAAGGCTCGCCGTGGACAGGCTTGAGCGCAGTCTTCTTCAAAGAGATGGCAGATCATCTCACCGGGGCGCGTATGCGCATATTGGAAACCCTGATTCTGGTGACTGCGCTGGGGTCGGTCTATACAGCGTTGAACGATATTGTTGCTGGTGGAGGCAACGAGTTCCTCTATCTGCGTCTGTTCACCACTGCTCAGGAACCCCTCCCCTCCCTTGTTGGTTTTCTTGGCTTTCTAGTGCCCCTGATAGCCATTGCATTGGCATTTGACGCTGTAAACAGCGAGTTCAACCGCCGCACCCTCTCGCGCATTCTTGCCCAGCCTGTCTATCGCGACGCTTTCCTGTTTGGAAAATTTTTGGCTTGCCTTGCCACCCTAGCTGTTGTCTTTTCGGCTATCTGGTTATTGGTCTTTGGCATTGGCATTCTGCGGCTTGGTGTCCCACCAACAGCGGAGGAAACTGGGCGTGCGCTGATGTTCCTATTTGCCACCATTTTCTATGCCGGAATCTGGGCTGCACTGGCGTTGCTATTCTCGATCACCTTTCGCTCGCCGGCTACTGCTGCTCTGGCATCGCTTGCTGTTTGGCTTTTCTTCACTGCTTTTTGGGATATTGTCGCTGGCTTGCTGGTGCCTGTTTTAGGACCAAAGCACATTCTCACTGTGGGAGATATGTTGGCCCTTGGTGAACTTGAACTTGCGCTGGCGCGTATTTCACCCACCACATTGTATGGCGAAGTTGCCGTTATTCTGCTCCAGCCAGTGGTTCGGTCTCTTGGCCTGGTCTTGCCGATTCAACTGGATCGCGCTTTGTTGGGTTCACCTTTGCCGTTGGGTCAGAGCCTGATCATGATTTGGCCTCATCTGACGGGCCTGGTGGCAGTTACCATTTTACTGTTTGCGTTGGGCTATGTTCTTTTCCAGCGGCAAGAAATTCGTGCCTGATAAAGTGGAGTGTCCAAAAAAAGAGGTCTGGAGATCATCTGCCAGACCTCTTTTTTACTTAACGTGAGTTCGGGATAAAAAGATTCACCGCCGAGGCGCAGAGTTTCAACCCCAATTTTTTGTGTTTCTTGGCGTTCTCAGCGTCTCTGCGGTGATGATTTGGGCTTTTTTGCGCTAACCAGAACTCAGGTTCCTCATGATGCCGGAGGCAGCGGCTCATCCGGCGGAATTGTTTCTACCTGGGCCGGTTTTTTCCGTAATGTAAAGAATCCTACCGCCACCGGCACCAAGACAAACAGCACAGAAAGGCACAGCAAGGCAACGCCGTAGGTGGGCGGGTAGACCTGTTGGGTTGTTTCACCATTGATGGTTGTACTGATGGGCTGACCCGCGACAATCATTCCTCCAAAGATACACGCAAAGAGCGCTGCACATAAACAACAAAGTGCAACAATAACGGTGATGACGATTGCAATCGTTTTGTTCATCTTCTCCTCCAGAGGTAAGTAAAGTTTCACTACAGTATACAGTCAAAAAGTGCCGAATACAAGCATTTTTTCAGCGCGATAAACAGAATGCTTTGCATTCAGAGGCTGTTGCCAGGAGGGCACACAGCAATCAGGTTTCAAAAGTGACCTGCTATTCTTTAAAACTTTTGCGTGGACGTCACAGAATGAACAAGGTTGACAGGATGAAAGGCTGTTTTACTTTGTTTCCACAGTGAGCCGGACCACTTTTATAGAAAAAAACTTACACGATCAATCCCTATACATTTTTTCTGGAATTGTGTCATAATGGAAGCAACGGCCAACGACAATTACAAGGAGATTCGTGCTGAATTCTTATTAGTTAAAGGAGGTGATTTTTGTGAATACCCACCCGCGTGGGCAGGGACTGGCAGAGTATGGTCTCATTATTGCTTTGGTTGCAATTGTTGTCATTGTTGCTCTTCAGTTGCTCGGTCCCACCATTAGTGAGATGTTTACCGATATCAATAATGCTCTGCCGTAATCGCCCATGAAAAAATGAATTTCCCACTCAAGTCTGCAGTGGGAAATTCGTTTACTTGTCTCTAGGTTAGTTGACCTTGCATGGACCATGGGCCGCTCCAGGTAATGGTAACCGGTAAAACTCGGCCGCGCAGATTTGTGTCACTTTCAACAAAGACCAGTTTATTGGTGGGCGTGCGTCCTCGCCAGCGGCCTTTGACTTTTTCTTCGAAAAGCACGTTGACTTGCCTGCCAAGTAATTGGGCATTGATTTCGCCTACAATCTTTTCCTGCAATTCCTCCAGCAAGCGGAAGCGGCGCATCTTTTCAGCCTCTGGCACATCGTCTGGGAAATTGCGCGCGGAGACTGTCCCTGGGCGGGGCGAGTAACGCGCCAGGTGCGCCGAATCCAGCCGCAGGTTTTCCAAGAGGCGGTAGGTTTCCATAAATTGCGCTTCTGTTTCGCCGGGGAAACCAACAATGATGTCGGTGGCAATGGATGAACCGGGAATGCGCTGGCGGATTTTTTCTACAATACGCCGGTAGTCAGCCTGTGTGTAACCGCGGCGCATGCGCTTCAGGACGTCATCACTGCCGGCTTGAATGGGGATTTCAATGTGCGGCATGACTTTTGGCAATTCGGCAATGGCTTCCATCAAGTCATCACCAAAGTAATTTGGATGGGACGTGAGGAAGCGGATCCGTTCCAACCCCTCTATTTGATTCAGAATCCGAAGCAGACCCGCCAGGGACGGACCGTTGGGCAAGTCTTTACCGTAGCGGTCGACAATCTGCCCAAGCAGAGTCACCTCTTTCACACCCTGCGCAACAAGTGCACGTACCTCGGCTACGATTTCACTTGCTGGGCGTGAGTGTTCACCGCCGCGGCGGGATGGAATGATGCAGAAGGTACAGGCATGGGAACAACCCAATACAGCCGGTACGTGTGCCGAGACGAGTTTACCGCGTTCCCGCTCCGGGAGGATGAAATCACCGTCCATAGCGGCAGCCAGTTCGGCTGTCCGGCGTGATTCGATGGCTTGTGCTTCCCCCTGAGTCAGGTAAGCAATTAACGGGCCAGGGTCGGAGGGAGGAGAAAAAACATCCACAAAGGGGAAGCGCTGACGCAAAGGTTCGTTATCGCGAATACCTACCAGACACCCCATCAGGTTGATGACTACGCTGGGCTTTTGGGCCTTGAGTGGCCTGAGTGAACTCAGGCGGCCGTAGGCTTTATCCTCAGCCGATTGACGTACAACGCAGGTGTTCAAAACGATGACATCTGCTTCTTCGGCTTTTTCGGTAAATTGGTAGCCCAGGCTTTCCAGCGCCATGCTAACGCGCTGTGAATCGGCCACATTCATTTGGCAGCCTTCGGTCCAGACGTGATATTTTCCGTTCATAGCGTGCAAATTATACCAAGTTTGTCGAGATAAGGTGACATAGCAACGGGGAGTGGCTAAAGGGGCGAGCCAAATTCATTTTGGGAAGCGTACAAGTGATCTGCAGTGTTCAAAATTATGGTAAAATCCTTCCCGCCCGGAGGGATGGCCGAGCGGTTTATGGCAACTGACTTGAAATCAGTCGTGGCGCAAGTCACCGGGGGTTCGAATCCCTCTCCCTCCGCTCGGTGTTGTAAGTTGATAGGGTTGAGGGTTCAAAAATCAAAAAAGCAGGAAGGTGCAGGGTTGATTGGGAACTCCGGACTCTTCAACCTTGCAGACCTGCACCTTTAATGGGGAGGTGCCAGAGAGGCCGATTGGGCTCGCCTGCTAAGTGAGTGCTGGGGTAACTCAGCCGCGGGTTCGAATCCCGCCCTCCCCGCCAGAAGAGACGCCCTTTATTAAGTGGGCGTCTTGCTTTTATTAAGCCGCATATTCTTGGAGAGTGCCCTGTTGCGTGTTGACGAGCAGACTGAGAGATGATTAGCCGAATTTCGCAAAGAACGCGAATTGCACGGCATTTTTCGTGGAATTCGCGTCGTTTGTGGCAAAAAGGGAGCATCAACACTTTAGATGTGAGTTGTCTATTCTGCCACTCGCGGACAATTTGTATATTGACACCCCATTATATTTGTGTGATACTACCATTACTTGGGGAAATTATCCGCCTGCCATTCTTATGAAGAGGAGGTGGTGCCCAAAATGGATAGTAGTACCAAACGAAGCGCTGTGGCATCCCTCCTCGTTCTTCGATAAGGGGCCACAGCGCGCACAGGAAGGCCGTCTGCCAAGGGCGGTCTTCCGCTTTATTCATCACCCAATGAAATGCCTAAGCCGCGTGTGGTGCGGATGGCATCGCCATTCAGGTCAACGCGTTTGGGAACGGCTAATGCTTTCTCAAGAGGCACATCTACAACCTGTCCATTTTGCAGGGAGACCATGTGACCAAAGCGGCCTGCAATTGCCAGATGAACTGCAGCCGCGCCATAACGCGTTGCCAGCCAGCGGTCAAAGGCGGTGGGCGTGCCGCCGCGCTGAATGTGTCCCAGCACGGTGACGCGGGTTTCAAAACCCTGCTCTTCGAGGTAATGTCCAACCTGCTCACCTATTCCGCCCAGGCGGGGGATGTAAACCGCATTGCCCTGGCGTGCATATACCGGTTGGCCGCCCAGCGGATAAGCACCTTCTGAAACTGCAATCAGACTGAAATGCGAACCATTCCGGACGCGTTGTTGAATCTTCTTGAGGATGGCCTCATACTTGAAAGGGATTTCTGGAATGAGGATCACGTCGGCTCCACCTGCAACGCCGGCATGTAAGGCGATAAAGCCGGCATCCCGCCCCATCAGTTCCAACACCATGACGCGGTGATGCGATTCGGCGGTGGTGTGCAAACGGTCCAGGGCTTCGGTGGCAATTGTCAGGGCTGTATCAAAGCCAAAGGTGACTTCTGTCCCGCCAATGTCGTTGTCAATGGTTTTGGGTACGCCAACAATGGGTACGCCCTTCTGATACAGTTCCATGGCAGCGTGCAGAGTCCCGTCGCCGCCAATCACAATCAGGGCGTCCATACCGGTTCGTTGAACAGAGTGTACAAACTCGTCGGAAACATCCTCAATGAATTCTTGACCATCCCGAACCACTTTGCGGGCAAAGGGATTGCCGCGGTTGGCGGTGCCCAGGATTGTCCCGCCGCGTGGAAGAATGCCGCGTACAGCCGCCAGGTCAAGTGGAATAATGCCGCCCTCTTTAAGAAAACCATCGTATCCATCAAGTGCACCGAATACTTGACATTGGTAAACGTTGATAGCCGTCTTAACCACGGCGCGTATAACCGCGTTCAATCCTGGGGCATCTCCACCGCCTGTAAGAACGCAAATTTTTTTCATGTTACCTTCTCCTTTTCACCACTCTCAAGGGAAACGCATCTCAAAACGCCAGGCAGGCTTCTGCTGGACAATGCTGGTTTTGCCCATCACTTCGAACCAGGTCTGACCAGGCTTGAAAGGGAATGGCGTCCCATCCGGGTTGAATAACGAAACAACCTTGTCGGCTTGTACCTGCCATTGAGCCGCGTAACCTCGACCATCGCGGAAAACATAGGCGGGTCCCGAGCCGTTGAACTCCATTTCTACCATCTCTGGGCTGATAGAATAAAATGTATGGTTCAACAGCAAAACGACTATCGTATCGGCTGTAACCGGCAAGTTGTTCGCCCGGTCGGTCAGCAGTCCGTACTTTTCGGGTTGACCGTTGAGGGCGTTCTCCAAGTCAACGTAACGAACATACTTTTTGCCAGAAGGGTCATAGTCCCAGCGGTTATAGATGACTGCAGAATACCACACATATACGCTGTTTGCTGTTTCTCCTCCCGGCGGTGGACTCATCTGAAAGAACATTCCGTCTAAATTCTGGCGGGAATTGGGAATCCCTTTTCGAGTGGCGTAGGCGCTTAATTCTGCTGTGTTTCCAACCAGAGAATTGTACAGATTGGGATCGTATCGGCACATGGCCGGACATCCTGCTTCCCATTCCAGAATCAGGCGGTCGGCAAATTCAGCACTGAAGAGACGGTTGCTGACCCGCTTATCGGCACTGCCATAGGCAAAAAGCCCTTTGTACATGCGTACCAGGTTGGCATCAAAGAAACGCGCTGAACGGATTGGCCCAACTTGTGCCGCATCCTTTCCCAGGTAGATAGCGGCGAAACGGGTTGAACCCTCTTCGGTATAGTATTCATAGACAATGTCTGCTGCTGTTAATCCCCATTGTGGGCGGACATCGCGCGGCAGGTTAGAGACTTTGATGATGATTGGACGACGTTCTAGCAGGGCCGGATTGTCGCTCTTCAATCCTGTCAGTGGATTGACTTCGGGCGGAAAATCGCGTGGACCATAACCTTGCGGGGGGTAATCGGGCGTTGCTGTTGGTACAGGCGTTTCAGTAGGGACAGGCGTATCCAACGGCGTGGCTGTCTCTATGGCCTCAGGGGTTGACTCTCGAGGTCCTGGCTGGCAGGCCGTCAGCAGCAAAATGAGCAGGAAAATGATGGGCTTCTTGATCGGCATCCGTACCTCCTCAGGTTTTTGCTATCATACCGCATTTGCTCCCGTTATCAAAAGGAGTTATTTTGTAGAAGTCAGGGGGAGATAAGCCAGAGCGGGATGTGATTGGATAATTGCATTTTTTGCGCTTATAATACTGCCAACAGGTGAGATTATGAAAAGATTTATTGTTGCCATTTTGACTTTCCTTGCCCTGGCAGGCTTTTCGCCGCTTTCTGTAAGCGCCCAAAGGGACGCACCATACGTTCTCGTGCTTAAGGCGGAGGGCGCCGTCACACCGGCTATGCGGGAATATATTACACGCGGTTTGAAACTGGCCGAGCAGCGTAACGCTGACCTGATGATTTTACAACTCAACACACCTGGCGGTGACTTAGGCACGACACAGAATATCCTTGCCGAGATGCGCGCCAGCCAGGTGCCGGTTGTCGTTTATGTCGCGCCGCGTGGCGCTTGGGCCGGCAGTGCCGGGACAATCATCACGCTTGCCGGTCATGCCGCGGCCATGGCTCCTGAAACTGCCATTGGCGCTGCCAGTCCAGTAGGATTGCAGGGTGAAGACCTGAACGAGGTCTTGGAGACCAAGACCAAGGAAATCACCAAGGCTACGGTGCGTTCTCTGGCCGAACGACGCGGCCCTGCCGCTCTTGCCCTGGCCGAGGCTACCATCGAAACAGCCAAAGCCGTCTCGGCTACTGAAGCCCTTGATGCTGGCCTGATTGATTTCATTGCGACAGACATTAACGATTTACTCCGTCAACTAGACGGCTTTCAAGTGCAGGTAAGAGAACAAACGCTTACGCTCCATACTGCAAACAGCGTCACAGAAGATATTGCTCCTAGTTTCATTGAACAATTGCTGGCCATGCTGGTCAATCCCAACATTGTCTTTCTATTGCTAACCATTGGCGTACAGGCCATCTTTATTGAGCTTTCCAGTCCCGGCGGCTGGGTGGCCGGTTTCATTGGCGTGGTCTGTTTGGCGCTGGCTGCCTATGGACTGGGTGTCCTGCCGGTTAACTGGTTTGGCATTGCCTTCTTGGCGATTGCCTTCGTGCTCTTTGTTTTGGATATCAAAGCGCCTACCCACGGCGCATTGACGGCGGCTGGCATTGGCTCATTTATTGTTGGGGCGCTGGTGCTGTTTAACTCACCTGGCACGCCGCAGTTCCAGCGCGTCTCTGTTCCCCTGGTTATCTTGACGGGACTGTTAACTGGCTTGGGTTTTGCTGTGATCATCGGCTTTGCCTTGCGAGCGCAAAAAACGCCGATCCGTACCGGGCAGGAATCCCTGCTCCATAAAACGGGAACCGCTAAAACGAAGATTGAACCGCAGGGTCAGGTGCAGGTCGGCAGTGAACTATGGAGTGCTGAACTGGCCGAAGGCTCGGCTCCCATTCGCAAGGGAGATGTGATTGAAGTTGTGCAAGTAAAAGGACTGCGCCTTATTGTTCGCAAGGTAGAATGATATAATCGGATAAAACAAATCCGATTCAGAGAGGACCTTATGGCTGTTACCCCGACCCGGGAGCGAGTCAACCCCGAAAAAGTCAACACCACCCCCCTGCGCCGTCCTGAGTGGATAAAAGTGCGCGCCCCTGCTGGCGAGACGTATGAAAACCTAGTGACCCTCATGCGTTCTAAAGCCTTGCATACGGTTTGTGAAGAGGCGATGTGTCCCAATATGGGCGAATGCTGGGGTGCTGGCACAGCCACTTTTTTAATGTTAGGCGATATTTGCACCCGCACTTGCGGCTTTTGTGATATCAAGCACGGTAAGCCTCTTTTGTTAGATTGGGGCGAAGCCGAGCGCGTCGCCCAGGCCGTCAAGGCAATGAATCTCCGTCACGCTGTGATTACTTCCGTTAACCGCGATGATCGACCCGATGGCGGCGCTCCCATTTTTGCAATGGTGATTCGTCGTATTCGTGAACTCTTGCCGGGTTGTTCGGTTGAGGTCTTGATTCCTGATTTCAAAGGCTCTATTGAAGCCTTGAAGATTGTTATGGAGGCCCGGCCCGAAATTTTGAATCACAATGTCGAAACCGTGCCGCGTCTATTCAAACATGTCCAACCGCAGGATAACTATGCGTGGGCAGCGGCCATCCTGAGCAGTGCAAAAAAACTTGATCCCGAAGTATTGACCAAGAGCGGCATCATGCTTGGCTTGGGCGAGGACATTGAAGAGGTCAAGGCTGTGATGCGTGACTTGCGTTCCTGGGGCGTGGATATCCTGACCATTGGTCAATACCTCCAGCCGAGTAAAAAACATTTACCGATTACGCGTTATTACACGCTGGAAGAATTCAAAGAATTGCGCGAATACGGCCGGGAGATTGGCTTCAGATGGGTGGAGGCCGCGCCGCTGGTGCGTTCCTCCTATCATGCGGCTGAGCAAGTGCGGGCATTGAGCATTGTCCACCGCAAGTTGTATGGGCAAACTTAATACAGAGGTTTTCCTCTAATGGAAGATATAGAGCAACTTATCTGGCGGCTGGACCAGGCCCGCACCCGCATTGAAGCCATCTTACCGCAGGTTGACCCGCAGAAGCAGATCTATCCTGGCTGGACCATTCACCAATTTCTGGCTCATATGACCAGCTGGGACGATGCTGTCATTGCTGCTTTGCAGGCTCACTTGGGCAATACAGAATCGGGGACACCGGCGGCGCGCGGTATTGATCAGTTTAATACTCACACCATTGAGACACGCGAGACACTTGATCTTGAAAAGATCAAGCAGGAATGGCAAGAAACCAGAAACATATTGAAGGACATTCTGCGTGCCATGCCTGAAGAAAAATTTCACCAACCCATTCTTTTTCCCTGGGGCGGGTATGGCAGCGTTGCTCAATTGATTGAGACTTTTATTCATCACGAACTTGAGGAACATCTCCCCGAGTTGGAGACTTGGGTGAAACATCCTGATCAGCCGCTGGCAGGTCGTCACGCATGACAGCATGGCTTGCAAACCGTTTCAAAATTTGGCAGACTTTAAGAAACTTCTCGTAGCCGCAATTTTTTCTGCTTCCACCTTCCCTGTCAGTTCCCAATAATCCAACAAGTCTGCGATGGTCAGCACGGCGTGCAGGCGCAGACCTGCGGCTTCGAGCGCCTCCCGCGCCCCGGACTGGCGGTCAATCAGGACCACGACATCGCGCACGAGCAGGCCGGCGGCGGTGAGTTTTTCGATCGCCTCGAATTTGCTCCCGCCGGTGGTGGCCAGGTCGTCAATCACGACGGCCGTCTCCCCGGCGCGGTACTCACCCTCGATGTCGGCCTTTGTGCCGTAGTCTTTGGCTTCTTTGCGCGGGTAAATCATTGGGTAGTCGCCCTGCAACGAGATGGCGGTGGCAATCGGGATGGCGGCGTAGGGCAGAGCAGCCAGACGGTCGAAGGTCAGTTTTTCCAGGATGGGCAGGTAAGCCGCGCCGATCTTTTCGAGCAATTTCGGGTACGTGATGACCTGGCGCAGGTCAATGTAGATGGGCGATTTCAACCCCGATTTGAGGGTGAATTCGCCGAACTTGATGCAGCCTGCGGCGAGAAGATCATCGGCTAGATTGGTGAATGGATCATGGTTCATGGATGATGTCGCCCGTTTTCCATGAACCATTAACGATGAACCAATCTCCGCCATTTTATCCCGCAACTTCGCGGCTTCCAGCCCCGGATTTTCGGAGCGGGATATGCTTCTTGAAACATTGACGAGCATGCCCTTACCATCGGCGCGCAGACCGAGACGCAGGGCCGTTTCCAGGTCGCCGCCCTGGGCGCCGACGCCCGGGACGAGGAACCACAGGTCGGGTGCAGCAGACCGGACGCGGGCGAGGGCTTCGGGGTGAGTTGCGCCGACGACAAGGCCAATGTTGTCGGCGGTGTTCCAGGTTTGGGCCAGGCGGGCGACGTATTCATACAATGGGATGGACGGTGGACGATGGACGGTGGACGATGGACGATCTACCAGCAGGTCTTGCAAATCTGCCGCGCCCGGGTTGGAAGTTTTGCAGAGCAGGAAGACACCCTTTTGCGGGTTGCCAAGGAATGGCTCGATGGAATCGCGGCCCAGATAAGGATTGAGAGTGATGGCATCGGCAGCGAGGGCCTCGAAGGCAGAACGGGCATAGGCTTCAGCCGTGGAGGCGATGTCGCCGCGTTTGGCGTCGAGGATAATGGGGATCTTGGAGCCGAGCCGCGTCGATTCGGCGTGAATGGCGTCTATGACCTCCTTGAGCACCCGCCAGCCCTCGGCACCAAAAGCCTCGAAGAAGGCCGCGTTGGGCTTGAAGGCCGCGGCGTAGGGAGCGGTCTGTTTGACGAGATTCAGGCAAAAGTCCCGCGCCGCTTCGGCGGTGGGTTCGGGGAGGTCGGAGAGGTGCGGGTCGAGTCCGACGCAGAGGAAGGAGGAGCAGTCGGAGACGCGATGGGAGAGTAAGGAGAAGAAGGTTTCCATGGTGTAAGTATACAGGTAAATTAGGTAAACAAGTACAACAAGTACACAAGTACACAAGTACACAAGTACACAAGTACACAAGTACACAAGTTGTAAGACTCGTTAAACTCGTACCTGTCAAATAATCTGGAAAAGTCGTAACAGTACCTTAACAATTTCATACCATAGAACTTCGTGATAGACCTTTGCACACCCGAAAACGGAGGTGTGCATGAAGCGCTACACGGATATTGCAGACCAGCAAACCATCCTGCAGTTACGACAGGAAGGTCGAACCTACCGCGAAATTGCCCAGGAAACCCACTGGAGTTACGAAACAGTTCGCAAAATATGTCGTTTGGGACAGCCGCAAGAACATGTCATGGGGAGACCCGCCAAAGGGATACTGAGCAGTTTTGACCCGATGGTACGCTTTGCCTGTCTGAGGCTCAAGCTGCGCCATCGACGTTGGGGAGCGGATGTGGTTCGCGCAGAACTCGTCAAATGCGCATGGGCGCAAGGCATAAAATTGCCCAGCCCCAGCCAGATTGGTGCCTATTTCAGTCAATTTGGAAATCGGCTGGTGAAGGTGCGTGGGCACAAGCAATTGCCACATTCCAGCCTGACCCGCCCGCCACAACCCTACCCCCATAGTTGCTGGCAAATTGACGTACAAGAGCAGGTCGAGCTGCCTGGCTATGGCCGGGTCAACATCCTGGATATTGTAGATACTTATACGGGTATCAAACTGGGCGTCTTTTTGTTTCCTGCCAAACAGGAAAACCGCGCCTGTAAAGTATCGTTGGAGCAGTATCGCCAAGCCTTGCGGCACTGTTTTGAGCATTGGGGGCTGCCAGACCGCATCCGCCCTGACCGAGACCGTGTCCTGGTTCCTGAAGGAGACTATCCTTACCCATCCATCTTCACTCTTTGGCTGACTGGGCTGGGGATTGAGCACGAATTGATCCGCCGCGTCATCGAAAACGGCTGTGTTGAACGCTCCCATCGCACACGCTTTGACCGGCTGGATGGCTACGGTCCATTCTCTGCGCTGTCTGACTGGCAGGAGATTGCCAACTATGAGACCTGGCGCATGAACACGATTTTGCCTTCCCGCGGATGCCACTGTCGCCGTCAACCGCCTCTGCTCGTCTACCCGCAAGCCGCTCACCCCAGACGTTGGTATCGTCCTCCCGATGAATTGATACTGTTCGATCTCAAACGAGTGACTGACTACCTGGGCCAAGGAAAGTGGTTGCGGCACACCAGTTCCAAGGGACAATTTTCGTTCCACACCCAAAAGTACAATCTGGGCGTCCGTTTTCGTTCGTGCTGGATACAGGTGACTTATTCACCCTTCAAAGGGTTTCAAGTGACCGCTCCGCCAGCCAACCACGTTCTCCTGACCTTTACCCTCGAAGATTTGACCGTCCAGGCTATCACGGGACTTTCTGTGGTATGAGTTGTTAATGTGCCAACAGGTACAACTTTTCCGTTTTTTCTCACGGGTACGAGTTTACCGTGACTTACAACCTGTCTACATACCTACGCCTTCCCCAGCACCATCGCCAGCAGCGCCATGCGGACGTAGAGGCCGTATTCCATCTGGCGGAAGTAGGCGGCGCGGGGATCGTCGTCGAAGGCCGGGTCAATCTCGCCGACGCGCGGCAGGGGGTGCATGACGATCATGCGCTGTTTGGCAGCCTTCATCACCTCGGCGTTGATGACATAGGCGCCCTTGACCGACTCGTAAGCGGCCTCGTCGGCGAAACGTTCCTTCTGGACGCGGGTGACATACAGGACGTCGGTCTCCGGCAGACAGGCGTCGAGGGTGGTGTGTTCGACCTGTTCCACTTTGCGGCCAGCGAGTTCGTCTATCAGTTCGGGCGGCATGCGCAGGATGTCGGGCGAGACGTAATTCAATTTGACCTTGTAGAGCGACAACAGCCGCGCCAGCGAGTGGACGGTGCGCCCGTGCTTCAGGTCGCCGAGCAGGGTGACGGTCAGGCCGTCAATGTGGCCGATTTCCTCGCGGATGGTGAAGGCGTCCAGCAGGGCCTGGGTGGGGTGTTCGCCGATGCCGTCGCCGGCGTTGATGACCGGCTTGGTGGCCGCTTTGGCGGCGATGGCCGCCGAACCGACCTCCGGGTGGCGCAGGACGATCACATCCGCGTAGCATTCCAGCGTGCGGACGGTGTCGGGCAAACTCTCGCCTTTGGCTACCGAGGAGTAGCGCACCTCGTTGATCGGGATGACGCTCCCGCCGAGGCGCTCCATGGCCGCGGTGAAACTGGATGAAGTGCGGGTGGACGGTTCGTAGAACAGGTTGGCGAGGATCTTGCCCTTCAGCAGGTCGAACGTGCCGATGTGGTCCACCATGTCGTGCATTTCGTGGGCCACGCCGAAGATGTACTCCAGGTCTTCGCGGCTGAACTGTTTGACCGAGAGGATGTCCTTGCCGTACCAGGGCGCAGTCTTGTGGTCGCCGAGGGGCAGGTGGGTCATGGTGTGTTTTTGGATGGTCATGGGATACTCCTGTTAGAATTGAGGATTGAGGATTGATGATTGAGGATGGGAGATTGTAGTTCAAGGGTGTTGCCAAAAGGCACACAAAATCAGACGTTGATTGCCAGCATTCTGCATAAGTACGTCACCGGTGTATTGAGCGAACGATAAACCTGCTCATTCCTGACGGAGAGGACGGCCCGAACCTGGCGCGGCCAGCACTTGCCCCTCGCGGTACACCTCCTGCCCGCGCAGGATGACCCGGGTCACGCGACCCCGCGCCGGCCAGCCCTCGAAGGGCGTCCAGCCGCACTTTGAGTGTAACTCGCTCGCCCGAATCTCCCAGCGGGCGTTTTCGTCCACTTCGACCCAGGTTTCGGTCTGTTCGGGCAGGGCAAAAATTTTGCGGGGGTTGAGTACACATTTCTGGACAATGTTGTCCACGGTCAACCGTCCCTCGTGAACAGCGGTCAGCAACAGCGGTAGTAACGTCTCCAGGCCGGGGAAGCCGGGGGGCGGGTTTTCGCCGTCTTTTTCGGCCAGGGTGTGCGGTGCGTGATCGGTGGCGAAGCAGTCAATGACAGCCAGGTTCTGCCAGAGTGCCTCCACATCGGCTTTGGTGGCCAGCCGCGGGCGGACTTCGCCGCGGCCGGGGTACCCGCGGCTGATGGCGGGAATGTCCTCGGCGCTGAGGAAGAGGTGGTGCGGCGTCACCTCGCAGGTGATCTTCACCCCGCGCGCTTTGGCCTCTTTGATGAGCAGAATCTCCTCGCGCAGCGAGACGTGGGCGATGTGGACAGGCTGGTCGAACATCTGCGCGCAGGCCAGGGCGGCGGCCATGCTGCGGCTTTCGGCGTGGACGACGATGGGGCCAGGTCCGCGCCAGCGGCGGAAGTGCTCGAGCCAGAGGGTCATGTCGTTCAGGCGCAGTTCGCCGAAGGTGGAGTCGAGGTACATTTTCAGGCCAGCGGCGCGAGGTCCCAGGCGGGCGGCCTCGGCGGCGTTTTCGGGGCCGGCGCCGAGGTACTGGGCGTAGTCGCAGCGGGCTTTCGGGCGGGCCGCCTCCAGCGCCAGGTTCAGGGTCGCATCGTCAAAGATGGGCGGCTGGGTGTTGGGCATGGCGAGAATGGCGGTCACGCCGCCGGCGAGGGCGGCCTGGGTAGCGGTATCCCAGTCTTCTTTGTGGGTCTGACCGGGTTCGCGCACGTGGACGTGGGGGTCGGTTAGTCCGGGGAGTCTCATAGTCGGGTAGTCTGATAGTCGGATAGTCGGGCGGTGAACAGGCAAAAAAAGAGAGCCGATAACGGCTCTCTAGGGGGCAAATGGGAAAACTAAACCAACCGGCTCAAACAGAAAATCTCGTGTTCGAAGGAATGTGACCATATCGGGCGGAATTATAGGCAGGCTGGCGATTCTGTCAAGGTTTGGCAAGGGTGATATTGCGGCTTTTTTACTCTAGCATCGGATTCTCTCTAGCGGCCTTTTTTTCAATGGGCAGGCGTTGAGGCTACCCAGCCAAGTGAAATGCGGCCGCGCTCGGTCTCAACTTTTAAGATTTCCACTTCGATGATGTCTCCAACGCGCAGGATCGTCCCGTGCGGAATTTGGGAACGGTGTAATAGACCGTCTTGCTTAACACCGATATCAACAAAAGCGCCGAAATCTACGACATTGCGGACGGTTCCTCTCAATGCCATGCCTGGTACCAAATCTTCAACCCTTAGCACATCCGAGCGCAGAATGGGGACTGGTGCTTCTGTACGCGGGTCGCGCCCTGGGCGGACGAGTTGCTCAAGAATGTCTTCCAAAGTAGGTATGCCACAGTTCAACTCGGCCGCCAGGGTTTCAATAGATTTCTTTGTCAGCAAGGCATCCAGCGCAGGTTTGCGTTCTGGCGGGGTAACATCTGGGGTCAAACCGGCTAGATTCAGGATGCTCTGTGCAATGGCATAACTTTCCGGGTGGATTGCGCTGGCATCCAGCGGCTCATCACCGCCGCGAATGCGCAGGAAACCAGCCGCCTGTTCAAAGGCTTTTGGTCCCATTCCGGCGACCTGGCGCAGAGCCATCCTCGAAGCGAATGGACCGTTTGCGTCGCGATATGCAACGATTTTCTCTGCCAGTTTTGGGCCAACGCCGGCCACGTAGGTCAAAAGTGCCGGGCTGGCTGTGTTGAGATCTACACCTACAGCGTTGACTACACTCTCAACTACGCCGTTCAGTGCGCCAGCCAGGGCGGCCTGATCCACATCATGCTGGTACAAGCCCACGCCAATGGACTTGGGGTCAATTTTGACCAGTTCGGCTAGCGGGTCTTGGGCACGGCGAGCAATGGAGACTGCGCCGCGCAGGGAGACGTCCAAAGCAGGCAATTCAGCACGCGCCAGGGAGGAGGCTGAGTAAACCGAAGCCCCTGCTTCGTTAACGATCAGATATTTCACAGCCGCCGCGCCACGCGTCAGTTCGGCAACCAGCCTCTCGGTCTCGCGTGAAGCGGTGCCGTTGCCAATTGCCACCAGCGTTACCTGGTGCCGCTCTATCATCTCCTTAAGGATCGTCAGGGCTTCGTCCCACTTTTTCTGCGGTTCGTGTGGATAGATGGTGCCGGTATCTAGTAGTTTGCCGGTCGGGTCCACAACGGCCACCTTGCATCCAGTGCGAAAGCCTGGGTCAATGCCCAGCACAGTGTGTCCTGCTAGCGGCGGCTGACTGAGCAGGGCGCGTAAGTTTTCGGCAAAAACGCGAATGGCGTGGTTGTCGGCTTTCTCGGTCAATGCGCGGCGCACATCGCGCTCAATGGCGGTCAGCAGCAGGCGTTCGGCGGCCTCGCGAATCGCCAGTTCCAGGTGTTCGGCCAGTGGGCTAAGCAGATTGGATGGGAATTCGTCATCAATGACGGCGCGCCAATCGCGCTCTGGAATTTCAACCCGCACGCGCAGGATACCTTCCTTTTCGCCGCGGTTAATGGCCAGCACCTGGTGCGGCTGAAGGCGGTCAACGCGGCTTTTAAAGGTGTAGTAGGATTCGTAGGTGCGTTTTTCATCTACGGCATCTTCGATTTTTTCGACGGTCAGGATAGCCCAGCGGAGCGCTTTCTCGCGCACGGCCTGGCGGACTGCGGCACGGTCGCTAATGGTTTCGGCTACGATGTCGCGCGCGCCTTGCAGGGCTTCTTCCACAGTTTTTACCTGCTCGTTCAGGTAACCCTCGGCAATTTGTTCGGCGGAGCGGTCGGCGCGCGGTTGCTTTAAAATGACTTCTGCCAGCGGTTCCAGCCCTTTCTCGCGGGCAATTGTGGCGCGTGTGCGACGTTTTGGCTTGTAGGGTGCGTAGAGGTCTTCGAGAGCAGTCATTGTCTCGGCGGCTTGAATGGCAGCGCGCAGTTCATCGCTTAACTTGCCTTGTTCTTCGATGGAGGCCAAGATGGTAGCGCGACGTTCGTCAATGGCGCGCAGGCGTACCAGGTCGTCGGCAACAATGCGTACTTGCTCGTCGTCAAGTGAGCCGGTCATTTCCTTGCGGTAACGGGCTATGAAAGGGACAGTATTGCCTTCATCCAGTAAACGGATGACAGCCTCTACCTGGGATGTTTTGACGGAAAGTTTGAAAGCAATTTTTTCAGCGTGGGTCATGGCAAAAGAGTGTCTGGTAATACAGAAGAAATTGGTTGGCGATCAACCTGTTGCAGAGAGATGATTTTGTCAAATTTTTGGCCAGTCTAATAACAGCGTCTCTGCCAGCAGACGTGGATTGACATTGGCATCTAGTTGTTCCACAGCCTTCTCCAAAGAGATTACTATGTGAGAGCATAGATTCAGGTCAAAACGGGCGGCCAGATATTCGATTTCTGGTAAGCGATCTAAATTGATGGGAGGGATATTTGCACCGCTGGAGCGCCGCATCACATCCAGCCAATAAGATAGCCAGATGAGCAAAGTCTGGCGCATGCCATCTTTGTTTTTAGCCAGCGGCTCAGCATAGGCAAAACGCTCTACACGACTGGCAGACAACAGGCGATGCAGGTCGTTCAACCGCTCTGTGCGGATTTGCAGAAGTTCAGATGACTCGCTTAAACGTAGAGCATAGCCAGGCCTGCCGTCGGAGATATGTGCCAGCAATTGTGCCTGTGATTTGTTCAGTCCGCGCGCTTGAAGAGCAATGCTCATTTCCTCAAACGGAAGAGAGCGTAAACGCAAGATTTCGCAACGCGATGCTATAGTGGGTAATAATTGTTCTGGGTGCTTGGCCGTTAGAATCAGGATGGCGTACGCGGGGGCCTCTTCCAGCGTCTTGAGCAGGGCGTTGGCGGCGCTGGCGTTGGCTTCCTCGAAGCGCAGGAAGAGTGCCACCCGGTAATGGCTCTGGTAGGGTTTGAGCGAGAGCATCTGACGCACTTCGCGCACTTGTTCCACTTTCAGCACGCCGCCTTCTTTTTCAGCCTGGACGACCGTCAGGTCGGGGTATTGCATGGCCTCGATTTGATGGCAGGTGCGGCATGTCCCGCAGGGGGTGCCCGGCTCAGGGGCTTGGGGGCAGAGCAGCGCCTGGGCAAAGCGCAGGGCCAGGGTTCGCCGTCCAACGCCGCTTGGACCGGTGAAGAGGTAGGCATGGCTCAAGGTCCCGCGCTGGATTTGTGCGCGTAGCAGGTCCACTGCCCATTCGTGGCCGAGGAGATTCCAGTTTGTCATGTGCGGCTGCCAGTCAGATACCATTTGCCTTGATACAAGACTATTTTTCCTTGATTCCTCAAAGTTTGTTGAGCATTTCTGACCAGATGCTTCCATTTCTTACCAAAATGTTGCCCATTGATTACTCTGTCAATCGTATCATCACATATATCTGGGTGAATGTCTTGAATCAAGGGATGTAATTCTACAGTACTCATAGCTCCTTTGGTTGCCAGGAGATAGAGTATTGTGTCAGCAAAGATAGCATTAATGGTTTGACCCCTTACTCGATTTCTCAGGAGAGTGGTCTGCAATAGATCCGCTTTGTCTTGCAATGCCTGACGTAATTTTCTGGCCTCAAGGGTGTTATCCGCTTGCTTTTGTAATGCTTTGAGCTCGTCGGCCTCCCTGGCTATATCTTCAATAGCGTGCCGTTCAAAGATATTGCCGAGGGAAAAGAAGCGTTGCATATCTGCTCTCAAATGTTCTACGAGATCTCTATCGTTCAAGAGAACGCCGTACTCATAATTCTCTTTCAATCCGCCGCGCGTCAAATTGGCGGAGGTAATCAGAGCATGGCAATTATCTGCAATATAGATTTTTGCATGTAATTTTCCAAGAGAGGACACTCTCATGTCAAACTTATCCCAGAGTTTGAGCAATGCAGACAAGTCAAGACTTTCGTTGGTGATGTTTGCCAGGCTGATATTGGTTAATAGTTCTAGTTCCCTGACATGGCTGTTTGCAATGACAATGTCTGTTCCATAATCTTTGATGTATGGCGAACAAAGGAAAAGAGAGTGTTGTGCTTTTTGGATAACATCCCTAAACGCGTCTTCGATAGGAGAAGAGATCAACTCCCATGGATCCTGACCCATTCCTCACTCCTCTCCCGCTCGCAACCGCAGGTAGGACTCGTAACGTTCTGGCCTCACCTTCCCGGCCTCCACTGCGGCGCGCACCGCGCAGCCCGGCTCGGAGCGATGGGTGCAGTCGCTGAACTGGCAGTGTGCCACCAGCGGAGCGATTTCAGGAAAATAGCCGTCCAGTTCCTCCGGCGCGGTATCCCACAGCGCCAGCGAACGCAGGCCGGGGGTGTCGGCCACATAACCGCCGCCCTCGAGGGGAAACAACTCGCGCACGGTGGTGGTGTGGCGGCCCTTGTTGATTGCCGCGCTGACCTCGCGCACGGCCAGCCCCAGCCCGGGCTGGATGGCGTTGAGCAAACTGGATTTACCTACCCCGCTCGGCCCGGCCAGCGCCGAGACCTTGCCCGTCAACCGCTCTCGCAGTTCTGCCACGCCCTGCCCGGTTTTGGCACAGGTGTAAATCACCGGGTAGCCGATGGGCGGATAAAAGCCAAACAGCCGCTCGGCCTGCTCCTGCCCCACCAGGTCCACCTTGTTGGCGACGATGATTGCCGGAATTCCTTGTTTCTCGGCAATGACCAGGAAACGGTCAAGCATGCGCAGATGGGGACGCGGCTGAGCACAGGCGAAGACGAAAACTGCCTGGTCGGGGTTGGCCAGCAGCACCTGCTGATAGATGCCCTGCGGGCGCGGGTCAAGCCGGACGAGGGCGCGGGCGCGCGGTTCGATGGCCTCGATCGTGCCCGTGCCGTCTGGCTGACGCGTAATCTGCACCCGGTCGCCAATGGCGGCAATATCTCCGCTGCGGGGACCTTGCTTGAGACGGCCGCGCAATTGACAGGTGACACGTCCCTTTTCGGTAGCCACAATAAAAAAACCAGATTGCGAACGGATAATCAGACCGGCAAGGCTTTCCGTCATAAGTGTTGACTGCTTGTTCTATGGCTGCGGCGTAGGTGTAGCCGTCTCTGGTGGTTTGGGGACGCCGATTGAAGATTCCCACCAATAGATTGTCTGTGGGCTTCCAACAAAGTAAGACTCAACAATGCGCTTGAAAACTGGTGCTGCCCAATCTGAACCTTGTCCAGCGTTTTCTAAAATCACGGCTATGGCAATATCGGGCACTCCATCAATGTTGGCATAGGTATAACCAGCAAACCAGGCATGTGGCTCTGCGCCGGTTTCTGCTGTGCCTGTCTTACCGGCAACCGGAATGCGCAAGCCGCGCAAGCGGAAGTTGGCCGTCCCTCGTGGGTTTTGGACAACCGAGATCATGGTCTCTTGCAGGAGTTTCAGGGTTTCAGGGCTGAGCGGCAGGGTGCCACGCGCTTCAGGCTTGAAGACAACAATCGGATCACCTGTAAGCGGTTGGACGCGTTCCACAAGTTGTGGGCGGTAGAGTGTGCCGCCATTCCCAATGGCAGCAATGAAAGTTGCTACCTGTAAAGGGGTGACCAGTACACTACCTTGACCAATAGCACTGTTGGTGGCATCAATATCATTGGCAGGGTCGCTGATATTGCCTGCACTTTCTTCAATTCCAATGCCGGTCTTTTCTCCCAACCCAAAAGCACGCGCCATGTTGCTGATGTTGGTGGTATGACCGGCTCGATACATACCCAATCCGATGTGCCAGAACCAGGGGTTGCAAGAACGCATCAAACCTTCGGGCAGAGTCAGCAGGCCGCTTGGTTTGGTCTTGCATTCCTTGAGTTCCGGGTCCTCGCGCAATTCGTTCTGACAGTATTCCCAGGTCCAGTCATAAAGAGTACGGTCGGTTAGTTCAGTGAATTCATATTGACAATCGTAAGTCGATTCGGGAGTGTACAACCCGCTTTCCAATGCGGCAGAAAAAGTAATAATTTTGAAGACTGACCCAAGTGGATATTCTCCCTGCGTTGCACGATTGTACATCGGGCGGGTCGGGTCATTCAGTACCTGAGCCAGAAGGTAACCGTTGTGAGGATTTTCAGGTGCAAACAAATTGGCATCAAAGGTAGGCGATGATGCCATCGCCAATACGCGTCCGGTATCGCGCTCCAGCACAACTACCGCGCCATTGAAGCCGGCAATCGCTTTTTCAGCATTTCTCTGCAGGTTACGGTCTATGGTCAAATAGAGCGAAGCCGCTGGTTGTGGTTCGCTTTGACCCAGCCGAGTGACGACATTGCCTGCCGGGTCAATGACATACAGGCTACCGCCACGTTTGCCGGCCAGATATTCTTCGCCCCATTTTTCCAGGCCGCTGTACCCAATTTTCTCATTGCCGCAATATCCTTTGCGTTTGTACTCGGCCAACTCTTCTGCCGGCACGGAGAGGACGTAACCCAGAGTTTGAGCCGCCAAATTCTCAAAGTAGAACCGCCCAGTATACGGAGAAATCCGCAATCCATCGTACTTGCTCAGAGCCTCATAACGCGGCTCTGCAATCGATTTGGGCGCCTCGCCAACAGGAACGTACATTTGTGGCCCATAACTGTTAACCATCTGCTCAATCAAAGTTGATGGTACACCGGTTAAGCGCTGCAACTCGCTGAACAGGCTGTAACGTGCTTTCTCACCTAGTTCCCCAGGGATGAGGCCAAAGGCATAAGCATCACTTTGCGCAACAAGGGGCTGTCCGTTACGGTCATAAATGTCACCGCGTGCCGGCGCACGACATTCCATTGCCAGGCGGTTGCCGCCGCTCAATTCGGGCAGAATCAGGCCATCGTCCCATTGGATCCGCCAAGTCTCGTTTTCCAGACTCAGGCGTGCAACCATCTCACGTTGAAGTTCACCCAGCAGAGCCGTCTTATAGGTGACCCGAAAAGCAACTTGAGCCGTGTAAGGACTGATGAGCGCAGAAAGCACTTCATAGTTCAATTCAGTCAGGCTCATTGTGCTCATGGCTTCTGTATAACGAGCAGCAAAATCCTCCTGACTGATGCTCTCCCGACTTACCTTAGAGAGAAGGGCATACATGCTGGCGTAATCTTCACTTTTCCATGCATCTAGGAAAGCGCGGACGGCTGCCTGTGCATCAGGGGCCGGGATGATCGTCACTGCTGGCGGCGGCAGAGTGGGAGTAGGCCCAAAAAGAACTAATCCAGGAGCATTCCCATTTTTGGGGGTGCAGGCTTCCAGGGATATTAGAAGCAAAACCAGAATCAGAAGATAGATGCGTTTCATAATTGGGGATATACCTTTTTTATCCAACCTGTTCGCCGGCTAAAATTCGGCTTGAGACAGGGCATTGGTAATTGAGTTCAACCTGACAGGCATGCGCTACATCTACGCTCGGAAAGATGTTCAACGACTTCAGAGTACGCACAAGGTGACAAAGTGGTAAGCCCATAACGCTGGCAAAACAACCTTCTAATTGTTCAACCGGCTGAAAACGTGGGTGTTGAATAGCATATGCTCCGGCTTTATCGAGCGGATCCCCACTCAAGACGTAAGCATATATCTCGTCGTCGCTATAGGCGCGCATCGGAACCTGCGTTATGCACACATCTGTAAACAAACAGCCATCAGCAGGGTTTAGAACAGCAATGGCCGTGTAAACTTGATGTATGCGGCCGCGCAAACGCCGGAGCATAGCCTCGGCCTCCGCCAGATCAGATGGTTTTCCCAAAATGGACATACCATCGATCACTGCTGTGTCAGCCGCAATGATGACTTGTCCGCGCCGCGCGTATGTCTCTACAGCGCGGGCTTTGGCTTCTGCCAGCCGCAGAACATAGGCATGCGGGGCCTCATCGGGAAGTGGCGTCTCATCTATGTTAGCCACGACTACGTTGAATGCCCACCCACTGAGCGACAGCAATTGCTGCCGGCGGGGCGAATTAGATGCCAGGAGCAGAACAATTTGTTGTTCGGACACGGACAAGATTCTAACACAGGAAGGGATGGCTTGTCTTAAATACGGCTAAATACTCTGGCAAGTTCGACAGGGCAGATGTAAAATGTCAATACAACTTTTTAATTAGGAGGCTTGTGTGGACCTGCTTAAACAACGTATTTTGAAGGACGGCAAATATCTCGGCAATGGCATTCTGAAAGTAGATGGTTTTATCAATCATCAAGTGGATCCAATCCTAATGGATGCCTGTGGACAGGAACTGGCGCGGCGCTTTGCTCATGTGGGCGCAACCAAAGTGTTGACAGCCGAAATCTCTGGCATCGCGCCGGCTGTCATGACAGCCCGACATCTCAACTTGCCGGTGGTCTATGCCCGCAAGACCAAACCCATCACAATGCCCGACCAGGTCTTTTTGACGCTGGCGCCTTCCCACACGAAAGGCCGTATGGTAGAACTAATCGTCTCGCCAGAATACCTTGCTGGCGGTGAACGTGTCTTGATCATTGACGATTTTCTTGCAACAGGAGCCACTATTCACGGACTGGTGCGCCTGGCGCAAACAGCCGGAGCCACCATTGTGGGCATTGGCACGCTGATAGAAAAGACTTTTGAAGGCGGGCGCGGCGTCCTGGCCTATTTGGGTGTCCCCATTGAGTCCCTGGCAGTCATCCAGTCCATGGAAAATGGCCAGATCCTCTTCGCGGACGACTGACCACTGATGACTGATGACTGATGACTGACTCCCTCGCCATCCTCGACTTCGGTTCGCAATACGCCCAACTCATCGCCCGGCGGGTACGCGAAGCACATGTCTATTGCGAACTTTTCCCCTGGGACGCGCCGGCCGAGACCGTGCTGGCTCTCCGCCCGCGCGGCTTTATCCTCTCCGGCGGGCCGGCCTCGGTCTATGCCCCGGGCGCGCCGACACTGCCCGGCTACGTGCTCGAGTCTGGCCTGCCCATCCTCGGCATTTGCTATGGCATGCAGTTGCTGACGCATACACTGGGGGGCAAAGTCAACCCCTCGCCAGAACGCGAATACGGCCCGGCGACGGTCGAGACCCTGTGCCTCAATCCCCTGCTCTCGGCTTCCTCGTTTCCCGTCTGGATGTCGCACGGTGACCGGATCACAGAACTGCCGCCCGGATTCATCACCCTGGCGAAATCCGGGAACAGTCCGTTCGCGGCAATGGGCGATTTCGACCGCCGTTATTACGGCCTGCAATTCCACCCTGAAGTGAAGCATACCGAAGGCGGGACAGAAATCCTGCGCCGCTTCGCCGTTGAGGTTTGCGGCTGCGTTCCCGACTGGACTCCGGCCTCCATCATTGAGACCAGCATCGCCCGCGTCCGCGCCCAGGTGGGCGGGGAACGCGTCCTGGCGGCGGTCAGCGGCGGCGTGGATTCGTCCGTTGCCGCGGCCCTCGTCCACCGCGCCGTCGGCGATCAACTGGTGGCCGTCTTCGTGGATACCGGTCTGCTGCGCAAGGATGAGCCGGAGCAGGTGGTGCGCACCTTTCGGCAAGAGATGGGTGCGGAACTGGTGGCGGTGGACGCTGCCGATGAATTTTTCGCGGCCCTGAAAGGCGTCACCGACCCGGAGCAGAAGCGCCGCATCGTTGGCGAGAAGTTCATCCGCATCTTCGAGCGCGAGGCCCGGAAACTCGGCGCGCCGAAATTTCTGGTGCAGGGCACGATCTACCCGGACGTGGTCGAATCGGCCGCGCCGGACAGGAACAAGGCGGCCAAAATCAAAAGCCACCACAACGTGGGCGGCCTGCCGGAGGATATGGAACTCTCGCTGGTCGAGCCGCTGCGCTACCTGTTCAAGGACGAGGTGCGGGCGGTAGGAGAAGCCCTCGGCCTGCCTGAAAGCATGGTTTGGCGGCAGCCATTCCCGGGTCCGGGCCTGACCGTGCGCGTGCTCGGCGAGGTGACCCCGGAGCGGGTAGCCCGTTTGCGCGCGGCCGATGCCATCTTCACCGAGGAGTTGTCCCGCGCCGGTCTGCTGGGCAAAGGGGGGGCCACCAGTCAGGCCTTTGCCGCGCTCTTGCCAGTACGTTCGGTGGGCGTGATGGGCGACGAGCGGACGTACCAGGAAGCCTGCGCCCTGCGGGCGGTGGTGACCGACGATTTCATGACCGCTGATTGGGCGCGCCTGCCTTACGAGGTGCTGGCGCGGGCGGCGAACAGGATTGTCAATGAAGTGGACGGAATCAATCGTGTAGTGTATGATATAACCAGTAAACCCCCCGCAACCATCGAATGGGAGTAGAGGGATTACCTAAAAAATGCGCAGATTCTTTTCGCTCATCCTAAGCCTGAGCCTGATCCTGGCATTCGTTGGCGTTGTCTCTGCTCAGACATCTGCCTACGCCCTTTTGAGCATGCCAGATATTTCAGCCTTTCCTGATGTCTCGGTGCTTCTGGATGTTTTTGATTCCAGCGGGCAATTTATCACTGACCTCAAACCTCAAGACCTCACTTTGCTGGAAGATGGTCAGACGCGTACGGTGGATACCTTAACGCCTTTTCAACCGGGGGTGCATGTCATTGTGGCTATCAATCCTGGGGCGCCTTTTTCCATCCGAGATAGTGAGGGCAAAAGCCGGTATGAGCGTGCTATGGCTGCTTTGCAGTCTTGGGTCAAGTCCCTGCCAACCGATAGCGCCGATGTTTTAAGCCTGGTCACAATTGCTGGGCCGCAAGTGATAGCGGCATCGCCTTCTGACTGGCTGTTAAATTTCAGCGCCTATCAACCGGATTTCAGCAAGATCAAACCTAACCTGCAAACATTGGCTTTTGCCCATGATACGGCTGCCACCGCCGGCAAAGTGGCGGGGATGAAAAGCGCCATTCTCTACATTACCCCTCATTTTGACGAACGTGATATCCGTACGCTGGAAGCCTTGCAGGAACGTCTGGCGCAGAAGCACGTGCGCGTTTTTGTTTGGTTATTAGATGGGGAAAACTATTTTACCCATCCAAGCGCGCTTGCCCTAAAGGTTCTCACTCTTGAAACTGGCGGGCAATTTTTTGCCTTTTCAGGCACAGAGACGTTTCCTGACCCAGAAACCTATTTCTCCCCTCTGCGCCATGCCTATCGTTTGCAATATACCTCTGGCATCCAGATGGCCGGCACACACACATTGACGGTAGAGATACAAGACCGTGGACAGACCCTCATTACACCGCCCCAAACCTTTGAAGTAAATGTCCAGCCGCCTAATCCTTTCTTGTTTTCTCCACCCATGCAAATCGTGCGCCAGCCCCCAGCTGATGATCCTTACAACGATAAAGTCCTTGTCCCATCAGAACAGGCAATTGAAATCCTGATTGAGTTTCCTGATGGTTACCCCCGGGAGTTAGTGCGAACAGCGTTGTATGTGGATGACCAACTTGTAGCGGTAAATGAAAAAGAACCGTTCAACCGTTTTGTCTGGGACTTGAGTTCTTACACTACCAGCGGCTTGCACCATCTAAAAGTTGAGGCTGTGGATATTTTAGGCTTGTCACGTGTCAGCCTGAATGTTCCGGTCGCGATTACGGTCATCCAACCGCCGCGCGGCTTTACGGCCTTTCTGGGACGTTACCGCACAGCCATTACCGCTACAGGGATTGCTCTGGCCGGATTATTGTTATTGGCTGTTTTGTTCTGGGGGCATATTCTGCCTCTGCCTGCCTCGGGCAGAGAAAAGAGAAAACTTACTCGGACTTTAGATCCATTGACTCAGTCGCTTCCGGCGCAAATGGAAAGGGCCGATTTTTCTCCAAGCCGTCCCAAACAGATGCCCTGGACTCGCCATACCCAGAGAACTGCTCAGGCACCGGCTTATCTTGTCAGGCTGAATGCCGCCGGTGAACCAATTGGCAGCAATCCCATTCCACTCAACAGGCAAGAAATCACATTTGGCGTTGACCCGGTTCAAGCCATTGTCATTCTGAATGATGAATCCGTTTCACCCTTACATGCTCGCCTGCGGCAGGATGATGCGGGGAACTTTATCTTGGCCGACCAGGGTTCAATTGCCGGGACCTGGCTGAATTATGAGCCCCTGGATAATAAAGGCCGTTTGCTAAAACATGGTGATATGATTCATTTTGGGCAGTTAGTGTACCGTTTCGTGCTGAACCCTGCACCTGAAACTCCGCCGCCCAGCATCACGCCGGAGACATCTGAATGATTCGTTCACAACACGCTCACCTGTATGTTGCCGCTGCCAGTCATGCTGGTCTTTCTGGGAAGAACAATGAGGACTGCTATGCTGTCACCTCATACTTGCTTGATAGGAAAACATCCATTCCGGCTTTGCTGGCAGTCGTGGCCGATGGCATCGGTGGTCATCGTGCGGGAGAAGTAGCCGCAGAACTGGCTGTGAATCACATCACGCAGGTCGTTGCCCAAAGCGATGGGCAAACTCCCCAAAAAACGTTGGAACGCGCCGTACAGACTGCCAGCCAGGCCATCGCCGCACAATCATCCAGCAAAGAAACCCTGAGCGGGATGGGCGCCACTTGTGCCTGTGCCTGGGTCATTGCCGATCGGCTTTTCACTGCCTCGGTTGGAGATTCGCGCATTTACCTTTTGCGGGGAGGGGAGATCCGGCAAATTACGGTGGATCACACCTGGGTACAGGAGGCGACCGACAAGGGGCTAATCACCCCCGAACAGGCCCGCGAACATCCCAATGTCCATGTCATCCGCCGCTATCTGGGTTCGCCAGAGCCGCCAGAGGTGGATTTTCGCCTGCGTTTGCAGACCGGAGAATCCGACGCGGTGGCAGGCGCCAATCAAGGGTTGGTACTACGCCCTGGCGATTCGCTCTTAATCTGCACAGATGGACTGACCGACCTGGTATGGGATGATGAAATTCGCGACATTATTTTGCAAGCCGGCGATTTGCAAGCAGCCGCACAGGCTTTAATTGACATGGCCAATCAGCGCGGCGGTCATGATAATATCACCGTTGTTTTAATGCGTGTGCCAGATGATGGCCAAATCCCCCCTGCCCGAGGCAATCGCTGGCCCTGGCTAGTAGGCGGTATGGTGGGGGCATTCTTGGCGCTGGTGCTCATTTTTATTGTGGTCTTGTATCTCTCACAGGCAACTGGAGGAGGCATACCCACACCGACAGCAGGCAGCAACTGGCTGCCTACCATTCCCGGCACGCCTTAGACGGATTCTATTTCTCAAACAGGCTGATTGACTCGATGTGATAGGTTTGGGGAAAAAGGTCGAAAGGCGTCACCTGTTTGAGGTGATAACCCCCGGCAATCAGACGGCGCGCATCGCGGGCCAGTGTGGAAGGATCACACGAGATATAGACAATTTGCTCCGGAGCGAGAACCTGTAAGGCATCTACTACTTGTTTCTCAAGCCCTGCTCGGGGCGGATCCAGGACGGCACAAACCGGAGCGGTTATCTGCTCTGCCAGAACGGGCAGGCAAATTTCTGCTGGGGCCTCATATAGTTCTACATGGTCAAATGCGTCCAGGTTGACAACGAAATCCTCGCAGGCCGGAGGAGAAATCTCAATACCGATTAACCGTTGACAGCGTGGCGCCAGGAAAGCGCTGAACAACCCTACCCCGCAATAGATATCCAAAAGCGTTTCTATTTGTTGTGGCAAAAGTGATTGCACATGTTTTACCATCTCTTCGGCCATACTCGTGTTTACCTGGAAGAAAGAGCCTGCCGAGAGACGGAAAGACCGGTTGAGAATTTTCATGGTCAGGTGCTCACTGCCAGCCAGCACCAGGGCATTTCCATCAAACAAGTGAACAACCGAGATGTCGGCCTCCAGTTCCAGGTTGGGGGGAGCGGCCGTTCCAGATTCCAGAATCAGCATCAGGTCCCCGTTAGAATCGGTCAGGATGGAGACACGTGTGAAGGGCGCGCCGGGTTCAAATTCCAGGTGTGGCCACAAATCATTGAGTGCTGCTTCGGGCAAATGACATTCATCAATCGGCACAATCTGCGTCGCGCCGGGTGATTGGAAGCCAAGCCGTCCATCTGGCGTCAGATGAAACTGCAGCCGATTGCGATAGTTCCAGGCTTTCGGAGCAGGGAGCATAGGCTGCAGCGGGGGCGTCTCAATTTTCCCGATTCGTTCCAACTGGTCACGCAGAATACGGGTTTTCGCCTGGCATTGTTCTGCATAGGGCATGTGCTGGTAATGACAGCCGCCGCATTGACCAAAGTGCGGGCATTTGGGCGCAATGCGTCCTGCTGCTGCTTCTAACACTTCAAGCAGTTCGGCGTGGACAAAACCGCGCCTCTCATCCACAAGGCGGACGCGCACACGTTCTCCTGGCAGAGCAAATGGGACAAAAACAGCGCGGCCATCTTCCAATCGTCCTAGCGATGTCCCTCCATAGGCCAGGCGCTCGAGCGTGAGCAGTGCAGTTTTGGTCATGGGGTAATTTAACATGGCGGGGCGGTTGATTGCCGCCCCGCTGCTTGTTACTTGATGAATAAAGCCAGCAACTGATTCTGGAAAATGGATATGATGATGAGAATGACGAAGAATATACCGGCTAGCAGACCAATGCGGCGCAAGTCACGTTTGACATGACTGTAATCCTGAGTGGTTTCTGACGTGCTGGTCGGCGTGGCCAGGGGAGTTGCTGGCACGGTAGAGGGGATTCGTTTGGACTGACGTTTAGATTTCTTGCTCATAAGGTCTCCTAAGGGTTTTGAAGTTTTGCAAACACTACAATGCGTTGGTTATCTACCAGATAGGGATAACAGGAAATTAAGGTGACCGTGGGGTCGCTGGTTGGGGCCATTACATCCACACGAGTCGGCTCAACGATTTCAGTGCGGGTGACGATGTAAATGTACTGTTTCTGTTGGGAGTACAGGATAACCTGGTCACCAGGCTGGAGGCGATCCAGATAACGAAAAAGTTCACCGAAGATGTCATTATGCGCCGAAAGCACCACATTTCCGCGTTGACCAGGATTGGCCGAGCCGATGTGTTGCCCGACACCTTTCTTCAATTGCTCCCAGCCATCACCCTGCACAATCGGAGCATCCACACCGATGGCTGGAATCTGAATCCGGATGGCTGTTTCCAGGCTGGGAGTGGGCACCGGCAAATTGGCAATAGACTGCACAATTGGGCGCAAGTGTTCCGGAATTTCAGACTCGTTAGGGCGGGTGTTCCCGCTTGCATCGGGGGGCGTATGTCCCGAAGGGAGAACAACGGCTGTTACCAGTGGCGTAGGGGTAATTGTTTCTTGCGCCAGGGCCGCGGCCACTTCTCGATTCAGATCGCGCAGAATACCCAACCCATTGAATAGGATGAAAACCAGTCCGATGACAGCCAGAATCTCAATTCCCAGCAGCAGACCGTCCATCCAGCGGCGGCGCTGGCTGACTGACAGTTCGGTGGCTTCACCTTCTGGTGTTTCTACCACCGGGCCAACGCGCAAGTTTTCCAATGCTGCGGGCGGCAGATCGGGCGCTAACATAACGATCCGACCGGTACGGCGGAAATGGTCAAGGCGGTCACTGCGCAGACGGCGGCGTTTTTCCACCAGCAGGCGGCGTAGTTCATCCACGCTTAAATCTTCAGGTGTCCGTTTTCTTGGCATTGCAGGGGGATTATACCGCAATGTTTGTTGTTACCTGCCGGAGGACTCCTGGAGGTGGAGTAATCGCATTTCAAACTCTCTTGCAAAAACCCGTCAAACACGAAGGTCACGAAGGAACACAAAGGGAAATCTTCTCATCATTAACCTTCGTGATTAACCTTCGTGTACTTTGTGATTAAAAGCCTTTTTGCAGGGTGTCATTTCATAATTCCGGCGGACGAAAGTCCTGACTCAGCACTTGAAAGCCCCAACGGGGCTGTTTCTTGCCGGCCCGGAGGGCTTTTTCAAGGTCTGAAAATCAGCCACAGATTACACAGGTTGTCACAGATTGGTTCAAAAATTTGTGTAAATCTGTGACATCGTGCCTGCAGGGTAAATCTGTGGCTAGAAATTGATTTTGAGAACGCGCTGTTTCTCGTTGTAATTTCCATTGCCAAAATGGCAAACCATCGTTATAATAATGGCCTGTCTGGGCGGGTAGCTCAGTTGGTTAGAGCATCGCGTTGACATCGCGAAGGTCGCAGGTTCGAGTCCTGTCTCGCCCACAGCACAAGTCCCATAGACGGGGCTTTTTTGTTTGGATATCCTTTCTCAAAAGTCCTCTCATGTGAGATGTGTAAGTATCTTGATGGAAAGACCTACCCCGGTCCCCAACGGGGATTTTGTATGCTGGCTGAGGGTAACGCTTGAGAGACCACAAACCTGCTATTATCTGAATTGTGAGTGAACATGCTTATCGTACAGAAAAATCTGAGAAATATTGCCATTATTGCCCATGTGGACCATGGCAAAACCACCCTTGTGGATGGCCTTCTGCGTCAGGCGCGCGTTTTTCGCGAGAATCAGCAGATCGTTGAACGCGTCATGGATTCGAATGACCTGGAGCGCGAGCGCGGCATTACCATCCTGGCTAAAAATACTGCCATCACTATTCCAGACCCGGAGACGGGTGACAACGTAAAAATCAACATTGTGGATACCCCTGGACATGCCGATTTTGGCGGCGAGGTTGAACGCGTCATGAATATGGTGGATGGCGTCCTCCTGCTTGTGGATGCTGCCGAAGGCCCCATGCCGCAGACTCGCTTTGTGTTGAAGAAAGCCCTCGAACGCGGTCATAAGGCCATTGTGGTCATCAATAAAGTGGACCGCAAAGACGCTGAACCAGAACGCGTTCTCAACCAGACTTTTGACCTGTTTATTGAACTCGGCGCGACCGATGAACAAGCCGACTTCCCGGTTATCTATGCCCAGGCCACAAGTGCCAGGGCTGGCCTCACCCCGGACCTGGGACCCGACCTGCAACCCTTATTCCATGCCATTTTACGTTACATCCCCCCACCGCGGGTGGACCCAGAGGCCCCTCTCCAGATGCTTATTACTACGATTGGCTACGATGACTACCGCGGCGTGACCGCTCTGGGCCGCGTTTTTGCTGGAACAATTCACATTGGTCAAAAACTGGCTCGCCTGACACTCAGAGGGGAAATCCTTCCAGAAACGGTGCGCTATCTTTATGTCCACCAGGGTTTGCAAAAAGTAGAAGTGGAACAAGCCCAGGCTGGAGAGATCGTTACATTGGCCGGTTTAGAGGGCATTGCCATTGGCGAAACACTGGCCGACCCCGAGCATCCTGTTCCCTTGCCGGCCATCAAGGTGGAGGAACCGACCGTCCGGATGACATTTGGAGTCAACACATCTCCCTTTGCTGGAAGGGAAGGGACGTGGAGTACTTCGCGCAAACTGCGCGAGCGCCTGTTTGAAGAACTGCGCACCAATGTTGCCTTGCGCGTGGAGGAAACCGATTCACCTGATACTTTCCTTGTCTCTGGACGCGGTGAATTACACCTCGGCATTTTGATTGAGACCATGCGCCGTGAAGGTTACGAGTTCCAGGTCTCGCGGCCAGAGGTCATCTTTCAGAGGGCAGAGGATGGCTGTCTGCTTGAACCATATGAGGAAGTTCATATCGAAACCAGCAATGACACGGTTGGGGTGGTGGTTGAAATGCTTGGGGCGCGGCGCGGGCAAATGATGGATATGCAGGATACAGGTCAGGGCACGACCCGTTTGGTTTACATTGCCCCAACACGCGGCTTACTTGGATTCCGCTATCAGTTTCTCACGGCCACGCGCGGCGCAGGGGTGATGTATACCATCTTTCATGGTTACGATGAGATGGCCGGCCCAATGAATTCGCGTTCAAGCGGTTCGTTGGTGGCCTGGGAGAGCGGCATGAGCACGGCCTATGCCCTTTCCAGTGCAGAAGAACGCGGCACATTATTCATTGGCCCGGGCGTAGAAGTATACGAAGGTATGGTAGTAGGAGAGACAAGCCGGGGATTAGATATCCCTTTTAACGTGTGTCGCAAGAAGCATTTGACCAATATGCGTTCCTCACGCGGGGAAATGGAAATCCGCCTGACGCCGCCGCGCCAAATGAGTTTGGATGAGGCTATCGAATATCTGGCAGATGATGAACTGCTGGAAGTGACGCCGCTTTCGTATCGTATCCGCAAACGCATTCTGGATACCGAAGAGCGTGGCAAGCAGCAAAAGCGTACCAAGGAGATGTTGGAAGAGTAATCTCCTTATGGACAAGTGAAACTGATACTGGCTCGTGCGGATGGACCGGTATCGTTAAAAGCCTCCACACTGTAGTTCATTGTTGCACCGAGTGGAATGGCGGCTGTTTCTGCAAATGTGGTGGAGTTGGGCGGCAATTCTATTGCAAAACTTCCGTTGCGGTAAATGCGGTAACCTTTTTCATTTCGGGCATTATCGTTCCACTCAAGCGTGGTGGTTACATCTGTGCCTACACCGTTATAAGCACAGATGAAGTTATATCGCAGGTTGCTTGGAGCGGCAGGCAAGCCAGGTGTGGCAGTCGGAGGCGGAGTAATGGAAGGCAAAATGTGGATACTACCCGACGGGGTGGCATATTCACCCCACAACCAGCACGGATTTGAGTCGGCAGGATTCTTGACTACCCAGTAATTGCCGGTTGGCGGCCGGCCTATAATCTCAACCTGCTTGCCGGCTTTGATCACTGTGACGATTTCGTAATCCTGCCCCGGCCCGGTGCGGCAATTCGTATCCTCACTGATTTTCAAGAGGGGAGTGGCATAGGTTGGCGTAATTGTGGCAGTGGGTGGCAATGTTGCAGTTGGTGCCAGCGTCGGCATGGATTGAGCCGCGGTTGGAGTGGCCATCATTGTTCGGGCATTCAACGTGGCGGCTACTAGCGTGGCGGCCTGTGCCTCTAGCGGTGGAACTGGCGAGGCCTGCGGCAGGTTGCAGCCTGTCAACATCAGAAGGGCCAAAAACGTCAAGACGCGAGCCAGGTTCATCAGGATTCCTCTTGAGCAACTTCTAACGGAAGTAAAACGGTAAATGTACTCCCTTGCCCTACCTGACTCTGCAATTCAATCTTGCCGCCCATCAGAGTAGTCAATTGCTTTACAATGGCCAGGCCAAGCCCCGAACCGCTGTATTTCCTGCTGATGGAATGGCTTTGCCGATAAAAGGCGTCAAAAATGTTTTCTCTGTCTTCTTCGGGTATGCCAATACCGGTATCGCTGACCTGCAATGCCCAGGTAGTATCATTGCTTTTATAAAACCGGATACGCACACTCCCTGTTTCAGTGAACTTGACCGCATTATTGACCAGATTAAGCAAAACCTGTCTCAGCCAGTAAGAATCGCCCAGCAAGACTTGCGGCAATTGCGGGTCAATTTCAATCTCCAGACTCAGGTTTTTCTTGGCTGCATGATAATTGACAATGGGGCGAATGCTCTCAACCAATACGGCTGGCTCAAAGGGTTGGTTATTGAGCATGATCTTGCCGGTTTCAATTTGGGCCTGTCCAATCAAATTGTTGACAAATGTCAGAAGGGAGTTCGCGCTGTGCAGAATCTCAGCAACGGCTGTTTTTTGAGCCTCATTCTGCGGCCCAAAGGCTTCTACTAACAACATCTCGGCATAGCCCATAATTGTGCCCAATGGTGTACGCAAGTCATGGCTTACGCTGGCCAACAATTGCGTCTTGAGATGGTTGGCTTCCACGGCTTGCTTATGCGCCAGCCTCAACTGTTCTTCAGTTTGTTTGCGTTCCGTGATGTCCTGCTTAAGGGCAATGAAATTGGTAATCTTTCCATCAGATTGAATCAACGGCGTGATGCTCATCTCTTCGCAGTATTCACTGCCATCCTTGCGGCGGTTAATCAATTCACCCCGCCAGACTTCACCCCTTAGAATCGTGTCCCACATTGCTTTGTAAAATTCAATGGGTTGATGCCCTGACTTTAAGAGGCGCGGCGTCTTTCCTATGATCTCACTGCGCTCATAACCGGTTAAAAGGGTAAAGGCCGGATTAACCCATTGCACCATGCCGGTAGTATCGGTGACTACTACCGCACTTTGTGTAGCCTCAAGTGTGGCTACCAGCAGTTTCATTTGGTTTAGCGCCTTGACGTTCCTGGTAATGTCGCTCAAGATAAGCAAGTGACCTGAAATGTTTTTTCCTCGGCCAGGAATAATCACCAGTCTTAAATTGAAAATACGTTGTTCTGGATCGTCTGGCAGGGAAAATTCTCGAATCGTCTCAGCGCGGGGATGTGTATCCTGAATCCAGGATTTCCACTCAGGGAGTAAGAGATGCACATCCTTCCCAATGAGGTCAGCAGGTGGCAGGCCAAAGACTCGCTCACAGGCCAGATTAGCATCTACAATCTGCTCGTTTGTGTTGACGACGATGGCGGCATCCAGCATGGCGTCAAAAATCACACTCTGGGCAATCGGCAAAAGGTCAACCAGTCTGTAGCGGGTAAAGCCGATTTCCAGTGCAATCATGGTCAGCGCGAAGGCCAGCGGCGTCCAGTCATAACCAGGCAAGGGTGATTTTACAAACACATAGATGAAGTTTCCTACCCAGGGCATGGCAATCCCTGCCAGTATGATCCCGGCCTGGATGCGGTAAATACCTCGCCGCTGAACAAAAATCTGGATGAAAAATAAGAAGGTGAGAAAGAGAAGCAGGTATGAATACCCCATAAAGGTAAAGAACCAAGGGCCATGTGCAACCAGTAAGGGGCCAAAAGTTGAGTTTGCTGGAGGGACAATTTGTGTCCAAATCAATTGATGGTATTCATTGGTCACAGCCAGCAAAAAAGAAAGCACCGGGATCACCATTAACAAAGCAATGCGATTCCCGCTCAACCATTTGCCGCGTCCGCTGAAGATGACCCCAAAGAGAAAGATTGCAAGCGAAATAAAGGGGATTGCCAGGTATTCTGTCTTTAACCAGAAGATTTTCCACTTTATGCTTGAACTGATAATTTCAAAAATATAGGTCAGCGACCAGAATGTCATGCATAGAATTGCCCACATGAGGCTGGCCGCGCCTGCTTCCTGACGTACTCGCCACAGGCGAAGCAACAAGAAAACACCCGTTAAGGTGCTAACGGTCATAAAGACGATGAATAGAGCAGTGTATGCAGGCATGGGATGATGATATTTGCCAGGGTTAAGATGATGGTTCGGGGTAAATGACCAAAGAGTTTGGTCCGTTTTGCAAGGCCAGTTGCGCCGCTAATTGTGCATTTTGCAGCAATTTCTCGGCGGTCAGACTATCGCCGCCCATATGCCAGGTCAGGCCAATACAAGCGGTGACCTTGAATGGCAGGCCACCCGCACCAATTTGAGAATCCTCCAGGCGGCTCAAAATTCGAGAACCTACACAGCGCGCACCTGCCAGGTCAGTTTGAGGTAAGAGGACAAAGAAATCGTTTTTGTCCTGAGCCGGTACATCTGCACTGCGAAGAAAGCGGTTGAGAATATAGGCGATTACCTGTCTTGCCCGTTCCAGATTCTCCGGTTGTAAGTATTCAGGGAGAAGAACAATTTGTAACAATGAGATTGGCATGGGGTAGCGGCGAGTGCGGGAAATCTCATGTTGCAGTAGCACATTGAACACAAATTTGTTATACACCCCTGTTGGTTCTGTGATTGGATGTTGTTGAGACATACCGGCCCATCCTCTTCTGCTGAACAGGCACATAAAAAATTAGATAGATAACGCTTAAACCTAATTTTACAACATTTTTGGCTCTCAACACGTTTCCTGGGTGCACGTAAAAGTAGCAGGTCACGTTTCAAGCGTGACCTGCAGTTCTAAAACCTTCGGGACGTTTCTAAATCTTGAACTCGGGTTACTTAACTTGTACAACCTTTCCGCCGGTCATGATCTGCAAGTCGCCAGGAGTTAATTCAAAGACGGCATTGGGGGTGCCGGCGGCTGCCCAAATTGTGTCATATTGCAGCAAGTCTTCGTCCAGGTAGGTTTCCATTTTTTGAAGATGGGCCAGTGGCGGGACGCCGCCAATGGCAAAACCGGTTACTGCGCGTACAAAGTCGGCATCGGCGCGGCCAATTGGTTCGCCGGCATAGAGACTAATGCGTTTTTCGTCCACTCGATTTGAGCCGCTGGTCAGCACCAGCACCGGCTTGCCGCTTTCCAATCCTTTGAAAATCAGTGACTTGACAATCTGGCCCAGTGTGCAGCCCACCCGTTCGGCGGCTTCCTGGGCAGTGCGCGTGCTTTCGACAAATTCAATGACCCTGCACTTAAAACCCGATTTTGTGAGGGCCTCCTGTACCTTTTTTGCAGAGGGGCTGAGTTCAGATAAGGTTTGCATATTCCTCTCTCTCTGGGGGATTAGGTGGGTATTCCTCAATTCAATCCAAAACCTTGTTGCTCTAAGGCTGCCCGCAAACCAGCGCGTTCTGTTCGCGAGACGCGTCGGGCAGTATGCTCCAGCCACCCATAGTCTTCAACCTCATCGGGCTTGCCAGGAACCGGGACCTGACGCTGGTCATAGATACCGGTGGCAGCCATGATCTTGTCGTATTCAAACAAAGCCTCGTCCAGAGGCGGGCTGTATTTCTCCCAGCGCAGGATTTCGCGCAGCGGCAAGCGTGGACGAATGCGCGGCGGCTTTTCTGGCCAGCCAATCGTCATGCCGGTAATGGGGAAGACCAGCCGTGGCAGGTCAAGCAGGTCAATTACCTCCTGTGGATTGTTGCGAATGGAGCCGATATAGCAAATGCCCAGCCCCAGTGACTCGGCTGCTAATGCCACATTTTGCGCCATGATGACCGCGTCTACGGCTGCAATCAAAAAGTTTTCCACATTTTTGACGATCTGTGTGTAGCCGCGCAGTTCACAGACGCGTTCCAGGCGTGCCAGGTCAGCGCAAAACGTCAGAAAAACAGGGGCTTCAGCAACGTGTTTCTGTCCGCCACATAACTCGGAGAGGCGGGCGCGGGTTGCTGTCTCGGTGACAGCAATGACGGTGTAGGCCTGTAAGTTGGATGAGGTCGAGGCACGCTGTCCGGCCTGGATAATGGTTTCGATAACGGAAGCCGGCACAGGGTCCGGTTTGTACCGCCGTACCGAACCGTGGGCGTGAATCAGGTCAAGGGTGGGATTGGTCATCAAGCCTCCAGGTATGTCAAATTTATTCAGTCAAAGAAAGCCGCATCTTGTTCCAGTAACGCATCCTGAATGCGCCTCTTGTGGTGACCCAGCAAATCCATTCCTTCGATTTCGTCTGGCGTGAAATAACCGATGTCTGTTGTCTCTTCTGAGAGGCCTGGCTCTCCGCCGGTCACTTCAGCCTCAAAGTTGAGTACCACAATCTGTACCTTGTTGCCGTCTGGATATTCAATCAGGGCATCGCGATTGCTGTAAATGCCGATCAACCGTTTGAGACGGACTTGCAGGCCGGTTTCCTCAAGGACTTCGCGCATGCAGGTCTCAGCAGTCGATTCACCCGCCTCCATTGCACCGCCTGGCAAACACCACTGACCATTATCGGCCCGGCGGGTAAGCAGGACGCGGCGCTGTTTGTCAAAGATGACGGCCGAACAGCCGATGCGCAGGCTGCCAAACCGTCCAATGCGTTCACCAAAATGGACTTTTGTTTTATTGATTGTGGTTCTCATTGTGTCAGATGGTCGTAGATGATTTTAATGTGATAAACCGCGCTGCATTGGACGGTTCACACAACGACAGGACGGTTGCTACCGTTTCGCCGGCCCGATTCTCCACCTGGGCGGCTTCCGTTAAACCCGTCCCTACAGCATGGACGCGGATGCCATACGGGGTTAATTCCTCAGCCGCCAGGCGCGTCAATCCCAGTAGGCCGAGTTTGCTGGCAGTATAGGCGGCGTGTCCTGTTTGGGTATGCCCGGCTAATGGAATCAGGTTGATGATGACCCCGCCGCCCTGAATACGCATGACGCGTCCGACCGATTGGATCAGCAAAAAGGCGCCGGTCAGGTTGACATCTAACACGCGATGCCAGTCCCACTCATCCATCTCCAGCACAGGCATGACGGGCGCCACGTTCGCATGGTTGACCAGGATGTCAATTCGCTCCCAGGCCTCCAGTACATTATTCACCAGGGCTTGCACGCCGACTTTCTTGGCAATATCCTCTACAAAAGGGCGCGCTTGCCCGCCCTGCTGGATAATACCCGCCACGACTTGTTCAACGTTGATGGGAGAAATATCGTTGGCCGCCACTTTTGCGCCGTGCATTGCAAAGGCTTCGGCCAGGCGTCGCCCGCTTCCTTTACCGGCGCCAGTCACCAGGACAACCTTGTCTTTGAATTGCAACATGTTCACGTCCTTTGTTTGGCTTTACTCAGAAACCGTCTCGCAGGTGGGAATTGTATCTGGATTCTTTTTGCCATTCAACGGCAATCCCAGGTAGGGTGAGGGATCGTAGGTGTTTTCAATTTCCAGTTCATTGCGGAAATGTCCCAATCCATCGTCTTTGACAATGGAGAAGTGGAGATGGACACCGACCGGGTTGTTTGGGGTGCCGGAGAAATTGCCCTGATAACCAAGCAGGGTACCGGCTTCCACCCAGGCTTCGGAGGTGCCTGGCGGGAACTCAGCCGCGATGTAGGAATTGCCATTCTGGTCAGCCATGTGGGTGTAATACAGCCATATCTGCCGTCCGGGTTGCAGTGGATCGCTGGGAACGCGCATGATGACCGAAGATTTCCATTCTGGCAGGCGTGTCAGGTATCCGGCATAGGCAGCATAGACGGGTGTCACGCCTGGGGCCGTACCCGCAAAGATGTCAATCCCCTGGTGACGGTGACCGGGCCGGAAGGAATCGTCCCACAAGAAGCCGGGCAAACCAGAGGTCGGAAAGGAAAAAGGGGCCTCACCGCAGCGTGTGCCGGCAGCAATGATCCATTCAGGATGAGATTGGGGGTCGCGAATCCATTGCAATACTTGCAGACTGCGCTTCCCGTTGCTGCGCATGGTCTGATATGCAAAATAACCGCCAACAATGGCGCCGACAATCAGCGTTCCAACAATAAGACGTTTCGTCATAGCCCGATTATACTGCCCGATTCTTTGTGATACTTCTTATACAATTATTATCTTCTTTCTGCTTTTTTCTTACATAAGCAGAATATGATAGCGGCATACTGAATGGAAACCGAACACAAGGAGCAAAAAATGACCCTCTATATTCAACCTTACCCGTATCGTCGTGTTGCCCGCCGTGTGGCTTGCGCCCCCGAAGTCGACCGGGCTTTACCTGTTAATATCCGCGAAGAAGAACAGGCCTATGTGCTAACCGCTCTGGTGCCGGGTCTCAAGGCAGACGACCTGAATATTCAAATTGTGGAAGATGTGGTGCGCATTGAAGGAGCCTTTCAGCAAGATGAGAATGAATACTTGCTGAATGAATTGCCGCGCGGTGCCTTTCGCCGTACTTTGCGCCTGCCGGTTCCACTAAATGCAGACAAGGCCGAGGCCAAAATCACAGACGGCGTGTTGACTTTACGTCTTCCCAAGGCCGAAGCCGCTTTACCGAAGAAGATTAAGGTCAACGTTAAATAAAGCGGTTCCTCCTCTCTTTGGGTGGTGTGCGGCGTACCAATCCGGTACGCCGCACATTTTTTACCAGCAGATTCACGCTTTCAGCATCGGCATCTTGACCCCGTGCCGTTTGGCCGCTTCGATGGCCTGTTCGTAGCCGGCGTCGGCGTGGCGGACGATGCCCATGCCCGGGTCGGTGGTCAGGACGCGCTCCAGCCGCCGCGCCGCTTCGGGCGTGCCATCTGCTACGATGACCTGACCGGCGTGCTGGCTGTAGCCGATGCCCACCCCGCCGCCGTGATGGAAGGAGACCCAGGTCGCCCCGCCGACGGCGTTGATCAGGGCGTTCAGGATGGCCCAGTCGGAGATGGCGTCCGAACCGTCCTTCATCGCCTCGGTCTCGCGGTTCGGGCTGGCGACCGAGCCGCAGTCGAGGTGGTCGCGCCCGATGACGATCGGCGCTTTCAGGGTCCCGTTGGCGACCATTTCGTTGAACTTCAGCCCGGCTTTGGCGCGTTCGCCGTATCCCAGCCAGCAGATGCGCGCCGGCAAGCCCTGGAAGGGGACTTTCTCGCGCGCCATCGTCAGCCAGCGGCGCAGGTGCTCATCTTCGGGGAAGAGTTCCATCACCGCTTCGTCGGTCTTGTAGATGTCTTCCGGGTCGCCGGAGAGCGCCACCCAGCGGAAGGGCCCCTTGCCCTCGCAAAAGAGCGGGCGGATGTAGGCCGGGACGAAGCCGGGGAATTCGAAGGCATCGGTCACGCCGTAATTGTAGGCCTGCTGGCGAATGTTGTTGCCGTAGTCGAACACTTCTGCGCCCTTGCGCTGGAATTCGAGCATGGCGCGCACGTGTTGGGCCATCGAGGCCAGGGCGCGCTTCTTGTACTCTTCGGGATTGGAGCGGCGCAGTTCGTCCGCGGCGGCGACCGAGAGGCCGCTCGGCACATACATGAGCGCCTCGTGGGCCGAGGTCTGGTCGGTGACCACGTCGGGGATGACGCCGCGCATGGCGAGTTCCTGGTACACGTCGGCAGCATTGCCGATGAGACCGATGGAGTGCGGCTTCTCCTTGTCGCGGTACTCCTCCACCAGGGTCATCGCCTCTTCGAGGTCCTCCACCACCCGGTCCACGTAGCCGATGTCGAGGCGGCGCTTGGCGCGGGCCGGGTCCACCTCCACGATGAGGCCGACGCCCTCGTTCATGGTGATGGCCAGCGGCTGCGCGCCGCCCATCCCGCCCAGGCCGGCGGTGAGGACGAACTTGCCCTTCAGCGAGCCCCAACCACGCAATCTGGCGAGGGCGCCGAAGGTCTCGTAAGTGCCTTGCAAGATGCCCTGCGTGCCGATGTAAATCCACGAACCGGCGGTCATCTGACCGTACATGATGAGGCCTTTGGCAGCCAGTTGGTCGAAATGCTCCCAGGTGGCCCAGTGCGGCACGAGGTTGGAGTTGGCGATGAGGACGCGCGGCGCGTCGGGATGGGTCTTGAAGACCGCCACCGGCTTGCCCGATTGGACGAGCAGGGTCTCATCCGGCTCGAGGTCACGCAGCGAGGCGAGGATGGCGTCGAACGATTCCCAATCCCGGGCGGCCTGGCCGCGTCCGCCGTAGACGACCAAATCCTGCGGGCGCTCGGCCACTTCGGGGTCTAGGTTGTTCTGAATCATGCGGTAGGCGGCTTCGATGAGCCAGTTCTTGCAGGCGAGTTGACTGCCGCGCGGGGCGCGCACGGTACGAGGGCTGGACATAAAGACCTCCTTCTCAACAGAGTTTAGAATAAAGCCTTCCCGGCTATTATACGCCGGGAAGGGAGTCTTGTTTGTGTAAATTGGAGCAGAGGTAGGGTTTACACCTTGCTACCGTTCAGGATGTCAGCAAAATTTGTCCCTTTCAAACGCCGGATCAGTTCATCTTGAGCATCACACCAAACCGGCTTGAGCGGACAGTCATCTCCAAATTCGCAGATTCCATCCTCGCCAACACACTTATTCAAGTGGATGGGTCCGTCAATTGCCTCAATGACTTCCAGTAGAGTGATATCTTTTGGATCGCGCGCCAGAGTCACCCCACCGCGCGCGCCTCGTGATGTGTGCAGCAGTCCGGCAATGGATAATTGAGAGATGATCTTGGCCAGAAAAGATGGAGGAATCTTTTGCTCCTCGGCCACCTGATTGGTCGCGGCGCGTTGATTAGCCCCAAGTTTGGCAAGATAGAGAACAGCCCGGACAGCATAATCCGCTTGACGGGTAATTTGCATGGTAGCCTCTTTGTCAAAACAGGTAAGAATTATCTTTTTAGTGTTCTTATTGTAGTGTAGGCATGTTCCCCCTTGCAAGTGATGGGTGTCACAACCCAAATATGACCTTTTACTCCGAATTTTGATGTGATATACAGGAAACAGGCGTACCGGTATTGAATGTCCTTGAAAAAGGGCATTCAATACCGCGACAGGAAATGTCATGTGTTCTTAGCGCGCCAACACCAGGTTGCCCGCTCCCATATCCACGATGATGGTTAGAAGCGGACCAGAACCCTTTTGATAGTAAACTCCTCCACTGTCTTTTTCCCAGCCGGGTGCACTGACGTTGAGCAGGCCGCCCTCCACACTGACCTGTGCGGCGATGCCATCCGGAATAATCAAGGTGACATTGCTGACGCCAGAATCAACGGTGACGGTAGCATCATGCTTCAGTTCACCTGAGAAATCCAGTGTGTAATTGCCGGCGCCGCTGTTGAAAATCATGGCACGGAAATTAGCATTGGCCAGCCCCTCCATAGAAACTTCTGAAGCACCCGTGTCGTAACGTAAGATATCCATCGCGGCTTTGTTGGGAGAAGAGAATTTGAGTTTTACATCTGAAGCGCCATCCTTGACCGTCAGGCTGGTAAGTGCCAATCCGCCGAACTCGTAGTCGCCATCGTAGGCTCCGGCTTCAATAGAAAGCGCCAGGGGGTAGGGGCCAATTTTTAGATCCCACTCATTTTTCATTTTATCCAGATTGGGGATGCCGTTCAGGTTATATTTGCCAGTCTGTATAATGACTGTGGCATCCTCAATCTCGATTTCCGGTTTCAGGTCGGGGATATTGTAGGTCACAGAACCAGAGACGAGGTCCGGCCCAGAAGCGGGGCTGAGTTTCAAGTCACCGGCGCCGAATTTGAAAGTCAGACTGAGCGGCTCTTGCGTCTCAGGGACAGCAATTTTAATCGCCTCACTCACTTCTTCACCCACGCGTCCCTCCACCGGTACCTGAACACGCAGGCCGCAGCCGCTGATTAGCAGTGCAAGGATCAAAACAAGAATTGAGAGATGTCGGAACATGAGAAAACCTCCTGCAGATTATGCAAGAGGATATACGCTGGACACGCTGGAGAGTCGCAATCAGGCAACCTTACGTCCTTTGGCCGGTTCTTTTGGGACGCCGATGGCCGATTCTAGGGCCTGGTAAAGGGAACGGGCCTCGACAATTTCAATCTCGGTCGGCCAGGGCTCGCCCTTGCGCAGGCGTTTGGGGACAATGGCTACCTTGAAACCCAACTTGGCAGCCTCGCGCAAGCGGATGGGCATTTGGCCGGGCAGGCGCAGTTCGCCTGCCAGCCCAATCTCGCCAATCATCACCGTGTCGGCCCGCAGGGGAACATCTCGCATTGAGGAGGTAATGGCCGCTGCCACGGCCAGGTCGGCAGCGGGTTCTTCGATTTTCAACCCTCCCACCACATTGACAAAGACGTCTGCTTCGGCCAGCCGCAGACCGAGGCGGCGCGTCAGGACGGCACAGAGCATCAACAGGCGGTTATAGTCTACGCCATTGGGGGTACGCCGGGCATTTCCGAATTGCGCCGGACTGGTGAGACCCTGAATTTCTACCAACAGTGGGCGTGTGCCTTCCATGGTCACTGCAACCGCTGAGCCGGGGACGTTTATCATTCGCTCCGCCAGGAAGGCTTCAGAGGGATTGCTCACCTCTACCAGTCCACGTTCCACCATCTCAAAGACGCCTACCTCTGCGGTTGCACCAAAGCGGTTCTTAACCGAACGCAAGAGGCGGTAGGTTTGAAAACGATCGCCCTCCAGGTAAAGCACAGTATCGACGATATGTTCCAGCACGCGCGGCCCGGCAATTGTCCCTTCTTTGGTTACATGTCCAACGATAAATACCGCAGGGCCAGAAGATTTTGCCAATTCGCGCAGGCGGTTGGCGGCTTCGCGCACCTGCGAGACAGAGCCGGCTGCCGAATCCATCTCTGGCAGATAAACTGTCTGGATTGAGTCGACAATCAAAAGGTCCGGCTTGAGCGAGGCAACCTGTTCGAAGATGCTATCCAGGCTGGTTTCGGTCACCAGAAAGAGGTCATGCGGCAGGGCGGTTTCTGTTCCGGCCAGGCGCAGAGCGCGCATTTTCACCTGGCGTTCCGACTCTTCTCCAGAGACATACAACACCTTGAGCCGCTGGCTCATTGTCATGGCCATTTGCATCATCAAGGTCGATTTGCCGATTCCAGGGTCACCGCCGACCAGCACAATGGAACCGGGGACAATACCGCCGCCCAGTACGCGTGCAAACTCGCCAATTGGAAGAGGAATGCGCTCTTCGGCTGCCGTGCTGACTTCGCCAATGCGCCGCGGCGCTGTTCGCCCGCTCAGGCCGCGGCTGGCCGATGACGAGCGTGTTGGCCCGCTCTCTTCAATCACTTCTTCAACCAATGTGTTGTATTCGCCGCATTGTGGACAGCGTCCCATGTAGGCGGCTGAAACGCGCCCACATTGCTGACAGACATAACGGGTATGAGATTTCGACATGGTTTCCTCGGCTCAAAGTATACAACAAATCGGGAGATTGGCTACACTTGCGCGGGCAAATGACAACCGCCTGATTTTGCGGTAATATCAGAGAAACAGAAGGAGCAAATGTTATGAAAGCCATGCTTCTCACCCGTCTGGTGGATCTGCAAACGGTTCAGACTCCCCTTGAGTTGGTCAACCTGCCTGAGCCGCTTCCTGGCGAGGGCGAAATCCTGCTCCACGTTGCGGCCTGCGGTGTGTGTCACACCGAACTGGATGAAATCGAAGGCCGCACACCTCCGCCACGTCTGCCGGTCATCCCTGGCCATCAGGTAGTTGGAAGGGTAGCCGCTTGCGGGCGGAATGCCCACCGCTTTCATGAAGGGGAGCGGGTTGGTGTGGCCTGGATCTTCTCGGCCTGCGGAAAGTGCGTCCACTGTCTGGCTGGGGACGAAAATCTGTGCGCCGAATTCCGCGCCACCGGCCGCGATGCAAACGGCGGTTATGCCGAATACATGACCGTGCCCGAAGACTTTGCCTACCCCATCCCGTCTGTTTTTCGCGATGAAGAAGCCGCTCCTTTACTATGTGCTGGCGCCATTGGCTACCGTTCGTTACGTCTGACAGATCTCCGTGATGGTCAGCCGCTTGGTCTGACCGGCTTCGGAGCCTCGGCGCATTTGGTGCTGAAAATGGCACGCTACCGCTATCCCAATACACCGGTCTATGTCTTTGCGCGCAGCACTGCCGAACAGGCTTTTGCGCGTGAACTGGGAGCCGCCTGGGCAGGAGATACCGAGGAACAGCCACCCCAAAAATTGACCGCCATCATTGATACAACGCCCGTCTGGAAACCTGTTCTGGCTGCTCTTCGAAACCTGGTCCCTGGCGGCCGCTTGGTGATCAATGCCATTCGCAAAGAAAACGTAGACCAGGGCGCCCTGCTCAACCTGGATTACCCCCTGCACTTGTGGATGGAAAAAGAAATCAAGAGTGTAGCCAATGTTACCCGGCGTGATGTGCAAGAGTTTCTCGACCTGGCAGCCGGGATTCCGATCCACCCAGAGATAGAAACCTTTGCCCTGGAAGATGCCAACCGGGCATTGATAGAACTCAAGCAGCGAAAAATTCGCGGGGCCAAGGTGCTGATGATTTCTCCATTAGCCGGGTAAAAATCGAACCACAGGTCACGTTTCAAACGTGACCTACTACTGCCCCACCATTTTTACTGGTTGCATTTCCCTGCTTTTTAACATATCATAATGTCAGGAATCCTCTCACGATTTATCTGCCAAGGAGACACCCTATGCCTCGTAAAGTCTTTGTCTACATCTCGTTATTGCTCTTCGTTCTCTTGAGTCTGTTTGCAGTACCGCTTGTTGTCCAGGCAGGCGGTGCCTGTGGCGGCACCTACATTGTCCAGTGGGGCGATACACTCACGGCCATTGCCCAGCGCTGTGGCGTCAGTATGGAAGCCATACTGGCAGCCAATCCTGGTCTCAGCCCTTATCTGTATGCCGGACAGACGCTGGTTATCCCCGGCCCACAAACCACCCCTGCGGTCACGTATATGGCCTACGTTGTTCAACCGGGCGATACCTTTGCGGCCATTGCGGCTTGTTTTGGGGTTAGCATGCCTGCCCTGATGGCTGCCAATCCCAACATTCCAAACATCAACATCTTGTATGTTGGTCAAATTATTTATATCCCCACTACTACGACAACCGGCTCTGTAGGGGCTGTTATTGTACCAACGCCCACCCGCTACGTGCCCGTGCCGCTCTCGTATGGCTCTGCGCCGGCGCGAACACCAAAGGCCACCATTAGCCTGGTCAATCATGCCAAGAAAGATGTGTATGTTTCTCTGCAGGGCACACTGCAAAACGGTGAGATGATTGTTCGTGAATACCCGGTGGGCCGATGGCTGAATGTGAGCGTGCCGGCCGGCTGGTATGTTTATGTGGCCTGGGTAGGTGACCAAAAATTTGTCGGTCAGTTCAAGGTTTCTGGAGAAAAGAATTACACGATTTCATTTTACAGTAACAAAGTAGTTGTCGTTGAGTAGGAGCAGAATTCCTACCCTGAATTCAAGGTGCATGTCGGTTTGCATCCTGTCCATTTTTGCCCTATAATCAAAGAAAGATGTCCACTGCATACTCAAGGAGTAACTTATGCGTCGCGTATTTGGATTTTTGATTGGCGTTTTTGTCGGCGCCCTGGTTGGCTCAACCATTGCTCTGCTTCTGGCTCCTGAATCGGGCGAAACCCTGCGGACACGCCTGCGCGAGCGAGGGGTCCAGTTTTTGGCGGAGGTGCGCCAAGCGGCAGACGTCCGCCGTATTGAACTCAAGGAACGCCTGGATACCTTGCGCGCTCCACGAGATTGAAATTTTGGATAGCAAAACGGCGCGGATAGAATCCGCGCTGTTTTGCTTTAAACTTCAGGCCCGAATCAATTGGGCATACAATTCCCCTGCCCGCTGCATACACCGATTATATTCGGCTTGCCTGGCAATTAGGGTCACATTATGATGTGCCGCTGCCTCCCGCAGAGGGGTATTTTCGAACGCCTCAATGATGGCTTGTGCCAGCGCCTGCGGTTCTGACGGGTCCGTAAGTTGCCCGTTGACCCCTGGCGTAATCCACTCTCGAATCGATTCCAGATCGCCCGCTACCGGGTAGCAGCCGCAAGCCATCCCCTCAAGCAGAGTATTGGGCGTGCCATCGTGCGTACTGGGTGAGACCAGCACCTGACAGCGGCGGAACAAGTCTGCCATCTGCATCTGGGATTGGGCTGGCAGCAGTTCGACCATGTTGGTCACACCCAAGTTATCTATCCAGGATTGCGCCTGCCTCTCGCCCGCCATATTTGGACAAAGAAAGCGCGCCTGGGGCACCTTCTTGAGCACCAGCGGGATGGATTTAAAAAACGTGTCGTTGCGTACATAATTACGAAAACCGCGCGGGTTGATGACCCATGGCAGCGCGGCTGGCCGAGTCGGTGGGTGGAACACGTCCATACGAACGCCGCCGTTGCCCGGCAGGACAATGCTGGCTTTTGCCGAGTCGAAACCCCAATGCGTTGCCAGCCGTAAATCACGCCGACAGTCGGCATGCAAAGCATTTGCCTGTTGCATGGCGCGGCGGGTGAAATATCTCATCAGCGGCGTGGATGGCGCATGTAAGGTGAAATCGTTGCCCCAAATTGAAATGAGCAGGGGGATAGGCGGCTCTGCCAGGGCAGCCAGCATCCCTTCGTAAGGAATGCGCATGGCATGCACCATCTCTGGGCGAACGGAGTCCAGAATCCTCTTCAGCCGCCGCGCCGCTCCCAGCAGGGTTAATGGGCCAGCCCAATGTCGGATTCTGAGCCGCAAGTTCAGCGCAGCGGCACCCCACAGAGAAGCGCGTCTGCCGGGTTTTGTCCCGGCCGTTTTCAGGCTCGAAAAAGCAACCGGCACAAAATATAGCCCGGCCAATGCCAGGTTGGGCTGACACGGAAACGTGGAGACCAGATGTACCTCGTCGCCTCGTTCTACCCAGTGGCGCAGCCAGTTGAGGGCAATCGGTGAACGGCCATCGGCCACAAAAAGCAAACGCATACAGGCAATATACCAACTTTCTGCCTGCCTGCCAAGTTGCTATTTGCTTCAGAACATAGTATATTTGGCAGGATAGTCTCTTTGATTTCTTTATCCGAAAGAGAGAAGTTTTTATGGGTAATGGCCGAATCCTTTTCCTGGAAGACGATAACGATACCTATGAGTTGGTACGCTTCATGCTTGAGCGCGCCGGCTATCAGGCGCTGCGAGCAGTAAACGGGAAAGATGGTTTGGAAATTGCCCATCGCGAACAACCCGATTTGATCCTTGCCGATTTAAGCATGCCGGAAATGGATGGTTGGGAAGCAACCCGAAAACTAAAAGCCGACCCGGCCACGCAACATATTCCCATTATCGCCTTGACAGCCCATACCCTGCCTGGAGATCGTCAGCGGGCGTTGAAAGCCGGTTGTAACGCTTACCTGACGAAACCCATCAACCTGAAAGTATTTCTGGAAACTGTTGATAAATTCATGCGGGGCGAACAAACATAAGAGACACGCAACACCGCTTTCACAATAGCGAAATCTATATTCCATGGCCATCCTTTCTACGCCGACCGAATTTTCTTTTCCTCGTCGTTACCAGTCTGACCGAACAACGCCCATCCGCTGGATACTTTCCCATGCTTTACGTCAGTGGTGGTTAATTGTCCTGCTCGTCATCGGTGCTATTGGCAACGCAGTTTTTGCCGCCTACGTACCCATACTGACCGGTGATGCTTTCAATGCCATGCTTCAGCCAGTACCGGATACCCGCGTGCTCCTGCCGCTGGCCTTGTGGATGGGCGGCACGCAAATTTTGCGCGCCATCCTCCAACTGGGACGCAACTTTGGCGCCGAACTCTTGGCCCAACGCTTTGAGCGTACCGTCCGCGACGAGTTATACGTCTCTCTGCTGGGTAAGAGCATGACATTTCACAACCTTCAGCCGGTAGGGGATACAATGGCGCGTGCCACCAACGATGTGCGTGAAATCAACTATATGTTCAGTCCCGGCTTGAACCTGGTCATTGGTTCGCTTATCTTTATGGTGGTACCCATCTGGTTTGCGCGGCGTTATCACCCCAGTCTGGTTTTGGCCCCGGCGTTGTTTGCCGGATTGTATTTCTTTGCGACGCGCTATTACCTGCGCCGGCTGCAGCCTATTACCGACCAGGTACGTTCTGCTTTCGGGAAGATGAACACGCACCTTTCAGAAGTCCTGGACGGCATTGAAACAATGAAAGGCGCCGCGCAGGAAGATGCCGAGGTGGAACGCTTTGCAAGGAATGCCCGCCAGGTGCGCAATGCCAATGTCCGTCAGGGAGACCTGGAGGCGCGTTTCCTTCCGATGTTGCTCTTTGCCGCCATTCTGTCCCTTGGCCTGTTGCATGCCATGTTGCTCTATATCCAGGGATTACTCGACACCGGCAGTGTGGTGGCTTACTTTGGTCTGTTGTTGATGCTGGAATTTCCAACCTGGACTTCCGTTTTTGCCTACTCACAGATTTCACTTGGATTGGCTGGTGCGCGTCGCATCCTCGACCTGATGAATCGCGAAACCAGACTGGACCAAAATGTGGCCGGCTATGCTGGGGCCATGAGGGGAGAAATTGAGTTCAAGGATGTGAGTTTCTCATACGCTTATTTCCCCACAGGAGATAAAGCGGAGGGTATGGCCGAACCTGTCCTTGAGCATATCTCCTTCAAAATCAAACCCGGCCAGACGGTTGCCATTGTCGGACAAACCGGTGCCGGCAAGACCTCGCTGGTTAAACTGGTCAACCGCACGTATGACGCCACCTCGGGCCAGGTATTGGTGGATGGGGTAGATGTGCGTGACTGGAATCTGGCTGCCCTGCGCCAGCAGATTTCCATCATTGAGCAAGATATCTTTCTGTTTTCACGCACCATCCGGGAAAACATTGCTTTTGGCAAGCCAGAAGCCAGCCAGGAAGAGATTGAGGCTGCGGCTGTTGCGGCGCAAGCCGATGAATTTATCCGCACCTTTGAAAACGGTTACGAGACCATCATTGGCGAACGCGGTGTAACCCTCTCCGGGGGGCAGCGGCAGCGCCTGGCCATTGCCCGTGCTTTCCTGACCAACCCGCGCATTCTGATTCTGGATGATTCGACCAGCGCAATTGACAGCGCCACCGAAGACAAGATTCAGCGTGCCATTGCGGTAGCCGCCAAAGGGCGCACCACACTTATCATCACGCACCGCCTGTCCCAAATCCGCTGGGCTGACCTGATCATCGTCTTGCGCCAGGGTCGTATTGCCGCCATCGGCACGCATGAGGAACTGATGCGCACTTCGGAAGCATATGCGAGAATCTTTAGGGAATAGGAAACTATGGGCTTTTATGCCAGCCTGAACACCGAAAAATATGACCGCCAGTACAGCGATCGCCAACTGGTGCAGCGCATTCTTTCACATTTTGCTCCTCAAAAAGGCCGCATGACCCTGGTTGTGTTGGTAACGATCCTGATGGCCGTCATCGGCGCGGCTCAACCCATCCTGGTCAGCCGCGGCGTGGATCTGTTGGCCGGGCAACCGGCTGTCTCACTCATCATCTTGCTCACGGGTGCCATCTTCCTCTCTGGCGTGCTTTCTTGGGGACTCAATTGGATCCGCCGCGCCCTGACCGTACGTGCCGTGAACGATGTGGTGCTCGATCTACGCACGCGGACGTTCCGCGCGGCGGCCGAACATGACCTCTCGTTCTACGACCAGTTTTCCTCTGGCCGTATCGCCTCGCGCATCAACTCGGATACCAATGATTTAGCCCAGTTAGTGGTGATTGTCAGTGACGTGGGCGCTCAACTCTTCCAGGCCATCCTGCTGGGTGTGGTCATCATCCGCACCGAATGGCGTCTGGCGTTGATTCTCTTTGCTTGCCTGCCGGTGGTCTTTGGCACGGCGCTTGGCTTCCGCCGGATGGCGCGGCGGGTTACCAAACGCGGCATGCAGGCCATGGCCGATGTCAATGCTACCATCAAGGAGACGATCTCCGGGATTGCTATTGCCAAGAATTTCCGCCAAGAGCAGAGCATCTTTGAAACCTTCGACGTGGCCAATCAGATGTCCTATCGGGTCAACGTGCGCCGTGGTCTGGTGCTGACTCTCATCTGGCCCACCCTCAATGCCCTGAGCGGTATTTTCACCGCTATGCTGGTCTATTTTGGCGGCCTGAGCGCGGCGGCTGGCGGGGTGACGGTCGGCGCCTGGTATTTGTTCATCCTCAGTCTGGGCCGCTTCTTTGACCCGGTCATGAATCTTTCGGCTTTTTGGGCCAATATCCAGTCGGGGCTTTCGGCCTCGGAACGTGTTTTTGCCCTGATGGATGCCGAACCAAACGTCCGTCAGGTAGAGAAGCGGGATGTGCCGCGGCTGAAGGGTGAGATTCGTTTTGAGAATCTATCTTTTCGCTACGTGGATGGCGAACCGGTTCTTTCGGACTTCAGCCTGATCATTCACCCTGGCGAGAACCTGGCTGTAGTGGGACACACGGGCGCGGGCAAAACCTCCATTGCCAAACTTATTGCCCGCTTCTATGAATTTCAGTCTGGCCGCTTACTGGTAGATGGCATGGATATTCGCACTTTCAATTTGCAGCAATATCGGCGGCAGTTGGGCATTGTTTCACAGGTACCTTTCTTGTTTTCCGGTACGGTGATTGAGAATATCCGCTATGCCTGTCCTGATGTGAGTCAGGCGGAGATTCTTGCCATGGCCCGCCGCATTGGCGATGGCGAGTGGCTGGAAACCCTGCCCGATGGCCTGGAGACGGTGGTGGGTGAACGCGGTGCCATGCTTTCGATGGGTCAGCGCCAACTGGTAGCCTTGCTGCGCGTGTTGGTACAGAAACCCGCCATTTTTATCCTGGATGAGGCCACAGCCAGCATTGACCCGTTTACCGAGTGGCAGATCCAGCAGGCGCTCAACCTGGTACTGGCCGGTTCCACCAGTATCCTCATTGCCCATCGCCTCTCCACGGTCAAGGCCGCCGACCGCATCATTGTGCTGGAGAAAGGCCGCATTATCGAACAAGGCTCGCATGATGATCTGCTGACCTATGGCGGTCACTATGCCGGCCTGTATAACACCTACTTCCGTCACCAATCGCTGGCCTATGTAGAGCAGGCGCACCAGTGGATGGGAGGAGACTGAGGCGGTGCTTGTGAACTACATGCTTTCAAGGCAATCTGCTTTTGGCGGGTGCAGGTCTCAATAATCATCCCAATAATCTTCACAATTTCTCGATATCTATTTGTTATCTTTCTTCCAGATTTGCTGGCGGCTTAAACCACGTTCTGCAGCGTGTTGCCGCAAAGATATATTTTGGAGGAAAGATATGAACCTATTTGCCTACCTTAAACAGCATCGCAAGGTAATCCTGGCGGCTATGCTGGTTATTGTTGCCGGGGGAATTTTTTTATTCACTCGCTTGAACGCCAGTGCACAGGAAGCCTCGGTCTATGAAACCGAGCCTGCTGCTTTAGGCGAACTGACCGCCATTGTCGGCGCTAGCGGCACTGTACGGGCCAATCAGAGCGTCTCTCTTGTCTGGAAAACCAGCGGCACGGTGGCCCAGGTCAATTATCAGGTGCGTGATCAGGTCAAAGCCGGTGATGTGTTGGCTATCTTAGATGCGACCAGTCTGCCTCAAAGCGTTATTTTGGCGCAGGCCGATTTAGTCTCTGCCAAAAAAGCCCTGGAAGATCTGCTCAGTTCGGATACTGACCTAGCCCAGGCAGCCATTAACCTGCGGCAGGCGCAGGAAGATTACGATGATGCCCGGGAATACCGTCAAAGCCTGAACGAACGGGTGACCTATGAGATTGTCAAAATCGTTGTTCAACAGACCCCGCTTGGGCCGCGCAAAATTCCCCGCATAACAACGGTCAAATATTACCCGGATGAGGATGAAAAAGCCGTTGCCGATGAAAAACTGGCGTTGGCCAAGGCCAAACTTGAAGATGCGCAGCGTACTTATGACCGGCTGAAGGATGGCCCCAACCCAGATGACGTGGCCGCAGCGCAGGCACGGGTGAACGCTGCCCAGGCTGCCCTTGACCAGGCAAAAATCGTTGCGCCCTTTGATGGCGTTATCACCGAGGCAAAACCCCAGGTGGGCGATATTGTCTCTGCCGGGCAAAGCGCTTTCCGTGTGGATGACCTTACGCGTCTTCTGTTGGAGGTAGAGGTCTCTGAAGTGGATATCAACCAGGTGGCGGTTGGACAGCCTGCTACAGTGACTTTCGATGCTGTCCCGGGCAAGACCTATCATGGCCGGGTGACTGAAGTCGGCGCGGTAGGGACGACGACCAACGGGGCAGTTAATTTCAGCGTTACTGTAACTTTAACCGATGCCGATGAGCAAGTACGCCCCGGCATGACGGCAGCCATTGAAATCGAAGTTGTCCACTTGACCGATGCTTTGCTGGTACCTAATCGGGCTGTGCGTGTGGTAAACGGCGAACGTGTCGTCTATGTATTAAGAGAAAACCAGCCCGTTGCAGTGAAGATTCAATTGGGAGCCTCTTCCGACTCTTATAGCCAGGTATCCAGCGGTGATCTGAAAGTCGGCGATCTTATCATCCTTAACCCGCCCGCAGTTTCACTTCAGCCAGGGCCGGGCAACGGCGGGATGCGGATGTTTCGCCCGTAGGAGGTGCGCATGTCAACTCCTGTGATTTTAGCCAACAATCTGACCAAGGTTTACAAAATGGGCGAAATTGAAGTGCACGCGCTCTCGGGTGTCTCGCTTGAGATTCGGGCCGGAGAGGCGGTTGCTATCATGGGTCCATCCGGTTCAGGAAAATCTACCCTGATGAATATTTTAGGCTGTCTCGACCGCCCTAGCGACGGCGAATATATCCTGGATGGTGAGCCGGTTTCTCGCTTGCGGGATGACCAGTTGGCCAGTGTGCGCAATCGAAAAGTCGGCTTTATCTTTCAGTCGTTCAATCTCCTGTCTCGTGCTACGGCGCTGGCCAATGTGGAACTTCCTTTGCGCTATGCTGGCCTGACATCTGGCCGTAAGGAACAGGCACGCCGGGTGCTTGAAACGGTTGGGCTGGCAGACCGCATCTACCACAAACCTACTGAACTTTCGGGCGGGCAGCAGCAGCGCGTGGCCATTGCCAGGGCCCTGGTTAACAATCCCGCCATTATTATGGCTGACGAGCCAACCGGCAATCTGGACTCCAGAGTTGGTCAGGAGATTATGGATTTACTTCTAACACTTAATCGTGAACGCGGCACGACGTTGATAATCGTCACACATGACTCCAACATAGGCGCACAATGTGAACGAATTATTCGGATCCGTGACGGACAGGTGGAGGCTGTACAATGAGTCTGATACAGCTCTTTTGGGAAGCGCTGGAAAGCCTGGCAGCCAACAAGGTGCGCTCTGCACTGACTATTTTGGGAATTGTCATTGGGGTAGCCGCTGTCGTTGCCATGTTGGCGATAGGGCAAGGCGCTCAGGATTCTATTACCGGTTCGATTAATGAGATTGGCACCAATATTCTGTTTGTTTTTCCTGGCAATCAGGAAGCCGAGGTCAGTCATCCCCGTCCTTTGACGATGAAAGACGCCAATGCACTGGCCGATTCGCTGGCCGCACCATCTATCCAGGCCGTTGCCCCGGTTGTCAACGCGCAGGCTCAAGTTGCAGGCGGAGGCGAAAAGCGAGATGTGTCTGTCAATGGTGTTGTCCCTGCCCATCAACAGGTCCGTAATGAAACGCTGACTGAAGGTGAATTTATCAACGAAACCCATCTCAATGGACGAGCCTCTGTGGCTGTGATAGGCCCCGATACTGCCCAGGCACTCTTTGGCCGGACAACCGGTTTGATTGGGGAGACCATACGCCTTAACGGTCAGCCATTCCGTATTATTGGCGTGCTGGCTTCTAAAGGCGGCGGTTCAATGGGCAATCAGGATGACCGCATCTTAGTGCCGTTAACCACTGCCCAAAGCCGCCTTGTCCCTGAGCGCGACGGGAATGTGGATACGATTTTTGTTCAGGCGGTCAGTGCTGATGTTATTCCCCTGGCCTCTGAGGAAATTGCTCAAATTTTGCGTACGCGTCACCGCACAAAGATCGGCGAGGACGATTTCACGATTTTCTCGCAACAGGACTTTCTCAGTATGGCGACTACTGTGACCAGTGTATTGACCGTTTTCCTGGGCGGCATTGCTGGAATCTCCCTGCTGGTTGGTGGAATCGGCATTATGAACATTATGCTGGTCTCAGTGACGGAGCGCACGCGTGAAATTGGTCTGCGTAAGGCGCTGGGAGCACGCCGCCGCGATATTCTGGTCCAGTTTCTGACCGAGTCCTCGCTGCTCAGCCTGCTGGGCGGCTTGCTGGGCATTGTCCTTGGCTGGGTTATCTCATTGGTTGTTGGGCGAATTGCTGCTGCCAGCAGTACCCCGCTTAACCCGCAGGTGGGGCTGAATGCTGTCCTGCTCTCAACCCTGTTTTCAACAGCGGTGGGATTGTTCTTTGGAATTTACCCTGCCAACCGGGCCGCTGGTCTCGAGCCGGTGGAGGCTCTGCGATATGAATAGGTGCGTTTCTAAACTGACTTATAATTGACTCTGTGTCAACCTTTGTGTGTACGTTGTGGCTAAAAGCCCTCGACATCATTGCAAAAACTCACCGCTGAGACGCCGAGATTGCAAATTTCTATAACGTTAAGGTAGTCTATGCAGACTTCGCGTCTCAGCGGTAAAACGACCTTTTAAACATCGACTCTTCTGCAAAAAAACATTTAACACGAAGACCACAAAGGAAATGCTTTTCATAATTTCTACCTTCGTGTCCTTTGTGTTCAAAGACCTTTTGCACCAGAGTCAAGATTCACTCTTTTCTCAATTATCTGACGATGCCCAAAAAAATTCTTGTGATTGATGACGAACCCAAGATTGTGGAAATTTGCTGTGACTACTTGCGCTCGGCTGGCTTTGACGTGATCGCTGCTGACGATGGGCAAGAGGGTCTGCGCCTGGCCCGCCGCGAAAAACCCGATCTGATCGTCCTTGACCTGATGCTGCCTGGCATAGATGGCCTGGATGTCTGCCGAACATTGCGCAAAGAGAGCAATATTCCGGTGATTATGCTTACTGCCCGCGTGGAAGAGACTGACAAACTGATTGGCCTGGAGTTAGGCGCCGATGATTACATCACCAAACCCTTTAGCCCGCGTGAATTGGTCGCGCGTGTGCGTGTCGTTTTGCGCCGCGCTGGCGGCGATCCCTCTGGCGATGTCATTCGCGCCGGAGATGTGACTCTTGACCGTACCCGCTACGAGGTCAATTTGCCGGATCGTGCTGTATCTCTCACGCCCACCGAATTTGAAATCCTGGCAACTTTAATGAGTCAGCCTGGTCGTATTTTCTCTCGCGCCCAATTGCTCAATGCAGTCCATGGTGTGGCTTTTGAGAGTTATGAACGTGCCATTGACTCTCACATCCGCAACCTGCGCCGCAAATTGGAACCAGACGAAACCGGGCCGCGCTATATTATCACCGTGCATGGCATCGGTTACAAATTCGAACCCTCACAGGAATCCAAACCATGAGCCGTTCTTCTGTTGCGCTTATCCGCAGGCGCTTGTTCACCTTGCTCATGCGCGCTTTTGCGACCGTTGTCCTTTTGATGGCAGCCTTCATGCTGGCATTGACAGTCGGCTACCTGGCTTACGGACGCACAAACGATGCCCTGTATCGCTTGCCGGCCATTTCCATCCTTGAAAGTTACTATCTGGGTCATGGGAACTGGGATGGCGTCGAAAGCGCTTTTCGCTTAATGGACCGCCACCCGGCGCCCGACTTTATTGTCCGTTGGGACGAGACCATTTTGCTTGACCCACAAAACCGCATTCTTGCAGAATATGGGGATAGAAAAAGCCCGCGGGTGGGCAGCCTTTTTGAGCCAACTCCAAGAAATATCCTGGTTCCTTTACACAATGGACCCACGCGGATTGGCACGCTGGTTCTCTTGCCACGCGCTGCGCCGCGCCGAATTCTGCTGATTGGCAGTCTGCTTTATCCAATTAGTCTCATTTCTATTTTTCTCGCTTTACTTACTATCCTCATTGGTTTATTGCTCTCGCGCCGTTTTGTCCATCCCCTGGCCGAAGTCATTGCTGCCGCTCATGCTGTTTCGGAGGGCAAACTTGATACCCGCGTCCGGGTAGAAGGCCCCGATGACTTGCGTGACCTGAGCGACAGTTTCAACCACATGGCCGCTGCACTTGAGCGCCAGGAACATGAACGCCGCGACTTTCTGGCTGATGTGGCGCATGAATTGCGCACCCCACTCACCATCTTGCGCGGCCGACTGGAAGGTATCTTGGATGGTGTTTACCCGGCAGATGCCAGTCAAATTACCCCTGCTCTGGAAGAGACCTATCTGTTAGAACGGTTAGTGGAAGACCTGCGTTTGCTATCGCTGGCCGAATCGGGTCAATTGCACATTGAACAGGTACCGCTTCATCTGGGGGAACTGGCCCGCCGCGCGGTGGACCTGTTCTCTGCTCAAGCCAACGAGAAAAATATCCGTTTAGAAGTGCAGGACCTTGCTCCCAACCTGTTGGTTATGGCAGATGCTCAACGCACGAGTCAGGTGATTGCTAACCTGTTGAGCAATGCCCTGCGTTATGCCCCCCAAAAAAGCCAGGTAACGCTGCTTATTGAGCCAAATGGGGATCAGGTACGTCTGAGTGTGAGCGACAATGGCCCTGGTGTTCCGGAAACAGATTTGCCCAATATCTTTCGGCGTTTCTGGCGGGGTGAAAAATCCAGGTCACGGGCATCTGGCGGTGCTGGATTGGGATTGGCCATTGCCCGTCAATTGGTGGAAGCCCAGGACGGCCGTATCGAAGCCTGCAATTTACCGCAAGGCGGCTTGAAGGTGACGATTTCTTTGCCGGTTGCCGGTCAGAGTTAAAAGAAAAAGCACCGCTTTGCGCAGTGCTTTTAGCCTGTACCCCTGGGCAGACTCGAACTGCCCTCTACGGCTCCGGAGGCCGTCGCTCTGTCCACTGAGCTACAGGGGCGAGGTGCGCTTATTTTACCAGAGAGGTCACGGCTGCGGTAGATTTATGACCGCTTCAGGCACGGACGTGGGGGGATAGCCGTTCTAGTTCGGCGCGATATCCTTGAATAATAGCGCGGTTGCCTTCCTCATCGCCTAATGTCAAATACTGCTGTTTTTTGTGCGCCAATTCGCCGCAGACCTGGTAGAAACGCTTGGTTAAACGGTAATTTTTGCTAAAGAGCGCATTCATGCGGGCCAGCATTTGCGCCCAGCCCGAAGAGGCTGTACGATACTGCGCCGGGGTGATCAACCCGAGTGACACTTCCTCGCGCAGATGCGTCTTGAGCAATTTTTGTTCGCGCCAGGTAGCCCATAAAATCAACAGGAAGACAAAGAAGACGCCTATCCAATCGAGTATCAGGCCGATAAAGCAAGTTGCTTCTCCCAATAGGGGGACACTGGCCAGAAAATTGTGAAATCCATGCGTAAACATGGCCATACCCCATCCGGCCAATGGTGCAAGGATTTTGACAAACCAGGAGCGGTTGGTGCGCGCCAGAGCCAGCCCAATGCCGGTAAAGGATGTGTATACCGGATGCTGCCAGCCGACTAAAATCACGCGGATGAAGGTGAGCATGAACAATCCGCTCCAGCCTCCGCTTTGATAGCCGCGCAAAATGTAAATGGTGTTTTCGGTGGCTGCAAAGCCCAGGGCCGAGATGCCAGCATAGATGATACCATCCAGGACAGAGTCGAACTCTTTGCGGAAAATGATGAAGACCAGCAAAACGGCCAGTCCTTTGAGGCTTTCCTCAATGAGAGGCGCGCTTAGGGATGAGGTGGCCACCTCGCTTAAAAATTCATCCCCTGTCATGACAAAAACGCTAATGCCAAACAGGCTGTTCAGAATATAGGCTCCACCAGCAGCCACCACGACTCCCCACAGGAAGACTCCTCCAAGCAGGAGCAGGGGTTCTTTTTCGTACCGGTCGAGCCAATAGAGAATATAGGCAAATAGAAACATCGGCACAAAGCCGAAGAAGAAACCGGTTAACAGAGCAAGCATAGGAGCCTCCAAAAGGGAGATTTATTGTGGCCTTGCCAGCAGGATAGCCCCAACGTTTTTGCTCTTTGGGGCGTTCGCAGTTTATAGATGACTTCACTGCAAAAAGGTTTGTAACCACTAAGGGCATAAAGTAAACGACGGTTGGTTAATGAAAAGATTTTCCTTTGTATCCCTTCGTGACCTTTATGTTTAGGGAGTTTTTGCAGGAGAGGCATAGATTATTTTAGCCCGTTTTCAGCAAAAAGCAAACGCGTACGTTCAATCCGCGTCTCTTCCAGGGAGAGGCCCAATACATCCAAAACCTCTTCTGGCCGGCCTGTGGCGCTTTGACGGGCGGCCAGACGCATGTGCAGGCGTGCTTCTTGTTTATCGTTTGCCGGCAGAAAGAGGATGGATTCGATCAGCGGCCGCAGGTCGTAGGTTTTGCCGCGCCGCTGACGAGGCAGCGACGCGGCCTCCATAACGGCAGCAAGCCGCTGGTTCAAGTCTGAACCGGCGGGTGGGTTCAACAAGGTAACCTCATACTCTGCCGAGGTGACCAGGGTCTGCAATGCCGGAGCGCGTTCATCCACTTGTTCCAGCGTCAGGATTTGAATGCCTTGCGGCAAGGCGGCCTGGATTTCTGCAATCTGCACAGGGTAATTTTCACCCAGCCACAGATCTACAATCTCACAACGCGAAGAAAAGCCTAGCGGCAGAGCAGCCGCAAGTTGAATTTTGGGCTGCGGGTGGAATCCCTGTGAGTAAGCCAGCGGCAGGCCAGCGCGGCGGGCGGCGCGTTCCCACAACTTATGCAAATCGAGGTGGCCGGTATAACGCAGTGCGCCCTGCTTGGCAAAAGTGATGCGGATTCTCATGCGCCTTTTCCCATCCGCTGGCGGCCCATCCACCAGGCGCCCAGCATGCAAAAGATGGGAATGGCAACCAGCCCCGGCAGACCAAAAATGACAGGGTTGTAGTGGTTCTCTGCTCCAGCAGTCAGGCGTAATCCCAGGAAAATGAGCATGCCCACAATCCCTGCTGCCAATGCAGTACCCAGGCCGTGATAAGGGCGGAGTAGACGTGCCAGCAGGCCAACCACAAAGGCGTTGAAGGCCAGCACGGGCAGGGCCAGCCAGTCGCGTCCGGCAAAGGTTATGCCAGAGAGCAGGCGGCCCAGCAGGGTAGTGAAGAGCAGGGTGCTGATGAAGATGAGCATGCCGGCCGGCATGCCAACCAGGAAATCAGAGAAGGTGACTTTGAGTTTCATAGTGAGTGAGAAGTAGTTGCTGCAGGCTGTTTAATTTTTTTCTTTAAGGCCAGACTTGACCTCGGGGCATTTCCAGTAACTGCCGGGGTTGGCGCGCCGTGCCGCTGCAAAGGTGGGCAGGATGCCACAAGCGTAACACTGCTGACGGCAGTCTATGCGAATTTCGCCCTCCAGCGAGCGGCGAAAATCCTCAAACAGATATTTCTTGCGCACAGCATCGCTGATATGGTCCCACGGGAAGACCTCGTCCAGCCGGCGCGGGCGATGGGTATAGAAGGCCAGTTCCAGGCCGTGTTGAGCCAGGGCGTCCAGCCAGGCCTGCCAGCGAAAGCCTTCGTCCCAGGCGTCAAATTTGCTGCCGTTCTGCCAGGCAGTAAAGATGACTTCAGACAGGCGGCGATCACCGCGTGTCAGCAGGGCTTCAAGCAAGGTGTCTTCGGGAGGTGTCCACGATAGTTTGATATTCTTATCGCGCAATTCATTTTGCAGGAGGCGTTGTTTGGCCTCAATTTGCTCAACGGTATCGCAGGCCACCCATTGAAAAGGGGTATGGGGTTTGGGCACGAAGGTGCTTACGCCGGCATGTAGTTTGGCCTTCCAGCCAATGACCTTGCGTCCCTCGGCGATGACGCGTTTGCACAGGCTGGCAATCGCATGCACATCTTCCAGCGTTTCGCTCGGATGGCCGATCATAAAGTACAGTTTGATGTTTGTCCAGCCGCGGGCGTATATCTCGCGCGTCACGTTGATCAGGTCTTCGTCGTCCAGCGGCTTATTGATGATGCGCCGCATACGCTCGGTGGCGGCTTCTGGCGCCAGGGTGAAACCGCTGGAGCGATGTTCCTTGAGTTTTTCCATTAACTCAATTGAGACGGTGTCAATGCGCAGTGAGGGCAAAGAAATGCTTAGTTTACGTCCCTGGAAACGCCGGCTGATGTTATTGACCAGTTCCATGATGTCGGTGTAGTCTGAAGATGAGAGAGATTGGAGCGCCAGTTCTTCAAAGCCGGTGGAGCGAACGGCTTGCTCGGCGGCTTCCAACACCTCCTCTACGCTTCTTTCGCGGACCGGACGCGTGATCATCCCGGCCTGACAGAATCTACACCCGCGTGTGCAGCCGCGCATGACCTCTACCGTAACGCGGTTATGGACGGTTTCGATATTCGGCACAATGAAGTTGGTTGGCGCAGGCGGCAATTTTGCCACCATACGTTTGACAACCGTCTTGGGCACATCCGGCCGGTTGGCGGTAACGTTGGCTACCGTGCCGTCATCTTGATAGGTCACATCGTAGAAACGGGGCACATACACGCCGGGAATGTTTGCCAGGGCCAGCAGAACATTCTCTCGAGGATTGGAAGGCCGGCTTTCTAACTTTAAGCAATCCAATATTTCGTGGATCACCTCTTCACCCTCCCCGATGACGAAGGCGTCAATGAAGGCATGCATGGGTTCCGGGTTGAAGCAGGCATGTCCGCCGGCAATTACCAGGGGATGCGAATCCCCCCGCTTCGCCGAACGGAGGGGGATGCCGGCCAGGTCGAGGATGTTCAGGACATTGGTGTAGAGTGTCTCATAGGGTAGAGAAAAGCCGATGAGGTCGAAGCAGGCCAGGGGGCGTTTTGACTCGAGTGTGTAGAGTGGAATCCCATACTGGCGCATGATTCTCTCCATGTCCAGCCAGGGAGCATAGGCGCGTTCGGCCAGGGCGTCGTCGCGGCGGTTAATCTCGTCGTAGAGGATTTTCAATCCAACGTTGGAAACGCCGATGTCGTAAATATCTGGGAAGATAAGCGCTGTATGAATTGGGACAGCGTTCCAGTCTTTATGGAGGCTATTGTATTCACCACCCACATAACGGCCGGGCTTTTGTACTTTCAACAGTACCCGTTCCAGGCGGCTTTCAACTTGTTCGGGAGTCAACATGAGCAAATTATAACAGACAGAAATAGTCCAAAAACTAGCCTAAATGGGGCAATGAATTTCTCACGATTATGGTTAGAATTTTAAGAAAACCATGAAAGGAAGAGAAGCATGAGAAAACTAATTGTGTTCCTACTTGCCCTTGTACTGACCGCTTGTGGTGTGGCGCCTACGCCGGTTCCCACACCTCTCCCGCCTCCAACGGCTGCTCCACCCGAAGTGTTGGTCGTCACGGTAGTCGTTCCAGCAACGCCTATGCCCCAGCCGACCCAAGAGCCGCCCACCCCGCAGGTCATTGTAGTAACGGCGACGCCTGAAGCGCCTCCGCCAGCGGCCCCCGCAGGAGGGCCAATTGCCATTGCAGATGACCTGGGCGGCGGATTTTTCAAGAATATCACCATTAGCGGCGATACGATCAAGTTGCGCTGTGAACCTTCATCCATCACTTTCACAACAACTGCCTTAAATCCCTATATTGTCTCGGTGGAACTGTGGTATCGCATGCAGGATCAGCAAGGCACATACATTACTGAGTGGAAGAACCGCGGCGCCATGCAGACCGACAACAACGGCAATTACACGCTTACCTTCCAGGTATTGGATATTCATCCCGATTTGCGTTACTACGAAAAAGCCTGGATGGATTTCGAATTCATTGGCTATAACAAGCAAGGTGATGTGGTAGGGCGCAGCCAGAAAATCGTCAAGCAAATCACCTATTTCAAAGAGTGCAAATAACCTCGGTTTGAGCCTTGGATTTTTTGAAGCAGGCTGGGCATGGATAGTGACCGGCCTGCTTCAATACTGTAAAATAGATTTATGGCAGAACAACGGTTCGCGCGTGACCTTGGGCTGGCTCCCGGCATTTTGCCGCCCGGCCCCTTGAATGCCATCACCGATGTGACGGGTGTTCAGATTGGGCATGTTACTCTCATGGAAGGGGATGATATTCGTACCGGCGTAACTGCCACCCTGCCTCACGGCGGGAATCTCTACCAGGATAAAGTTCCAGCCGGATTGGCCGTTGGCAATGGCTATGGCAAACTGACCGGTGGGACACAGTTACTTGAACTTGGCGAACTGGAGACACCCATCTTGTTGACCAATACCCTGGCTGTGCCACGCGCTGCTGAAGCACTCATCCATTGGACTTTAACTCGTTCTGGCAACGAAAAAGTCCGCTCAGTCAATCCGGTGGTTGGTGAGACCAACGATGGCCTGCTGAACAACATCCGCAAGCCGGCTCTAACGCTGGACCATTTCTGGCTGGCATTGGAATCTGCCGTGTCTGGGCCGGTTGCGCAGGGGACAGTCGGCGCGGGGACGGGAACAGTCTGTTTTGGCTGGAAGGGCGGGATAGGCTCCAGTTCGCGCCGCTTACCAGAGGCATTGGGCGGTTGGACGGTTGGGGCACTTGTGCAAAGCAATTATGGCGGCATCTTGCAAATGGATGGTATTCCGGTGGGCAAATTGCTGGGACAATACTACCTGAAAGATGTTGCAAGTCTTTCATCTGCCGATGGATCAATTGTCATCGTCCTGGCAACCGACGCGCCCCTTTCGGATCGGAATCTGACCAGACTGGCGCGCCGCGCTCTGGCAGGGCTGGCACGCACGGGTGCGGCCATGAGCAATGGCTCGGGCGATTATGTCATTGCTTTCTCTACAGCCGAATCTGTTCGCCGGACACCCGAACGCCGCCAGTGCGTTTGGGCCTATCCAGAAATTTCAAATGACCAGGTATCTCCGCTCTTTCTTGCAGCGATTGAAGCCACCGAGGAGGCTATTTATAACTCGCTTCTGGCTGCTGTTACAGTGAGAGGATACCAAGGGACAATTATCCACGCCTTGCCTGTGGAAGAGGTGGAACGGCTTATCCGGCGCTTTCGAGTGGGGGACACTTAATTTGGCTGACCCTCATTTCACTTTTTTGAGCAGTCTCTCTTTGCGTTTTTCCAAATCTTCTTGCCAGTGCCGGTGGACATAAGCAGGCAGGGCGGAATTTTGAAGCCGGTCAAGTGCTTCTTCCACCCACTGCAAAGCCGAGGAGAAATCTTTGCAGTGGTGTTCGTAATATTTGGCAAGTTCCACGTGCGCGTAAACGTGACCCTGTGCTGCTGCTTGTTTCCAAAGGGCGGCCGCCTGCTCCAGGTCGCCCCGGCGGCGTTGCAGCAAGGAAAGGCGGCGCACGGCTTGCCAAAAATCTGTTTCTGGAATTTCGCGCTGCAGACCGCGCTCAAAGAGGCGCGCCGCATCTTCCCAGCGGCCCAAATCCTCAAACAGTTTGGCCAGCGCAATCAGATCCAACCCATGTTCAATTTCGGAACCATGCGGGTCTGCCAGCAGATTGTTCATCAGCCGCAGCAATGCCGACATGGCAACCACATCCATGGCATTATGATAAAAGACTCCCTTGAGTGGCCGTGCATCCCCTGTGCGGAGATAGTCAAAATACAGCCATGGAATCTCGTAGCCGGGCACTTCCTCGCTGCTGCGCGGGGCCATGAGCAAGTTCTCTTCCAGATATTTCAAGGCGCGTGATGGCAACCGGTCTCGCCACAGGCGGCGTGCCAGCGGCAGGAGATCAATATGAAGGAAACCCTTGAATGGGATTGGAATGTTGTGCAGGGTGTAACGCGTGGCCAACAAAGGGGCATCAAAGGCCTTGCCATTAAAAGTCACCAATGCCTGGCAGGGGGCCAGAAAGTCCAGCAGGGCTTCCAGCATTGCTGCTTCTTCTGCCGGCTCGCGCATGAAGAATTGCCGCAGTTGAAACACCTCTTGCTCGCCTTTTGCGTGAGATTGGACAAACCGTCCTACACCCACCAAAAAAGCATAGGTCCCCGTGCCGCCGGCCAAACCGGATGTTTCGGTATCCAAAAAGGCTAGTGCAGAGATGGGCATATCCTGCAGCCGTGCCTCTCCCAACCAGTTTGCCAAGCCATCAAAGGGGGATTCCAGGCAAATAGGAATCTCCCCGTGCTTGTAATCCGGCCCAAAGGTCTGACAGGAGACAAAAGTTTCACCCTGGCGGGTTTCCACCCATTGTCCATCCACTACTGCCTCAATGGGAAATTCGCTGATTGTTTTTGGCAGAGGCGGCGAGATATCCGCCGTGCCCACCTTGACGCCCAGGGCTTTGAGTTTATCGGCCAAATCCATACCCACTATTGTATCTGAACTTATGCGCCAATGCCTGCGCTATCTGGTTCTCTCAAAGTCTGAAAATCGGCCACAGATTACACAGATTATCACAGATTGCACCGATTATCACAGATTGGCCTTCGAAAATTTGTGTAAATCTGTGAAATCTGTGGCTAAAAAACGATTTTGAAAAAGTTCTGAGATACCTCTGGGCTATGACACAATTTGACATGTCCAGAATGTGATACAATTCCAACGTAACTGCATGAACACTGGCGGGCCGGCAAACAGAGCGTTGGATTTCCCCCTCCTGGCACCTGTATCCGATTACCCCTGAATCATGCGTTCTTTTGACTCTGCTCGGAAAGACAGAGTGCTCAAAGTTGCGCTGCGCAGAAATGCAGCCTAATCTTCAGGAGAAAAGATGGAAACAAAACTCTATGTTGGAAACCTGCCCTATAGTTTTGGCGAGACCGATCTTCAGGCCTTGTTTGCCGGAGCGGGCAACGTCAAATCGGCAGTGGTTATCAAAGACCGTGACAGCGGGCGCTCAAAAGGCTTTGGCTTTGTAGAAATGGCCACCGCAGAAGAAATGCAAACAGCCATTTCCATGTTCAATGGCAAAGAAATTGAAGGCCGTCCGCTGACAGTGAATCAAGCCCGCCCGCGTGAGGAACGCTATTCAGGCGGTGGGCGTGATTCCCGCCGCGGCGGCTATGGTGGCCGTGGTGGCAATGATAACCGGGGTGGCGGCCGCCGGCGTGGCTGGTAAATTTTCTGATTAACTGCCCTCCGAATTAGACTTAAATCAGATGGAAAGGTGCCAGCCATCTGATTTTTTATTTCACCCTGGTGGTATTGACCATGTCAAAATTTACTCCTACCCTGATCGGCCTTCCCTGGGATGTCAATTCGTCCTACCTGCGCGGCGCGGCGGCTGCCCCGCCTCTTATCCGTCAGGCGCTTTTTTCGCCTGCCTCCAACTCCTGGACAGAATCCCTGATAGACATTAGCCTGCCGGGCAACCTGGCCGATGCCGGCGACCTGACTCTGCCTGAAAATGACAACGCCCTCCCCTTGATTGAAGAGGGCATTTCTCGGCTCGCGCGGGACCGCGGCCTGCCCCTGGCCCTGGGCGGTGACCACGCTGTGACCTATCCCATTTTGCGCGCTCTTGGGCCGCTCTATCCCCACCTGACCATCTTGCACTTTGATTCTCACCCCGACCTGTATGCCGAATTTGACGGCAAACGTTTTTCTCACGCCTGTCCATTTGCCCGTATTCTGGAAGAAAACCTGATTGACCGTCTGGTGCAGGTGGGCATTCGCGGCATGAATGGTCACCAACGGATGCAGGCTGAACGTTTTGGCGTTGAAACGATTGACATGCGCGCCTGGGTAGCCGGCGTTCGACCGCGGGTGGAAGGTCCCCTTTACATCTCGATTGACCTGGATGGTCTTGATCCGGCTTTTGCTCCTGGCGTCTCGCACCGCGAACCCGGGGGCTTGAGCGTGCGCGAAGTAATCACTGTCATCCAATCCTTGCCCGGGCCAATTGTCGGAGCGGATGTGGTGGAGTACAATCCCACCCAGGATGTCTTTGGCCTCACGGCTTGGGTGGCCGCCAAACTGGTCAAAGAACTGATTGCTCGTATGCTTGAGACCAACCCACAAGAATTGGAGCAGCAAACGTAGACGGAGACAATTCCAATCAGTCTCCAAATACGTTATCATTAGCGCATTCGGGTAACCCTGCAGGGATGAGCGCGCTCCCCATGTTTTTGGCAGTTACCAGATAGCACAACCTGTGATTGTTTTCTTGTGGATGATGATGTAACCTAATTTCTTTTGCAATGCTGTCAGTGGAACATAAAACGAAAATGCAAAAACAAGTTGCTCCTCTCATCTCTGTGCTTCTTCTTACAGCACTGCTTTGCGTTTCTTGCCTGCCGACTGAACCGGCGCCGCTGCTTGCCTCGTCTCCTGTGACCGAAACGCCTGCGCCCTTGATGCTGTTGTTGGCCACCCCTACCTTAACACCCTTCCAGCCGTTGCCGCCGACGGCTACGCTTACGCCGACGGCTACAATCCGCCCGGTAGCCACCCGGGTTCTCATCATCAGCATAGATGGCTTGCGGCCAGATGCCATTGCCAATGCCCCCATGCCGGTTTTGGATGGGATCATGCAGGGCGGCGCTTATACCCTCCAGGCGCAAACAATTCTCCCACCTTACACCCTGCCCGCTCATGCCTCTATGCTGACCGGCTTGTGTCCTTCTCAACATGGCGTTACCTGGGATACCTATAGCCCATCTAAAGGTGTGGCCCAGGGCGTAGATATTTTTGACCTGGCACACGAACTTGGTCTCAAGACGGTGATGCTTGTCAGCAAGGAAAAACTGCGCCAGGTAACCGATGTAAAAAACGTGGATGTTTTTCGCTTTGTTGCCAGCAGCGATGAAAACGTTGCCAAATTGGCAGCGACTGAGATTGCCAAAGGTTTTGACCTGATGTTTGTTCATCTGGACGATGTGGATGTTGCCGGCCATGATTATGACTGGGCCTCCCCAAAATATCTGGAAGCCGCCCGTCGTGCCGATCAAGCCCTCTCGATGCTGATTGTTGCGCTTGAAACGTCAGGGTTGCGTGACGATACGTTGATGATTATCTCTGCTGACCATGCAGGGGCAGGGGAAAACCACCTGGAGAATGATCCGGAGGTCACCACCATCCCGTGGATTCTTTCTGGGGTGGGGATCAGGCCAATGGTCATGAACGAGCCGGTCAGTATCGTGGATACGGCCGCGACTGCGGCCTGGATTCTAAACATTCCTCTCCCTTTGGAATGGGCCGGTTCCCCTGTGACAGAAGCCTTTGGTATCCCCTCTGAATCCCGTCCGGTGCCGCGCTGCCCTTGATTTCTCTTAGCAAAGGAGACAGCATGTCTGACCCGATGATGATTGTAACTACACTTGAAGAGTTGCACGCCGCCCGCCCTCTGCTGGACAGTCCGGTGGGTTTTGTCCCAACGATGGGATTCTTGCATGAAGGTCACCTGGCATTGGTACGCCGCGCCCGAGAAGAATGTGCCTCTGTGGTGGTCAGCATTTTTGTCAACCCGACGCAGTTTGGCCCCAATGAAGACCTGGAGAAATACCCGCGCGATCTGGAACGCGATATCCGCCTGCTGGACGAAGCCGGCGCAAATTTGCTCTGGACTCCCACGCCAGAAGTGATGTACCCGCCCGGTTATCAGACGTGGGTAGAAGTGGATGGCCTCACCCGTATCCTGGAAGGCTCGGTTCGCCCCGGACATTTTCGCGGGGTAACGACGGTGGTGACCAAACTGTTTAACGCCGTCCAGCCACAAAAAGCCTATTTCGGTCAGAAGGATGCCCAGCAGGCTGCCGTCATTCGGCGCATGACCCGTGATTTGAATTTCCCTATTGAGATTGTTGTCTGCCCAACGGTGCGTGAGCCGGATGGGTTGGCCATGTCGAGCCGCAACACCTACTTGAATCCCGAGGAACGGCAGGCGGCGGCTGTGCTTTATCGTGCATTAACGGCGGCTCAAAACGCCTACAAATCAGGTGAGCGTGATGCTTCCGTCTTGCGCCGCGTAATGAGCGAGGTGATTGAAGCCGAGCCTCTGGCTCAGATACAGTATGTTTCCTGTGCTGATTTTGATACTCTTGAAGAATTGCAGCGGGTAGATGGTAAGGCCTTGCTTTCGATGGCCGTTTTCATCGGCAAGACACGCCTGATTGATAACCTGGTACTGGAATAATTGGGCTTGAATCGTAACTGCCTATCCTATTGAACAGGATATGCACAGGATAAGGATGATAATCTTCAACATACAGGGAAACACGATCCTGAATATCCTGTCTATCCTGTTTTGGACACTTTCGTTGCCTTCGTTTTTAGGAATATCACAACAGGGTAGGCAGTTACTTTGAAACCTTTGGAAAAGTTGATGAAAGATTGCCCACGATGTTGGTTAGTTTACCAGAACGCTTGCGTCTCCTTTGTGGCCTAAAGCCTGATGTTCCCCTTGTAGTTGGCGTTTCAGGCGGGCCGGATAGCCTGTGTCTGTTGGATGTCCTGCATAGCAACGGTTATCCGGTGATTGTGGCGCATTTCAATCACAAACTTCGTCTTGAAGCCGATGAGGATGAGGCCTTTGTTCGAAAATTGGCGCGACGCTGGAAATTGCCCTGCGAAGTCGGCTCAGCCAGCGTAGGCACGTATGCTGATGAACACAGTCTCTCGGTTGAGGATGCGGCTCGCCTTCTGCGTTACCGTTTTCTTTTTCAGGTGGCGCGGCAGAATGACGCCCAGGCTGTAGCGGTTGGACATACTGCCGATGACCAGGCAGAAACAGTGTTGATGCACTTCCTGCGCGGCGCTGGATTGAATGGTTTGCGGGGAATGTCTTACTGTGTCATCTTGCCGGATTTTGATTCTCAGATTCCCCTTGTCCGCCCCTTACTCGATACATGGCGGGAGGATATCCTGGCTCATTGTGCGGCTCGCGGCATTCATCCCCGCTGGGATGCAAGTAATGATTCCCCTGCCTACTTGCGTAACCGTGTGCGTCATATTCTTCTGCCTGCTCTTGAAACCTACAACCCGCGCATTCGAGAAGCGCTATGCCGCATGGCCTACATTCTTGATGGTGATTACGAACTCTTGACCGAGATGCTGGATAAAACCTGGGCAACTGTCTGCCTGGAGCAGGGGAATGGTTATGTGATTCTTGATGCCAAGACTCTGCGTGCGGCATCGGCAGGTTACCGCAGAAACCTGCTTCGCCGTGCCATCAAACAGATTCGCCCCGGCTTACAAAATGTAGATTTTGCTGCCCTGGAACGCGCAATGGATTTGCTGGATCAGCGTGCCGGAAGCCATCAGATGGACCTTTCAGCCGGCATCCGCCTGTTGGTTGAAGATGATCGGTTGTACGTTGCCACCTGGGAAGTTGATTTGCCCGGAAGAAGCGATTGGCCGCAAATTAAACTCAGTGTGCCGCCTATGAGTTTGGTCTGGCCAGGCACCTGGGAAATTGCTCCTGGTTGGACGCTGAAAGCGGAACGCTGGCAAAATCCTGTTCAGGCCTGGGAGCAAGCGCAAGACAATCCCAATCCTTATCAGGCCTGGCTGGATGCGGATTGTTTGAAGGTTCCCCTGGTGGTACGCACTCCCCGCCCGGGTGACCGCTTTCAGCCGCTTGGTATGGCTGGACATACGGTCAAATTGTCAGACTTTTTTATTAACCAAAAAATTCCCCGCCGCGCGCGTACAGCCTGGCCACTGGTTTGCAGTGGGGAAAAGATTGTCTGGGTGCCTGGCTTTCGCCCAGCACATAATTGTCGCTTACGGCAGGAAACACGCAGCGTTTTGTACTTATCCCTTGTTCACAGCAACAAAGAGTAAGCAGGGTTTACTGCCTTGCCTGCCTCGGTTCATTTACTCTGTTTTCCCTGCCAACTGACGGAGTTTTTGACCGACTTCCCGCCACTGAATTTTTGAGATTCCCAGTTTTTGGCGGATTTTTTCGGATTCCATTCCGCTGCGGTAATCGCTCAACGCGCAGGTCCAGCGACACATGTCAAAAGAAAGATGCTTCTCCAGGCCTGCCTCGCGGCCGATGTCTTCAAGCAAATATTCTAATCGGCGCGGCGACCATGGGAAGAGTTTATCTACAGGTTTATACTGCTCCAGGTACTCTTTGTAAACCGGCAGCCATTCTGGCTCCAGGCCGATTTTACGTTCCTTGTAACGGTTGGTAGGGCTGGCATAGCGAATGAATACAATTGGGCCGTTGGGGGCTTCTAGATCAATGTGGTTGAGATGTATTCCCAGACATTCGCTCTTTTTGATGCCGGTGGTCAGCAATAGATATAGTAGAGCGTAAGGTCGCGCATCTGGTCTTGTGGAATGGCGGTGTTTCTCGGCTGCTTCTAGAACGGCTTGTCTTTCTGCCTCGGTGAGAACCGTGGGCAAGGGGCTGGTTACCGAGCGCTGGGCCACTTTTTCGGCCGGGTCTACCAGGATCACGCCTCCGCGTTGCAGCCAGCGGAAAAAGGCTTTGATTGAGGTAATGCGCCGGGAGAGTGATTTTGGACTGCAGGGCACGCCGCGTTCTTTCTCCAACCATTGGATGAAAAGATTCAAGTCATTGGTGGTAATGGCTCCCAGGGTTCGGTCGGGTGGTAAATAGGCGGCCAGCAGGCGCAAATCAGAGAGAAAGGCCTTAACCGTATGGTGAGAATTGCCCTGGTCGGTCAGGTAAATTTCCCAGGCTTTGAGTGCTGGTGCCAGAGGAAGTTGCGCAGTCAAATGAGCGGTGGATTCAGGTTGAGTGGTCATCTTAACTCCTTCGCCAGCCTGATCAGGTTGGTCATTGCGTATAGTTTAATAAAAAATCTGCTACCTGTCAATGAGCGTGAGATCGGTGTGTCCACGCAAAAGTCATTGCAAAGAGAGTGCACAGTAGGTCACGTTTCAAACGTGACCTACTACTTTTGAGTGCACACGATATCGGTTCAGGGAGTGCCGAGAGCCTGACTCATCAGTACCAGCACTTCTTCTCGTTTGGGCAGTAAAACCATGGCGCCCGTAAAGGGTTCCACCCAATCATAAAGCGGACCGTATCCCAACACAAAGGATGTAACCCGATTGTTTTGGGCTGCCTGCTGGGCTGTTGGCGCCATATTGAGCGCATCCTGTAGCGTAACATTGGTGCTTACGCGTTCTTTGTACAGGTTATAAAAGTCGGGAATGCGAGAGAGAGCATCGAATTCCATCAGACGGTTGCCGATGGCCAACATCACCTCTTCTGCGCGACGCAGACGGTCAATGTCGCTTGATGTATGACGGGAGCGAACGTACCACAGAGCCATTTCTCCATCCATATGTACGCGGCCCGAAGGGACATAGAACCAGCCATAACCGGTGCGCGTGTCGTACAGTGGTTGAGCGGCCTGCACGTCAATGCCGCCCAGACTATTTACAATGTCAATGAAATCCTGGAAGTTGACCATGACAAAGTAGTCTGGCCGAACACCCAGATTGTACTCAAACGTAAGCGCCAGTTGTTCAAAGCCACCGTGCGCCATGGCTGTATTGATGCGCTGCATGGTCCAGCCGGGGATGTAAACGTACAGGTCTCTTGGGATGGCAGTCAGATGGATGCTGCCTGCATCCTGATTGAGTGTTGCCAGAATGATGGTATCTGTACGGTAAATAGAACTGTATGGGCGCTGGTCGGAGCCAAGTAAGAGGATATTGACCTGGTTGGGTGGCTGAGGAAGCAAACCGCTGGGGGGAGGAATTTCTATTGAATTAGGAAGGATTTGTGGGGTAGGGTATTCTCTAGGATATGGGGTTACCACAACCGGCACAATCGTTGGGGATAAGATGTGTGCAGGCAGGCTGGCGGTGGGGCTGGCAAAATGCGTTGGCTCAAGCCAAAGGGGAGATAAAGCCGGAGTGCCTATGTCCAATAAAGGTTGGAAAGGTGTGGGGGTAGCCGTTGCATTGGGCGGCGCTGTAACAAGGACGTAGGGTCGTTGTGTGGATGGGATGGTAGCGGCGGATGCCGAAGATTGACAGGCCGTCAGGCAAAATAGCAAGGCAAGGGCTTGGAAGGTCGTGGAGAAAAGAGAGAGGTGCGGCTTGCCTGATGCTGGCTGCGGATTCATGGGGTTGCGGTTGGAGAGGCTGTGTCGGTAGGGAGAGATGTCTCTGTTGCAGTTGGCGTCTCAGTAGGCGTGGCTGTGCTGGTCGGAAGCAGAATGATACTCAGGGGCGTGTCGGTGGGCACTGCCGGTGTGAAAGTGGCCGGCAAAGTGGGGGGGACAACCGGTGTTGACGTGAAGACCGGGGTCAATGTGGGGAGGTTGGGAACATAAATGGTGCTGCCGGCAATGATCAAATTAGGAGAAGAAAGGCAGTTCGCCCGTTGTAAATCTGCCGCTCTCATCCCATATGAAAGCCCAATGCGGTAAAGATTGTCACCAGGCTGGACAATGTATTTTACCCAGCCGGCGGGTGGAACACAAACTGTTGGGCTGACAGGTAGAGGGGGGACATACAAAGCATAGCCAGCAATCAGTTGCGGAGAATAGAGACAATTACCCTGGCGTAAGGTTTCAACAGTAGTATGAAAGCGCTGGGCCAGGCTCTCCAGGCTGTCCCCTGGATAGATGGTGTAAGGTATCCAGCCGGGCGGGGGAGGGCAACTGGATGGCGGAATGATGGTGAAAGTGGGCAATGGAGATGGCGTTGGGGGGAGCTCCTCAGTTGGAGCAGGTGCGACAGGCGGAGTAGGCGCTATCGGTGAGGGAAGGACCGCACTGGTCGGCAGAGCAGTTGGAGAAATCTGGGATACTGGAGCCATTCCCCCTTCGGTAAAGGCCAAAAGGAAACCTCCCAGAATGATTACAGCGGAGGCCAGCGCCAGTAAAAGGCCGAAAGATAACTGGCGCAGAGACTGCATACTCACGCCTCTTGAGTGGAGATGGATGCCGTTGCTGGCCTGGAGACAGGAAGCAATACGCTAAATGTGGCACCTACACCCGGTTCGCTTTCAACCCATATGCGTCCATGCTGAGCCTCTGTCAGGGTTTTGGCAATGGATAATCCAACACCGGTATCTCCCACACCCTGGATGAGAACATTGTCTGCTCGATAGAGCCGTGAGAACACGCGCGGCAAATCTTCGGCTGGAATGCCGCCGCCAGTATCCGATACCTGAATCATGACGTACTCTTGCCCTCCATCGGTACGCGTTTGCACTCGCAGGGAAACTGTACCTTCTGTGGGGGTGGCCGCCCCAGCGTTCTGTAAGAGGTGAATCAGGATTTGCTGAAGCGCCTCGCGGTCCGCCTGGATAGGCGCTATGGATTTTGGCAGGTCAAGATGCATGGTGATGTTCTTCTCGCGTATCTGGCTGCTGGTGTAGGCCACCGCATTGTCAATCACCAGATTCAAGTCCACTGCTTCGGGCTTGAGTTCGGCTAACCCCGATTCGATGGTGGTAATCTGAATCAGGTCATCAATCAGGCTGCGGATGCGTTCTGTGGAGGCTTTAATGCGTTCAACAAACTTACGTTGCAAGGCGCCCAAAATACCGACCGATTCACCCAGCAGCAGATCGGTATAGCCGATGATGGATGACATAGGCTGGCGCAGTTCTTGTGAGATGGAAGCAACAATTTCTGCCTGCTCGCTGGTACGCGGAGAACCCTTTTGCTTCTCTAATTCTAAGATTTTGATGTTGGCTTCGGCCAGTTGATTTTGCAGCCGCGCCACCTCTTCAAGCGTCAGGCGCAGTTCGCGTTCAATGTATGAGACATCTGGCGCTTTTGAGGTTGGCAAACCTTGAGCCGCTTTGCGTAGTTCTTCGTTTTCAGCCTGCAATTGGGCAATGATTCTTTGGGCCTCATTTTGTAACGTCGTCATTGCTGCCAGGTTCTCGGCGGTTTCCTGGTATTTTTCTACCTGCTTGAGCGCATCTTCGAGTTGACGTGCCAGTTCACGGTTTTTTGCCTGAAGTTCTGCAGCGCGGGCTCGCTCTTCTTCGATGGCCTGAGAGGCCTGCAAGTTTTTATCTTCAAGGGTGGCAAGTTGTCGGCTGCGCTGAAGGATCGGGGCCAATGCGCCGGCAATATTCGCCAAAAAGGATTGATCCTCTGCGCTCCATAAACGATTTGAATAAGGCGATAAAAGCAACAGCCCTCCCAGGGATTGTCGCTCTGCCGTCAAAATGGGGACAAACAACAGGTGGCCAGGATTGCTCAGGCCAAGCATATCACTCAGCCCGCGCACATCACCAGAAGTGCTGCTGGCCGGCAGACGCAAAGCACGTCCGCGTTGGAGAGCACTGGCCAGCATTGGGATGGTGGTTGGTAGAACGCTGGCACCATCCAGTTTTTCTTCTCGAATTAAGTCGTAGCCGCTGGGGATGATAATCTGGCTGCGGTCGTCGGTTAGAAAAAGAAGAAAGCACAGGTCAGCCAGCATCGTTTGCGCCACAGCGCGGGTGATGGCCTGGCTGACTTTGTCGGCGTTGACCTCGCCTGCCAGAGAAAGCAGCGAATGAAATGTCTTCGGGTCTGTGCTGTAACGTCGTCTTTCGGGAATTTCAGTGCTGGCCTGTCTGACAGTTAATGTGCGCGTCGAAACCGGGAAACGTTGTGGCAGAGTCAACAAAAGCGGGTATGCCATCAGGTAAGTCAGACGGCTGACGCCAGCATAATCCCCTTGACCGCCATTGAACAGCACATGCAAGAGATGACCGATAAAGCCCAAGCATAGAAAGGCAAACCCATTCCCCCAACCGTTGGGACGGCGCATAAGCAAAGTGACCAGTCCTACCGCCAGCACGCCAAGCGAGAAAATCTGCCACACAATATCTGCCAGGCTGCCATTAAATGACATGGTTGGGCTGCTCTGCCGTTCAATAATATTCAGGGCTGCACCGGCAACGGTCAAAAGCGTCAGCAAAACTGATGCCGCATCAGAAGGACGGCTTGGTTCCGGGAAAGCCCATAACCAGATGAGCCAGATACTCCCAACCAACATGACCGCCCGGTCGAGGATTGGCAAAAGGACGTTCGATTCCACGACGCCTTGCCAGATCAACCCGCTGGCCAGGAAGAGCCCAATTTGCAGCAAAAGCAGGATGGAGAGACCAACCACTGTCCGCCGCGCTTGAGGAAATTCGCTTATCCGCCAGTGCATGAAGGCGCCTTGAAGCGCGCCGCCGATAGAAAACACCAGCACCAGGTGGTAAACCAAGTTGCCCGGTGGTACGGTTAAGAAATTGAAAGTTTCCAGAAAATATGTGCCCATGGTTGCAATGCGATTATAGCACGGCGTGAACAGCCCTACAATCAAACAGTTCCTGATAAAATTATATCAAAGTCATGTCTTTCCATTCCCGTTTGCGAAATTTTCTGATTCTGCTTCTTTTGCTGTTCCTCATTGGCCTGCCTCCTGTGTGGGTTGGTATGTCTGCTGCCCGCCTGGCTGAGCAGCAAAATGACCCTGCCCAGGCAGCCCGCTTGTATGAAATGGCTGCCCGGCATTTACCCTGGCGACCTGTCCTCTGGCAGCAGGCTGGCCTGGCGGCACTTTCTGCCGGCGAGGCCGAAGAGGCTGTCCGCTTGCTCAATGAAGGCAAGCAGCGCGGCGCGCTCACTCTTTCGGGTCAGATTGCCCTGGGACAGGCTCTCTGGCAGGAGGGTCGGAATCAAGAGGCGGTGACCATTTGGGAATCGACCCTTGCCGCTTCAGGGCCGGACCCTGAACTGCTCGGCCATCTTATTGAGGCTTATCATGCTTTAGGCCGCTACACCGATGAGCGAGAGGCATTGCAGCGTCTCTTATCTATTCACCCGCAGGATGCAGAGGCCCACTACCGGCTAGGTTTGCTTCTCTCTGCCTCTCAGCCCGAATCTGCCCTAAAAGAACTGATGGAGGCGGTCCGCCTCAACCCGATGTTGGATACGAAACTACAGCCTATGCGCCGGGCGCTCAATTTGGCCTTGTTATCCGATGAACCCGCCTATCGTCTGACGGTGACCGGTCAGGGATTGGCGGCCCTGGATGAATGGGATCTTGCCCGGCAGGCCTTTGTTCGGGCTGTGCGGCTTCATCCGGCTTATGCTGAGGCGTGGGCCTGGCTGGGGGAGGCGGATCAACATCTCGGTCGAGATGGAACCGCTGCGCTCGAACAGGCCGAAGCCCTGAATCCAGATTCGGCGCTTGTGCAGGTCTTTCTAGGATTGCATGATCAGCGGCAAGGGCAGACGGCGCAGGCTGTCCGACATTTTGAGTGGGCGGTCCATCTGGAACCAGAAAACGCCACCTGGCAGGCGGCCTTGGCCGAGGCCTATGTCCAGGATGGTAATTTGCCCCTGGCGCTGGAGGCGTATCAACGCGCTGTGCAGATTGATCCGCGTGAGCCGCAATATTGGCGTATGCTGGCGGCCTTTTGTGCCGTCTATGAGTATCAGATCAGTGAGATTGGCCTTCCGGCGGCCCGTCGGGCGCTTGAACTGAATCCTGGCGATGCCAGTGCCCTGGATGTGATTGGGCAACTTTATCTTGCACTTGGGAATCGCCCGCTGGCTGAGAATTATTTCCAGCAGGCCATTAAGGCCGACCCGGATTTGGCCGAGGCGCACTTGCATTTGGGAGTGATCTATCTGCAAACCGGTCAGATGACGCTTGCCCGCGAGGCTTTCCAACGTAGTGCCAGTCTGGCGGCTGGAATGCCTGTGGGAGAACAGGCGCAAATGTTGCTGCGCCAATATTTCCCCTGATGTCACTTCTGCTTTGGGGTAAAATCACAAGCCTATGTCCAAGACTCTATCCTGCCTTGCCGTATTGATGGGCCTGGCGCTGGGATTAACCGGCTGTCAACTGCCCCTGACCCGCTTGAATACACCGCCCTCGGGTTCGGTGTTGTTTCAGGACGATTTCTCCAGCCCGACTGGCCGCTGGCAGATGACGCTGGAGGATGTCGGCTTGGCCGGTGCATACAAAGGGACTTTTCGCTTTTTGGTCAAGGCACCAGAAGTGCAAATCTGGTCCACACCAGGCTTGGAATTTGCCTCGGCGCGTCTTGAAGTAGATGTGGCCCGCTTTGGCGGCCCAGAAGAGAACCGCATGGGTCTCATTTGCCGTTACCGCGACCCGGAGAACTATTATTTTTTTATCATCAGTGGCGATGGGTATTATGCTGTTGGCAAGGTAACTCAGGGCAAGCCGGTGTTGCTTGGCCAGGAGCAAATGCAATATTCAGCGGCCATCCAAACCGGCTGGGCGATTAATCATCTGCGCGCTGATTGTGTTGGTAATACGCTGACCTTTTATGTTAACTACTTGCCGGTGGCGCTGGTACATGATGACGATCATACCACCGGGGATGTAGGTCTCTTGGCCGGAACTTTTGAACAAACGGGCGTAGATGTGATTTTCGATAACTTTATTGTGCTTCAACCATGAAAATTTTCCTGGATAGCGTGGGCTGCCGGCTGAATCAGGCAGAGATTGAAAACCTGGCCCGCCAGTTCCGCGCTGCCGGGCATCAGATTGTTGCCAACGCAGCCGAAGCCGATCTGGCGGTGGTGAACACTTGCTCGGTCACTGCCCAGGCGGCGGCAGATTCGCGCGCTGCCTTGCGGCGTTCGGGACGGCTGGGCGCGGGCGAGATTGTCGCTACCGGTTGTTGGGCTACTTTGGAACCACAGGCTGCGGCTGCTTTGCCTGGCGTTACGCGTGTGATTCTGAATGCAGAAAAAGACACGCTCGTCTCGACGCTCTTTAAAACTGAGCCCTTTGACCTTGAACCCCTTGCCCGCCAGCCGCTCCCCGGTCTGCGCCAGCGGACGCGTGCCTTCATCAAAGTTCAAGATGGGTGTGATAATGCCTGCACCTTTTGCGTTACCACTTTGGCGCGCGGCGCTGCACGCTCGCGCCCGCTGGCTGAGGTGTTGGATGACATCTGCTATGCGCTGGATGGCGGCGTGCAAGAAATTGTCCTGACCGGCGTGCATCTCGGCGCTTGGGGGAAAGATCTTGGTTTGCCCCTGCGCCATTTAATCGACTCTATTTTGAAGCAGACCGATGTGCCGCGTTTGCGTCTCTCCTCCCTTGAACCGTGGGATTTGACCGAAGACTTTTTTTCTTTGTGGGAAAACAAGCGGCTCATGCCGCATCTCCACCTGCCGCTGCAATCTGGCAGCGCCCCGGTGTTGCGGCGGATGGCACGTAAGACCACCCCTGAAGCCTTTGCCGCGTTGGTAGAATCGGCTCGGCGGCATATTCCCGGCCTGGCCGTCACGACCGATGTCATTGCCGGCTTCCCCGGTGAGACAGAAGCCGAATTTGCCGAAAGCCTCGAATTTATCCGCCGTATGGCTTTTGCGGGCGGCCATGCCTTCACCTACTCGCCCCGTCCCGGCACGGCTGCGGCGCGAATGCGCGGCCAGGTCAGGCCAGAGGTGCGTAAGGACCGAACCAGAATCCTGCGTCAGACCTTTGAAGCGGCCGCGCAGGCCTATCGCCGTAATTTCCTCGGCGGTAGATTATCTGTGTTATGGGAGTCCACTTCTGCTCTCGGTCAATCTGGCTGGCAAATGGAAGGGTTGAGCGGCAATTACATTCGAGTCACTGCCGTGGCTCCAGAACCGCGTTGGAACTACATTGATGATGTGGAACTGACCGGCCTGACAGAAAACGGCCTGCTTGGGACGATTACGCTATAATAGCCCTTGTCTGCAATCAGTTGATGTCCCAGCCTGAAGTTTTTTCATGGTTTTCTCAAAGTCAACGTTTCCACCGCAGAGCCGCTGAGAACGCAGAGAAAACCACAAAAAATCTCTGCGAACTCTGCGTCTCAGCGGTGAAAATAGTCAATCGCCATGTTCCGCACAGGGCATCAAGGGACTTTGAGAAAGCCTTAGAAGTTTTTTGAGAACGTTTTTGGCTGTTGCGAGCAGCCTTCGGGACGGTTCCTAAATTTGCTGGTCGTCTTCTGGATCGATTCCCATGCCTTCCCTGCGTACCGCCTTCAAACTTCTCTTCCAAACCGGCCCACGTCCGCTGGCTTTGTATGCTCTTTACAGGCTGGGACTTAAAGCGGGCCATTACCAGCGGGCCAGTGCGCGTCTTTTGCGCTTTGCCGGGGACGAAACCTTCCCGCTTTTTCCTCTTTTTCCTCTTCCCAGGCGTGAGGCCATTCTTGCAATCCTGGATGCCCGTTTTCTTGCCGATCTTTTTGGCGAAGCCGATGAAATTGTTGAAGGAAAAATCCGCCTTTTTGGCGGTGAACCTGTCCCCCTCCAACTTTCTTTCAGCGTACATCTTCAGCACTGGACAGCATACGCGAGCGGGCAGGCGCCTTTGCCTGCTTGCAGCCTTCAATCTGCAGATTTCCCCGAGATTGACCCGAAATTCCTTTGGGAACCGGCCCGCTTTGGCTGGGCTTTTGTCTTAGGCCGTGCCTATCATCTCAGCGGCAATGAGAAATATGCCCGCGCTTTTTGGCAGTATGTTGAATTTTTTCTCGAGTCGAACCCTGCTTACCTTGGCCCGCATTGGATGAATGGGCAGGAAACCGCTTTACGCCTGATGGCCTTTGCCTGGGCGGCGCAAGTCTTTGCCGCCTCACCTGCCTCAACTCCCAACCGAATGGCCCGCCTGACGCAGTCCATTGTCCAGCATGCGCTGCGTATCCCCCTGACCCTGGTGTATGCCCGCGCCCAAGATAACAACCACCTGATCAGCGAGGCGACTGCGCTTTACACAGCCGGCCTGCTTTTACCGGAACATCCGCAAGCGGCCCGCTGGCGTATTTTAGGCTGGCGTTGGCTTAATTGGGCATTGCAGCACCAAATTGGCTCTTATGGGGAATACATCCAGCATAGCACCAACTACCATCGCCTGATGTTACATTGTGCCCTGTGGGCAAATGCTATCAAGCAGGACTCTTGGCCGCGGGCGACGATGGAAGCGTTGAGACGCGCCTCAGCCTGGATCTTCTCCCTGCTTGACCCCGTTTCAGGTCGGACCCCTAACCTGGGTGCCAACGATGGGGCTTTGATCCTGCCTCTAGCCGTCTCCGATTTTGCCGACTATCGCCCCACCGTCCAGGCAGCAGCCCGCGCTTTCCTCAAAAGCGGATTGTCCTCTGGCCCGTGGGATGAGATGTCGCTCTGGCTGGGACTGCCTGCTCCTGAGCAGATACTTGAGCCGGAGGCTTATCTTGCCGATAATCTGCGCGGCAGGCAATCCTGGGCCTATTTGCGCACCACCACCTTCAAGTCGCGTCTTGGCCATATGGACCAACTGCACCTCGACTTGTGGTGGCGCGGCCTGAACATTGCCCAAGATTCTGGTACCTATTCCTACAATGCGCCGTTTCCCTGGGATAACCCCCTGGTCACCAGCCGAGTCCACAACACCGTCACGGTAGATGACCGCGAACAGATGACCCGTGCGGGCCGCTTTATGACCCTGGACTGGTTCCCCGCTTATGCAAAGACCATCCTGGAGACGGATGAGCGCATCTTACAGCGGCTGCGCGCCCATTACAAAACGCGCCGCCTGCAACATGAACGCACCGTCACCGTGTATGCAGATGAGCATTGGCTGGTAGCCGATAAATTGAAGGTGAAAGACAGAGCCGAACATACTTTTCGACTGCATTGGTTATTGCCTGATTGGGAATGGACTTTAGACAACACTGCGACTGATGGTAGAGGGGCGGCTTTTACCCTGCGCCTGAAATCGCCGCAAGGCGATGTTACCCTGCGCCTGTTTCCTGACCATCGCCTTTCTGCTTCTGCCTGCCGCTTGACGATTGTCCGCGCTGGTGAAGTCGTGTACGGTCAGCGTACGGCATTGCCATATGAAGGCTGGGTCTCTCAGACATACGCTCATAAGTCTCCTGCATTGTCATTGGCGCTTGAGTGTCTGGCAAGAGAGGAGATAACTTTTTTGAGTGAGTTCAGGTTTTCGGTATGAGAAGCCGCGCGGGTGTCGTCCTGGATGACCCAAATACGGGTCTTTATTGCCCGATCTGGATGGAAATTGAGGCACGATCTCAGTGCGAGAATGTTTACCCGGCGCCGATGGCTGATCTTGTAGCCCGGTCGGCTTTGGACGGCTGGCCAACCCGAAGGCGCGAATTTTTTGAGGCGGCCACATCTTTCTGGCCACCTGCCAACAGGTAGTATGCACATTCTTATCATTCATCAGGCCTTTGCTTCTTTTGAAGAGCCGGGCGGGACACGACACTATGAATTTGCCCGCCTGCTGACAGAACGCGGCCATCAGGTGACGGTGATTGCCAGCCCGGTCAGTTATATCACCGGCTCTGTCACATCCCCCTCTGCTTTCTTTGCAGGAGAGGGGTTGAAGGTGCTGCGTGCACCCGTCTATCGCGCCCATCACAAATCCTTCTTCCATCGCACCCTGGCCTTCTTCAGTTTCATGTTCTCCTCTTTTTGGCTGGGGCTGGGCGTCCGGCGGGTGGATGTGGTTTGGGGCACTTCGCCGCCCATTTTCCAGGGGGTGACCGCCTGGTTTTTGGCTCGGCTAAAAGGAGCAAAGTTTTTGTTTGAGGTGCGCGACTTGTGGCCACAATTTGCTGTTGCAGTAGGGGTGCTGACCAACCCTCTTATCATACGTCTCTCAGAGTGGCTGGAACGCCGCCTGTACCGCGCTGCTGACCGGGTGATGGTCAACAGTCCAGGGTTTGCCGCGCATGTAACGGGTCGCGGAGCCGGAGCCGTTGAACTCATCCCAAACGGTGCCGATCCGCAGATGTTTGATCCTGCCGATAACGGGGAAGCATTCCGGGCGGAGCATCACCTTGAAGATAAGTTTGTGGCGCTGTATGCCGGCGCGCATGGTATGTCCAACGATTTGGGGGTGGTCTTAGATGCGGCTGGCTTACTGGCGCAGACGGCGCCGCAGGTGCAGATTGTCCTGCTGGGCGATGGGAAGGAGAAGCCGGCTCTGCAGGCGCAGGCCGCTGAGATGGGTTTGAAAAATGTGACCTTTCTGCCGCCCGTGCCCAAAAGCAAAATGCCTGCCGTGCTGGCCGGAGCAGATGCCTGTATTGCGATCTTAAAGCCGCTGGAAGAATATAAGACGACCTATCCCAATAAAGTCTTTGATTATATGGCGGCTGGCCGGCCGGTGGCATTGGCCATTGATGGCGTTATTCGCGAGGTGGTGGAAGCGGCTGGTTGTGGTTTGTTTGCTCAACCAGGTGACCCAACCGCCCTGGCCGGGGTCATCCAGGCACTGGCTGCCGACCCGGTGCGCAGCCGTTTGATGGGACTGGCCGGGCGCGGCTATCTGGAAAAACACTTTAGCCGCGCCGCCATTGGCGAACACTTGTTGAATATGTTGGAGCAATTGGCCGAATGAACGAATTTCGCAAATTCAAGATCGAGATTTTCATCCCTGCTGAGCATGTGGATGCCCTGCGAGAGGCGCTGGCCAGGGCGGGGGCCGGAGAGATTGGCAAGTATGATCACTGTTGTTCAGTGATGGATGTGCGCGGTTACTGGCGCCCGCTGGAGGGTGCTGACCCCTTTCAGGGTGAGGTGGGACAGGTTGAGCAGGGGATGGAGTGCAAGGTGGAGGTCAACTGTCGGCGCGAGCGGGTAGAGGCTGTGCTGAAGGCCATCCGCGAGGTGCATCCATACGAACAGCCGGTGGTGAATGTGATTCCCCTGGCGAATCATCTTTTTGACGCTGAAGAATGAAAATCCGCCTTTGGCTTGCCCGGCTTGCCATAGCCATTGTTACCGCTTGGAATTTGCAGGCGGCTGCGGCTTTCTTTCTTGCCCCAGGCCGCTTTGCACCTGGCTTTGAGTTAAGCGGCTTGCCAGGCGAGGCAGCCATTCGGGGCATGTCGGTCTTATTTGTGATGTGGAATGTGCCTTATCTGGTAGCGCTCTGGCATCCGCAGAGACACAGGTTTTCACTGTGGCAGGCGCTGGTCATGCAAACGATCGGCGTGTTGGGGGAAGGTTATATCTATATTTGGCTTCCGGCGGCACATGCTGTTTTGCGCTCTTCCATCCTCCGCTTTATGGCTTTTGATATGGCAGGTCTGATTCTGCTGGTTGCTGCCCTTGCCCTTTCCAGGAGATAACTCCTTTGCAGCAGGTCACGTTTTGACCTACTGTTCGATGGTCTTGCAGGGATTTCTCAAAGTCAATTTTCAGCCACAGATTTTTGGGAGGCTGGTCTTTGATCATCGGTATAATCTGTAGCCGATTTGTGTCCACGCAAAAGTCGTTGCAAAGAGAGCACACAGTAGGTCACGTTTCAAACGTGACCTACTCTGATCAATAACTTTTGAGTGCACACACCGATTTTTGACCTTGTCGTTGTCTTTTAAAAGCGTTAAACTTGACTGGTTCAACGAGATGAAGTGATCGTATGCAACAGACGACTGAAGAAAGCGAAAAAAATTGCTCTGCCGAAACCCAGCCTCCCAGTTTGGGAGAGATACGGCTTTTTAATGGGTTTCATCTTTGTTACTATCAGCAGGAGGTGTTCATGCCGCCTCCCTGATTGATTCTTGATATAGAAAGGAGTACAACCCATGCTCACCATTTTCAAAACCATTGAGGGCGGACTTGAACGTCTCGAACAACCGGTGAATGGCTGTTGGATCCATGTTGTTGACCCAACGCCTGAAGAAATCAAACAATTGGAGGCATGGGATATCGAACCAGACCTGATTCAGTACTCTCTGGACCTGGACGAAATGGCACGCACGGAACGCGATGAGAATTATACATTCATCCTTTCGCGGGTTCCCTATTTTCAAGGCAGCGAACATGACGTGCCCTACACCACCCTGCCGCTTGGCACTATCCTGAAAAGTAATTTGGTCGTAACCATTTGCCGCCGTGACAATGACGTCCTGCGCGCCTTATGCAACGGCAAGTATCGCGGTCTGAAGACAGGTAAGCGTCACCGCTTTGTGCTGTACATCTTGCTGGAAACTTCTTTGCGCTATCTTTCCTACCTGCGCGCCATCAATCGCGCTGTTGAGGATGTGGAAGACCGCTTGCAGGCATCCACCCGCAACAAGGAAGTCCTTGAACTGCTCAAGTATCAGAAAAGCCTGACCTATTTTGCCACCACCCTGCGCTCCAATGAGGTCATGATGGAACGCCTGCAACGCAACCGTCTCTTCAATCAATATGAAGAGGATCAGGACTTGCTTGAAGACGTGCTCACCGAAAACCAACAGGCCATTCAAATGGTCAGCATTACCACCGACATCCTGGCCAGCATGATGGATGCCTTTGCGTCAATCATTTCAAACAACCTGAATGTCGTCATGAAGGCTTTGGCGGCACTTACGATTGTTGTCAACATCCCTACCATTGTGGCCTCTTTTTTGGGCATGAACGTAGAAATTCCCGGCGCCGAATCGCACCCCCTGGCTTTTTGGGTGATTGTTGCCATCTCGATGCTGCTGGCAGGTCTTGCCGCTTATATTTTTGTAAAGCGCGATTGGTTCTAATGAATGCTGATCTTCTGCTGGATGCCCGCGCTGAACTGGGTGAAGGCCCCGCCTGGGATGCCTCTGCCCGCAGGCTTTATTGGGTGGACATCCTGCCTGGCCAGGTACATGTCTTTGATGTGGACAGCGGACAGGATGAGCGTTTTGACCTGGGCGAAACGGTTGGATGCCTGGCCCCGCGCCAGAACGGCGGCCTGGTCCTGGCCCTGCGCTTCGGCTTCGCAACCCTGAGCCTGCCCGGTGGTATCCTGACGCGTCTGGCTGCTCCCGAGGCAGGTTCACCCCACAACCGCTTCAACGATGGCAAATGTGACCCGGCGGGCCGCTTCCTGGCCGGTTCGATGAACCTGAATAAAATCCAACAACCTACGGGTGCCCTCTATTCGCTTGCCCCCAATGGACAGGTTAAGCGCTTGCGTGAAGGCGTTACCATCTCCAACGGCCTCACCTGGAGCCCGGATTATAAAACCTTGTACTACATTGATACCCCTACCCGTCAGGTACTGGCCTATGATTATGATTTGGAAAGCGGGAACATTGCCAACCCCCGACCCGTCATTAAAGTCCCGCAGGAGATGGGCCTGCCAGATGGGATGACCTCCGACATGGAGGGCAACCTGTGGATTGCTCTTTGGGATGGCGCGGCTGTCTCGGTCTGGGAACCGGCACGGGGACGTCTGATTCGAACGCTTCCTATCCCGGCGCAACGGCCCACTGCGTGCGTCTTCGGTGGGGAGAAAATGAATGTATTGTATGTCACCAGTGCCCGCACCGGCTTGAGCCAGAGAAAACTATCTCAGTACCCCTTTTCTGGCGGCTTGTTTGCAGTGCAGACCGAAACACAAGGCCTGCCCACTTTTCGGTTTGCAGGATAAAACAGGTCACGTTGGGAACGTGACCTGTCTCAATTAACCATTTGTATCTGGCATAATCTGCCTGCGTTGAAGTTTTTCCTCTTCTAGCAGGCGGATGCCATTTTGTGCCTGGGTCAGCAAGCGTTGCATTTCACTTTCCAACTGCATCAGTGTATGGATCACGTAATCATCTGCATCCTGACGGGTGGCCTCGGCATCGGCGCGCGCTTGGGCTAGAATCTGCTCGGCGCGTGCCTGGGCTTGCTGGACAAGCGTATCCCTGGCAATCAGTTCTTCGGCTTTTTCGCGCGCTAAGGCAACCGTGCGATTGGCTTCCTCCTGCGCTTGGGCCAAAATGCGGTCGCGTTGGCTCAACAATTGCTGGGCTTTTTTTACTTCTTCTGGGATGGCAATCCGCATTTGGTCAATCAAATCCAGCATGCGGTCTTCGTTCACCATCACCGTGTGGGTAAGCGGGAACGTTTTGCTCTCGTTGAACAATTCTTCCAGGCGGTCAATCAGATGCAGGATGTCCATTAGCGCCTCCATCGCAGGCCACAAAAAGGCTTATCTAATTCTAGCACAAACTTAATCTCGCAGTGCATTTGGCGGCGTATGCTGCTCACTCATTTCGCTCAGTTTCTTTTGGAGTGCCTCGGCTACGTGTGCCGGTACCATGCTGGTAATATCTCCGCCTAGAGACGCAATTTCGCGTACGGTGCTGGATGAGAGAAAGGTATGCTCTTCGTGCGTAATAAAGGCAATGCTTTCAATGTCGGGCGCCAGACGCTGGTTGGCAAGCGCCATGCGGAATTCGAACTCAAAGTCCGAAAAGACGCGCAGGCCGCGGACAATCACTTGAGCGTTGATTTGGTGACAAAAGGCCACCGTCATGCCGGAGTAGCCCACCACGCGAATCGTGGGGTAGTTTTCAAAGGTTTTTAGCACCAGCGCAATGCGCTCTTCGGGTGAGAAGAAAAGCGTTTTGAGGGGCTTATCGTAAACGGCTACAACAACTTCGTCGAAAAGACGTGCAGCGCGTTTGGCAATATCAATATGACCATAGTGAATGGGGTCAAATGTCCCCGGAAAGACAGCGCGTATCATTAACTCACATCCCCTTTCCCGCTGCCCCAGAAACGTTCCAGCGCCTCTGCGAGCAGACGGTGTTCTTCCTTTTGTAGGGTGGGATCCTTTTCAAATATTTTTTGGGCTTGTATGCGTGCTTTCTCAATCAGGGCTACATCGGTCAGGCTGGCCATTCGCAGACCGCTGGCATAACCCGATTGACGCGTGCCCAGAAATTCACCGGGGCCGCGTTGCTGCAGGTCGCGCTCGGCCAATACGAAGCCATCATTGCTTTCGGCCATGGCTTGCAGGCGCTCGTTTTCTACAGCGTCTTCGTGACTGGGGATAAGCAAACAATACGATTGGTCCGCGCCGCGCCCAACCCGTCCGCGCAATTGATGTAACTGCGCCAGACCAAACCGATCGGCACCTTCCACCAACATGACGGTCGCGTTTGGAATATCCACGCCTACTTCTACCACTGTGGTTGAAATCAGGATATCGTATTTCTTATCCCGGAAGTCGGCCATCACGCGCTCTTTTTCGTCGGGCCGCATCCGTCCATGCAGAAGACCCAGCCGCAGGTCAGGAAAGATTTCGGCCTGCAGACGGGCATGTTCGTCCACGGCGGCGCGCAGTTCATCCATCTTTTCGCTTTCTTCAATGAGCGGATAGATGATGAAAGCCTGTTTCCCCGCCTGAATCTGGCTGCGGATCAGGGAATAAGCACGCTCCCGTTCCTGCGGCCGCAGGACAAAGGTTTGAACCGGCTGGCGTCCAGATGGCATTTCGTCCATGATTGAAATATCCAGGTCGCCATAAATGGTCAATGCCAGTGAGCGTGGAATCGGGGTGGCTGTCATCACCAGCAGATGAGGGTTGCGGCCTTTCGCACGTAATAAAGCGCGTTGTTCAACCCCAAAGCGGTGTTGTTCATCAATGACTGCCAGTTGCAAGTTGGCAAAGGTGACCGGCTCTTCGAGCAGGGCATGAGTACCTACCAGAACTTTGATTTCGCCAGAGGCCAGTTTTTCGTAAATCTCGGCGCGTTCTCCATTAGAAGTGTCCCCTGTCAGCAGGCGGATGGATTCGGGTGGCAGGCCACCCTCCCCAAGCATGAGCAAGTGGCTGAAATTGCGGTAATGCTGTTCGGCCAGAATACCGGTTGGCGCCATGACTGCCGCCTGTGCGCCCATGCGCGTGACCATGCTGGCGGCCAGCGCGGCTACCACCGTTTTTCCAGACCCAACATCTCCCTGCAAAAGACGGTTCATTGGCCTTCCGGAGCCCACATCTACTACGATATCTGAAATGGCACGCTGTTGGGCGTTGGTGAGCATAAAGGGCAAGGCGCGAATACGCTCTTCCAGCCATTCATCCGGCACATCAAAGATCGTGGCCGTTGCAGTCTGCCAATCACGTTTTTGACGCAAGACGCCCATCTGCAGGAAGAAAATTTCATCAAAGGCCAAGCGTTCACGTGCTGCCCGCAATTGTTCCTGCGAATCAGGGAAATGCACTTGCAAAATGGCTGTACTCAAATCCACCAGGCCAGTCTCTTGACGAAGACTTTCGGGCAGATGGTCTGTCAGCCGCGGCGCCCAGTAAGTGACCACCTGATTCACCATGCCGCGCAGCCATTTTTGTGTGACTTTGGCGGTTAGCGAGTAAATCGGTACAATGCGGTTGGTATGCAGGTGCTCGGCTTCCACGTTTTCGTAGGCGGGATTGTTCATTATCAGCCGCCCAAGGTACTGCTCCACCTTGCCAGAAACCGAGATAATTTCGCCGACTTTCAAGCGGTTGGCCATCCAAGGTTGATTGAACCAGGTGAGCCGCAGGGCGGCCGTGCTGTCGCTCAAGATCACTTCAACCACCTGAGCCGTGCCGCTGCGAATAGGCCGAGTTTGCACCGACTGTACTGCGCCAATCACGGTTACCTGCTCTCCGTAGCGCAGTTCCTTAATTGGCCTTAATTGACTGTAATCTTCGTAGCGTCGCGGGAAGTAATACAGCAGGTCGCCAAGCGTATATAGACCCAGCGCGGCCAGGGTCTGTGCATTGCGCGGGCCGACGCCGTTTAGCACGGTCAATTTGGCCTGTAAGGCAACGGGAGTTTGACTGGTTTGTGCACTGGGGACAGAAGCCGACTGAGCGGGACGTTTCGCCGCGTGCGGCGGGGTAACGGTTCGCGGCCTAGCCGGAGGCTGTTCCCGTTTAACGGAGTCTGGCCGCGGCTTGGGAGGAGCCGTCCTCCGTGCTTCAGAAGGTTTACCCGTCTTTTCCTGCGTCTCCGGATAAACTTGCTGGATGCGTTTCCACAGTCCGCGCAGCGATTCGGCGCGTGAGGCAGGGGTCAACCCGGCATAGGAACGCAGGCGTTCAACAACCGCCTGAACGATGGCTTCATCTATACCTTCAGCACGGGCTTCACTTTCCCAATAATCCAGCATTTTTTCCAGCCCGCCGATGACAGCGCTATTCGTGTAACCGTTCTCGTGCTCCAGTCGAAAGAATTTGCGTAATTTTTCGAGAGAAGATTGCATGAAGGATATTTTATCATGTCAGAGACAGGTTCGGATTTTGCGCTATAATCCCTTTCTGATGGGCAAACGTATAGAAAAAGAAAATTTGAAGGCCAGGAAGTACATCACACACAATTTCACAAATGGGCATACGCGTGGATAAACTTTTGCTAATTTTTTGGCTGTTTCTGAAAATCAATTTGTTGAGCACCTCGGGTCCAGCATCGGTCGGATTGCTTTACCATGAGGCCGTTGGAAAGTTCCTTACAGAGAGTCAGTTTGTGCAAGCAGTTGGCTTTTCGTCGGTTTTGCCGGGCAGTGATGCTTTACAACTGGCAATGTATGTCGGTTACGCAGCGGCGGGAATCCCTGGCGGTTTAGTGGCCTTACTTGGCTCGATCTTGCCGCCTACCGTCTTGATTCTTGGGGTGGTCATGGTGCTGCATCGCTTGCGCCGAGAAGCCTGGGTGAGTAGTTTTGTTGAAGGTTTAGCCCCTGCGATTTCAGTTTTGATGCTCTTTACGGCTTGGAAAATCTTTGAACGTGGGGGAGAGACCGGTTGGCTGGGCTTTAGCATTGGCATTGTCAGTTTGGCGGCCATGATTCTCAAGGCCCCAGCGCGCATTGTGGTCATGCTGGCTGGTTTGATTGGGGTTTTGTTGCTGCAATGAAGCATTCCCGTTTTTATATTTGGATGCGCCTTTTGTGGATGTTCCTGAAGGTGAATTTACTTTCCCCTTCAGGCCCAGCCTCCATTGGCCTGTTATACGATGAAGCGGTAGGGAAAATTATGACTGAAAGTCAATTTGTTGAGGCTGTGGGTTTTTCCAATGTCCTTCCTGGCAGTGAGGCGCTTAAACTAGCCATGTTTGTTGGCTATTCTGCGGGGGGCGTTCCGGGCATCCTGGCTGCGCTCTTGGGCGCTATCTTGCCGCCGACGGTGATGATGCTGGCTGTGGCTGCCATCTTACAACAATTTCAGCATGAAGACTGGCTGAAAAGATTTGTCTCTGGCATGAGCCCGGCCGTTTCAGGCTTGATGGTCATGGTGTCCTGGCAATTGTTTCGGGCCAGTAACCCAAAACGGATTCGATGGCGCGCTGTTTTGATTGGTGGCTTAAGTGCAATCGCCTTGTTTTTGGATGTACCTTCCCCGCTGGTGTTGCTGGGAGCGGGCATCCTGGGAGTGGTGCTTTTCCGATGAGCAAACGTCTTTTGATTGTTACCAATGGTTATGAAGGTACTTGGCCTGCCATCCGCTATGGGGCTTGGGTTGCAAAGACGCTGACACTACCGGTCACATTGCTTGGGGTGCAGGAAGCCACCGATGAACAGCATCCGCTGGAATATCTCTATGGAGATGCAATTCAATTTTTGAAGGAAGCGCGGCTGGATTATCGGTTGGAACTCATTGAAGGGCAGACCGAGTCTGTTTTGCGTGAACGCACGGCAAAAGGTGATGTGCAGATGCTGGTTGTGGGTCCTTTGGGACGCCCGCCTCTGCGCCGCTGGATGGTAGGGCGCTCGTTCCGCCATATTATGGCTGAAGTCAACCTTCCCATTCTGTATGTGCCCGTTGAACGCCTGCCGCTGCAGAAAGTTCTGGTTTGTCTGGGTGGTCTGGAGTATGCGTTAGCCGCTGAACATCTGGGGGTTAAACTAGCCGTTAAGAACGCGGCGCGCATTGTCCTTCTTCACGTTGTCCAGCCCATTGACCTGGATTACCCGGAGACGCGCAAGGTGCTGGCCAACCTGGAACACTTGATTGAAACCGATACCTTGCCGGGGCGTAGTTTACGGCGGGCATTGCAGGAGGCACAAGCCGCCGGTTTAGAGTGTGATGTGCGCGTGCGTATGGGAACCCCGGTACAGGAGATTTTGACAGAAGCCAAAGAAGGAAACTACGATTTGCTGTGCATGGGATCGGCTTACAGTGCACATAGCCTGCGTCATCTCTACACCCCGAATGTCACGGCTGAAGTGGCCGAGTCAAGCCCTTGCCCGATTCTGACGGCTCGTTTTGAGGCTGAGGCGGCGGTTTAGCCGGTGCTGCGTTCCCAGGCGCTGATGGCGGCGCGGATAACGGCCTGCACCTGTGCATCGGGGATTTCCTCTACGCTGCTGTAGGATTGTGAATCCACGATGAATTCCACCCCGCCAGAGAGCAGGTCGCGAATGCGGATACCCCGCGCAGCCAATGGCGTGCCGACTAAACGTCTTTGCAGGATGGCATCAATCTGGCGTGCCAGGCTGAGAGGTTGAGGGGGAGGTTCTTCCTCTGGCGGCGCGGCGGTTGGAAGAGATGCAGGAGCCGCGGGAACAGCCTGAGGTGCGGGAGCAGGCGCGGGGGCGGTTGAGCCGCTTTCCAGCCATGGACGCATCAAGGTCAGCAGAGCAATCAGCCGCCGGCGCTGCTCAACAGTCAGGCTTTGGGGGTTGACCTCTATCCCATCCAGTTCGAGCCGGACCTTTTGTACCTCATTCAGCCACAGACGCAAAAGGTTCTTTTCTGAGAGTTTTGCTTCCAGGGCTTCTTGGGCTGCCTGGCGTTGTGCCTCGGCTTGTGCCTGAGCATCCTGTGCAGCCTTGAGCCGAGCCTCGGCCGCGTCGACTTTTTTCTTTGCACGTGTGTTGACCTCAATCAAGGCAAAAATGTAACTAAAAACCATGATGCCGAGATAGATGGCAATTTGCAGGAGAATACGACGTGTTTCTTCAGGCATGGCATTAACCTCGCACTTGACAGGACGGGCAAAAATGCGTGCCGCGCTGACCAACAACCATGCGCTCAACAGGCGTCCCGCATACAGGACAGGGTTGACCAGCACGGTTGTACACCCGAAAATAATTCTGGAAATTCCCCCCGCGATAGACCCAGTCTATGCTGGCGCCGTTGTGGGCGATTCCATCTTGTAAAACCTTGCGAATGGATTCGAACAGTCTCACGGCTTGTCTGTCACTTATCTGGTCAGAGGGCATGAGGGGATGCAGGCCTGCCAGGTGCAGGGCTTCATCGGTGTAGATGTTTCCCAACCCTGCCAGAAAGGATTGATCTAACAACAATGGCTTGAGCAGACGGCGGCGAGAACGTAAGCGTTGAACAAAGGCTTCAACCAGGAAATCCGGGTCAAGGGGTTCTGGCCCAATTTTTCCTAGCACTTCTTCGGGCTGCCGGGTGAGCCAGATCCGCCCAAATTTGCGCGGGTCGTTGAAGACCAGTACTGTATCCCCCGATAACAACAAAAGCAGGCGGTCGTGTTTGCCGGGCTGATAGAGACCATCCCTGATATACAAGTCTCCGCTCATACGCAGGTGGATGAGCAGGTGAAAATCGGTTAACTGCAAAATAATGAATTTTGCCCGTCGTGTAACCTGATGGATCACCTGTCCAACAATTTGCTGTTGGAAGGTTGCTACAGATGGTGTGACCAGCGTCCGTTCCCAGCGTAGGTCGGCAGCAATTATCTTCTTGCTGCTCAGGGCTGGGTGCAGGTGGCGGACAATGGTCTCGACTTCGGGCAATTCGGGCATGGGATGGCTCGCGATTTGAGGACTGCAGACATCCAGGCTGCCTGGCAATGGTCCATTTTACTCGTTGAACATCTCGCCTACACTGCGTCCTTCGTGTGCGCGGCGGATGACCTCTCCTAACAGCGAAGCAACCGAAAGGATATCCAGGCGGTCGGCAAGAAGGGCCTGTTTGGCTGGCGGGATGGGAACCGTGTCGGTTGTGACGATGCGGCGAATGGGCAGGCTGGCCAGGCGTTCGGCAGCATTTGCAGAAAAGATAGCATGGACAAAAGCCACATAGACGTCGCGGGCGCCTTCTTTTTTTACCAAATTGACCGCTTCGCAAATTGAACTGCCTGTATCTACCTCGTCATCTACCAGAATCACATCTTTGCCGGCAACGGAACCGATAAGGGTCAACGCCTCTGCTGTGGCATTATTGGCGCCGCGGCGTTTTTCAATGAAGGCCATCGGCGCGTCCAACCCAGCAGCCAGGTTACGGCCTTTCTTTGCAAAGCCCAAGTCTACCGAGACGACCACCGGGTTTATCAGTTGAGAACGTTGTCGCATGAAGTAACTGGTAATCAGATGATACGCCGTGAGCACATCGCCCGGAATGTTAAAGAAGCCCTGTACTTGACCAGCATGAGGATCAATGACCATGTAGCGGTCGGCGCCGGCAATCTCAATCATGTCGGTTACCAGTCGGGCGGTGATGGGCACCCGCGGCTGGTCTTTCTTGTCTGAGCGGCCATAGGCCAAATAGGGGATGACCGCTGTAACACGGGCGGCTGAGTCGAGCCGCAGGGTTTGAAGCATGATCAAAAGTTCCATCAGGTTGCGGTGGACCGGCTGAGAAGTGGTCTGGATGACATAGACATCCTGGCCACGTACGCTGGAGCGCAGTTTTACAAACAGGTTTTCATTGGGGAATTCAATCACATCGCGGTCGCAAAGCGGTTCTCCCAGATACTCCGAAATCTTTTGAGCCAGTTCGGGAGAACCGGTACCCGCATACAATTTGATACCACCATAAACTTTTAAGTCATGATGAATATGGCGCGTCATGTTTGCCTCTTCACCAAAATCTCAACGGCTTTCCACGGCGAAAGACTGCGTTGGAAAATTTGCTCTAGAATCTGATTGTACTCTTCTTCCAAAACGTCCTCTCTAAATTTTTGCATCAGTCGCTCCTGGAGGAGCGTTTCTGTTTCGGATCTGAGCCGGGCGCGTTCCCGATTGGCCCAGTCCCCGCTCTGACGCAGATGGGCAGCATGCCGGGCCACAGCCTCTGCCAGTTCGGAAATGCCGCTGCCATTGGTGGCAATGGTTTTGCATATCGGCGGCATCCAAACAGGAGAGCCCGAATCCGAATCGGTGTTCTCAGGTGCAGTAGTCACCACGTAACGTTTGCCGTGATGATTCCAGACCTGCCGCAGGGGATGGGCCAGTTCGAGCATACCGCGCAGGGCACGTTCGGTGCTTTCTACACCCGGTCGGTCGGCCTTGTTAATGACCAGGATATCCGCTATTTCCAGGATCCCGGCTTTGATGGCCTGGATTTCATCTCCCAGACCGGGCGCCTCGATGACCAGAGTCGTGTGTGCCAGGCGGGCAATATCCACTTCCGACTGACCCGCCCCAACCGTTTCAATAAGAATTACATCGAATCCAGCAGCATCAAAGACCTGAACCACTTGAGCGGTGGTTGCAGCCAATCCGCCCAGCGAACCGCGGGTAGCCATGGAGCGGATAAAGATACCACTATCCCCTGCCAGATCGCGCATTCGTACCCGGTCACCCAACACAGCCCCGCCGGTAAATGGGCTGGATGGATCTACAGCCACAATGGCAACCTGTTTGCCCTCTTGGCGAAGATGCAAAGCAAATTGATTGACCAGCGAGGATTTACCTGTACCCGGAGCACCGGTCACGCCGATGAGATGCGCATGTCCGGTATACGGGAAAAGTGCTGCCAGCACTTCCTGGCCTTCAGGAGTATTGTTTTCTACCTGAGTCAGCAAACGTGAAAGTGCCAGTCGGTTGCCATCAAGCACAGATTGGAGGATAGAAGCCATGAAGGTTATACAATGTTTTCAGCCCACTCCGGCCACTGCAGCGCGGATATCGGCAATGATTTGTTCAGTGGGGGCGCCTGGCCCGTACACGCTGTATACTCCCGCTGCTTTCAGTTTGTCCACATCCTCATCGGGAATAATACCGCCGACAAAAACCTTAACATTATCCTGGCCATTGGCTTTGAGCAGTTCGATGACACGCGGCACAAGTGCCAGATGAGCCCCCGAAAGGATAGACAGTCCAACTATATCTACATCTTCTTGCAGAGCGGCCTCGGCAATCATCTCCGGCGTTTGGCGTAGACCGGTGTAAATTACTTCCATGCCTGCATCGCGCAACGCGCGGGCAACGACTTTTGCACCCCGATCATGGCCATCCAGCCCGGGTTTGGCAACCAGTACGCGGATCTTCTTTTCAGCCATTTTGTTCTCCAAACACTGTGAAATCTTGAACGATTATACTATGTCCTTTGGCATACAAGGATGTTGGCAACCAGTCAGGCCATGATTTTCTCATCTGAGAATCAGCCAGAAAATCGGCCACAGATTACACCGATTGTCACAGATTAGCCTTCAGAAATCTGTGAAGTCTGTGGCTAAAAATTGACTTCGAGCAAGCCCTGCCAGCCAAGCGATGACCAGGTGTGTCCTCCAAACCTGATCCCTCGACAAAATTTTCACACAAAGAACCAACCAATCCACCTTGATTGAAAATCTGCTTTATGCTAGACTGTATTCATGCAGAGGATACGTCTATGGCCGAGAAAATTTTGATTGTTGATGATGATGTTGATACGTTACGGCTGGTTGGCTTGATGTTACAGCGTCAGGGCTACCAGATTTTAGCGGCGACCAACGGCCCACAGGGTTTGGTTCGGGCCGAGGAAGAAGTGCCTGATTTGATTATCCTAGACGTGATGATGCCAGAGATGGATGGTTATGAAGTGGCACGCCGCTTGCGTAAGAATCCGGTTACGGCTGATATTCCCATCCTGATGTTCACGGCCAAGACACAACTGGATGATAAGGTGACCGGCTTTGAATCGGGAGCCGATGACTACCTGACCAAACCAACCCACCCCTCTGAACTCCAGGCGCATGTCCGGGCTCTTTTGGCGCGTTCACGCAAGAAAGTTGAGCAGGTTGCACCGACGGCTGCGTTGGAACACCAGGGGCGCGTGATTGGAGTTTTCTCTGCCCGTTCCGGTCTGGGCGTTTCAACTTTGGCAGCCAACCTGGCTGCCAGCCTGATGACCAATGCTAAAGCCGATGTTATTCTGGCCGAAATGTGCCCAGGGCAAGGTACGCTGGGTCTGGAACTAGGCCATCCAAATCCACAAGAGTTGACGCAATTGCTGAGCGGTGATGCAGCCTTGTTGAGTCGCACCCAGGTCAAAGACGCCCTCTGGACACACCCCTCTGGTCTGCGTTGTTTGCTGGCTTCCGAACGGCCGCGGGATGTTAACTTAGTGAATGCTATCTCTCAATTTGAGGCCATTACACGCCGCCTGAGCACATTAGCGCGTTATGTGGTCCTTGACCTTGGATCAGGTCTTTCGATGGCAGTACAGAAAATGCTTGAACTATGCCATGAGCGCATTCTCATTGTTGAAGGTTTCCCAAATTCCATCAGCCATGCTAAAACCATGCTGGCAGACCTGGCCGAAATTGGCATTGATGGCAAAAAGGTGATGGTGGTCCTCAATAACCGTTTACGCTCAGAAACACAATTAGCCTGGAATCAAACGCAGGAACTGTTGCATCACTCTGTTGCCCTGACAATTACCCCAGCCCCAGAATTGTTTTATCAAGCCGCACGTTTACAAACTGTAGCGGTTTTGTACCAACCCGAAAGTCTCACAACTCAGCAGTTTGCTAAATTTGTGACACTCATAACAGAGCGAGAACGCGAGCCTTGAAAATCTGACAGGCAATGACCTGTTCCCGATCAGAGGCAGGGAACGATAAAATTGCATGGGGTTGGATTTTTGTGAGCGCTTATGGCTGAAATTAAAACCCAGAAACTTGGCGGCTACCGCCGTTTAATTGAGATCGCCCGCGACCTTGCTTCAACGCTGGACCTGGACGTTTTGCTTCAACGGATTATTCAAGCGGCGGCAGATATTACCGATGCAGAAGCGGCTTCCATCCTTTTATATGACAATACAGCCCGTCAATTACACTTTCAAGTAGCAACCAATATGGACCAGCCCACTTTGCGCGGCCTGACCGTACCGCTGGAAGGCAGCATTGCCGGTTGGATCGTTATCCACAAAAAGCCGATTCGCATCTCAGATGTTCACAGCGACCCGCGCCATTTCGGAAATGTTGAAAAGAGTACCAAATTTGTCACCCGTTCCCTGATGGGCGTACCCCTGATTGCAAAAGATAAAGTAACCGGTGTTCTTGAAGTGATCAACAAGCGGGAAGGGGAATTCTCAGCAAACGATGAGGATTTGCTTTCAGTACTTGGGGCCCAGGCAGCCGTTGCCATTGAAAATACACGCCTCTTTCAACAATCCGACTTGATCGCGGACTTTGTACATGAACTGCGTACCCCGCTTGCCTCACTCAGCACAGCAACGTATTTGCTTCTTCGTCCAGAGATCTCCCGTGAGCAGCACGATCAGATTGTACGCAATATACATGCCGAAACCTTGAGGCTGAATACACTCGCCTCCTCATTTTTAGACCTTGCCCGCCTGGAATCGGGCCGGGTCCAGTTCCAACTGGCAGATTTTGATTTAGCCGACTTACTTTCAGAGTGCTGTGAAGTGGTTCAATCAAGAGCAGATGAAGATCACATCAAGATTGTGCTGGAAACATCCCCCACCTTGCCTCTTTTGCGAGCCGACCGGGATAAAATCAAACAAGTTGTGCTTAATCTCTTGAGTAATGCGGTTAAATACAATCGCCCTAACGGAAGTGTGATCTTGAGTGCTCAGGCGGTTGACGGCTACATTGTTCTGAGCGTGCAGGATACCGGTCTGGGTATCCCCGAAGACGCCTTGCCGCACTTGTTTGAAAAGTTCTACCGCGTGCGCGAAACAGAGGGGAAGGCCTCTGGAACAGGACTGGGGCTATCAATATGTAAGAAGATTGTGCAGGGCCATGGCGGTGAGATCGAAGTGCGCAGCAAAGTTGGAGTGGGCACAACGTTTATTGTGAAATTGCCTAACCCCAACAAGGCGTCGTCATAGCCACTTTACTTTCCCCATAGACATTCAACTTATCAATCTTCCTTTTCCTCGTCTCCTTTGTTCGAATCCTGTATTTGCAGATATAGAGCACGCAGGTTACGCCGATGAAGCGCCTCTGCCAGACCGCCCAGATGGACTCTGCTCTTCCCACATTCCTCAATTGAAATTTTATCCAGAAACTCGCCTGCTGCCTTGCGGCGCAAAGCGGTGCGCACTGCCTTTTTGATGGCAGAAAGATAATTTAGGTTTTCTTTGACAGCGGCCTCAATCTCGCCGCGTAGAATGATATCCCCGTGTCCCTGGACAATATTCTCCAGACCCATACGTCCGATACGTTTGATAGAGGCGGTCAAGTCATCAAAATTGCCATCCACCAGGTAAGGAAGGGGCATAAAGGCATCGCCAGCAAAAAGGACACGGTCTTCTTCAACCAGCACGGCCAAACCATCCTGACTGTGGCCTCCTGCTGGAAAAAGCACCAGGTTTTTTTTCCCAACCCGCAGGTTAAATTCTCCCTGCTCAAAGGTCATATGAGGCAGCACAATCTTCACTTGCCGCAGGGCAGCATCTTGTTTTTTAGCGGCTTCAAGGGATGGTTGCCCGCGTTCTTCTAGCAACTGACGGCAGCGTGTGTGTGCAATCACCGTTGCACCAGGGAAAAAACAATTTCCCCAGGCATGGTCAGCGTGATGGTGCGTGTTGATGATATAGCGCACTGGCATGCCAATCTCATGTTCAATAAACTCGCGCATTGCCAGAGTTTCTTCAGGCAGAGCCAGGGTATCAATTACGACCGCCCACTGGGGACCGGTGACAACCCCCGCAGTTACCTGGGCATAAATTTCACTTTGAAACCAGTACACATTTTCTGAAACACGTTCGCGATGCATACACCCTCGGATGATCTCTTAATTTGTCCCCCAAAAGAGCCTGAAGTAGAAACCCTTTTGTGAGAACAGAACCGTTTCTATAAATAGCACATTTTATGGGTAAAAGTCAAGCATTGTTAACAATTGAGCAAAAATTAGGCCATGGTTCTGCAAGAGGATCGCTCTCTCTTTTTCATAGCCCATGAAACCTGCCAGATAACCACATTGTGATCGTCCGTCCTAACCCCTGACGCCCTCTTCTACACGGGATTCAGAAGCGCAAGGGTTTCTTAGAGACCTCGTCGGTTCCAAATTTGAAATAGTGTGCACTCAAAAGGTTTGATCAGAGTAGATCGCGTTTCAAACGTGACCTACTCTGTGCTCTCTTTGCAATGACTTTTGCGTGGACACTTTGAATATAGATGGTCTTGCTTCTCGCTTATTGCCGTGATACACTATTTATGCTATGGGTATTCCATTACTTGTTGCCACCCCGCATGCAAGTTTTGGCGAACTGATTCGTCAGAGTCTTGAAGAAACTGGCTCGTACAAAGTACGCATTGTTGATTCGCGCCCTGGTGCCCTTTCTGCTTTGAAACAAGAAGAATTTCAGAGAGCCTTTTTGGACTTTGATTTGGGCCCAAACGTAGTGGTCAGCATTGGTCAGGCATTGCGCAAGGCCAAGCCGGATATTTTACTGACTGTAATTATGGACCAAGAGGATTTGTCCGAATCTCTGGATGAAATCGAGCCGTGGACAGTTTTGCACAAACCTTTTTATTTGCCCGACCTGTTGCGTATGTTGGGGGAAAACGCAGATGAATCCCAGGATGAGCAACAGGTTGCTACAGCCATGCCTGAGGTGGACGAAATATCCTGGCTAGATGATGTTGACAAGGCGGCTCAGCACCTTACCCGCCTGACTTTGGAATCTTCGGCACAGGCTGCTCTGATTACCCGTCAAAATACTCTTTGGGCTTATGCTGGCGGCCTCTCACAGGAAGCCGCCAATGAAATTGTACTTGCCATTGCGCGTTATTGGGATACTCAGAAAGAAAGCGACTTGTTGCGTTTCATCCGCCTGGAAGCAACACGGGCCGAACACATGCTTTATGCCACACGCCTGAGTACTGGCGTGATTATGGCTATGGTCTTTGACGCCGAAACCCCCTTTAGCACTATCCGTTCGCAGGCCAACCGCCTGGCACAGTCGTTATCCATCTCTGATTCTAACCAGCAGCCCGAAAGGCTGCCTGCTCCAAAAACTGTTGATGGGCCGGCTTCACCCCTGGACGATTTCATCATTGGTGAGGATGAAGACGACCTTGAAATCCCGTCCATCTCATCTATCCTTTATGATGTGCCCCCACCGCGACCTGCAATGAGCATGCCGGTTGATTCACTGCCCCCACCACCCCAGACAGAACCCGAAGTCGAAGAACCTGAAATCGAATACCCCTCCTCGGTTATTGAGACACGTCCCTCGGCGGCAGCACATTTTAGTCAGGAATCTTCGCCAGCCATCCCCCTGCACCAATTGTTCCGATCCGACCAAAAACCAAAGGTAGAAACTCTGGCAGAGACCCGCCCATCTCAAGTGCCTGCAGAACTGGAAACCACTGCACCCTCCAAAGCCAGACGTCCGGTTAGCCCGCTGCAGCCACCAACATCTCAAGAACTTGGCGAAACCCGGCCATCCTCAACGAATGACCTTGCCCAAAACCGTGCACTTGAACCGATTTCACCGGGTCTTTATAATCTGACCTATGCCTGTTTGCTGGTGCCGCGTCTCAGTTCCCACTACTTGACCGGCGACCTGGCTGAGCAACTTTCGACCTGGATGCCTGAAATTTGTGTTTCCTTCGGCTGGCGCCTGGAATTTCTGACTGTGCGACCTGAATACTTGCAATGGGTCGTCAACGTGCCCCCGTCATCATCCCCTGGCTACCTGATGCGTATCATCCGTCAGCAAACCTCTGAACGCATTTTTGCCAACTTTCCGCGCATCAAAAGAGAAAACCCATCTGGAGATTTTTGGGCGCCTGGCTATCTCATTATGGGCGGAGACCGGCCGCACCCGCCGCAACTGGTCAAAGATTACATCAACCAGACTCGCCAGCGTCAGGGGATTTCGCGCCCGCGTCCACGCCGCTAAAAACGCACTTATCCTCAACACGGACATCCCATGCCGCCCACGCTTTACCTGATTGACGGCCATGCACTGGCCTATCGCATGTACTTTGCCCTCACCAGCGGAGGAGGAATCCAACGCTGGCAGACCTCATCTGGCGAACCGACAGCCGGTTCCTATGGCTTTGCGCGTGAACTTATGCGCATCCTTGAACAGGAAAAACCCGAATACCTGGCTGTTGCCTTTGACACCGGCAAAACCTTTCGCGACCAACTTTACCCGGATTACAAAGCCACCCGCGCCAAAATGCCTGACGACTTGCGCCCGCAAATCGAACGCATTCGCCAGATTGTAGATGCCTTCAACATCCCGCGTCTTGAATTGGAAGGTTACGAGGCCGATGACGTACTCGGCACAATCGCGCGTCAGGCTGCTGCTCAGGGACTGGGCGTCAAAATTGTCACTGGTGACCGCGATCTGCTTCAATTGGTGAACGAGCGCACCGTCGTCTATCTGGCCGGTGACGACCGCACGTATATCACCGCCGAGGATGTCCAGACCAAACTTGGCATTCGTCCTGAGCAAGTGGTAGATTACAAGGCACTGGTTGGCGACAAATCCGACAACATCCCCGGCGTGCCGGGAGTGGGCGAAAAAACCGCTCAGATGTTATTGGCAAAATACCAGAGCCTGGATACCATTTATGCTCACCTTGAAGAAATCGAACCACGCTGGCGCACCAAACTTGAACAATACCGCGACCTGGCGTATCTCAGCCGCGACCTGGCAACTATTCGTACCGACCTGCCCCTCAAGTTTGACCCGTCTCAGGCACGGGCAGAGGAATTTGACCCGCTCAAGGTAGAAGCCATTTTTCGCGAACTGGAATTCCGCTCTTTGCTCGACCGCTTGCATAAACTGACAACTGGAGAGGCCGCGCTCCCTACCGGCTCACGCGGGACCCGACAACTGACTCTGTTTTCTGATGCACCATCCACCCCTCGGGTTGTTACCCCATCTGCCAGGATTGAAGTCCAAATTATAGATACGCCTGCCGCCCTGGAAAAACTGGCTGCCGACTTGCAAGCCGCTGCCCAGATTGCCTTTGATACCGAAACGACCTCCACAGAGGAAATGAGAGCCAAACTGGTAGGCATCTCACTCTCCACTCGAGAAGGCCAGGGTTACTACATACCGGTTGGGCATCAGAACGGCCCAAATTTACCGCTTGAGCAGGTGGTATCCGCCTTACGCGGGCCGTTGACAGACAGACGTATCCCCAAAATTGGTCATAACCTCAAATATGACTATCTGGTTCTCCTTCGGCATGGATTGCAGGTTGCGCCCCTTTCCTTTGACAGCATGCTTGCCGAATGGCTGATTGATCCTGCCTCGCGCGACTTGGGCCTGAAGAATCTTGCCCTCTCCCGGCTGGGCGTGGAAATGACTCATATTGAAGACTTGATTGGAAAGGGTAAAAACCAACGCTCCATGGCCGAGGTGCCGGTTGAAGTTGCAGCGGCTTACGCGGCTGCAGATGCCGAGATCTGCCTGCGCCTTAAGCCCGAACTGGAGCGTGGATTGGAACGCGTCCGGGCCCGGCACATCCTGGACGAAATCGAAATGCCGCTTATACCGGTGCTGGCAGAAATGGAACAGGCCGGCGTCTTGCTTGACCTGCCTTTTTTGTCGCAAATGTCTGCCGAATTACAAAGCCGTCTGACCGAAATTGAGAAGCAAGTCTACGAGGCGGTTGGCAAGAGTTTTAATCTCAACTCCACCCAACAGTTATCAGATATCCTCTTCAACCGACTTGGCCTTCAACCGCCCGATAAGGGGCGTAAGACGGCCAGCGGGCATTTTTCCACATCGGCTGACGTGCTTGAGGAACTGCGCGGCCAGCACCCGGTAGTGGATTGGGTATTGGAATACCGCGAACTGGCCAAGTTGAAATCCACCTATGTAGATGCCTTGCCGCTGCAGGTAGACCCCGTGACCGGCCGCGTGCATACCTCTTTCAATCAGACCGGCTCTGTCACAGGACGCCTGGCTTCTTCTAACCCTAATTTGCAGAACATCCCCATCCGCACTGAGGTAGGGCGGCGTGTCCGCCAGGGATTTATCGCGGCGCCGGGAAATGTTCTGCTCTCGGTAGATTACTCGCAAATCGAGTTGCGCATTGTGGCGCATATGGCTCAGGATGCAGCCATGCTTGAAGCCTTCCGGCAGGGACGTGATATTCATGCAGCAACCGCTGCAGCCATATTTGGCGTTCCGCTTGAGGCAGTTACCAAAGAACAACGCCGCCGCGCCAAAGCCGTCAACTTTGGGTTAATTTATGGCATGTCGGCCTTTGGGTTGACGCGTTCCACCGATCTGACGCTGGCAGAGGCCGAGGATTTTGTCCGTGCATATTTTAAAGAGTTCCCTGGCATCAAGCGTTATCTGGATGAAACCCGCCAGCAAGCCGCTATCAAAGGCTATGTAGAGACATTATTGGGACGTCGGCGGTACTTCCCGGCTCTCAAGGGTCAATTAAGCCAGATGCAGAAAAACCGGGAGGAACGCGAGGCCATCAATGCTCCCATTCAAGGTACAGCCGCCGATATTATGAAACTGGCCATGCTGCGCATTCCAGATGTGCTCAAACAGGCCGGGCTACATGGTCGGATGCTCTTACAGGTGCACGATGAAGTTGTGCTGGAATGCCCACAAGTCGAACTGGTGCAGACGGCTGCACTGGTGCAACAGACGATGGAATCGGCTTATACTTTGAGCATTCCTCTATCCACAGAGGCCCGCTGGGGCTTGAATTGGAATGCAATGTCTGTTATACATAGCAACGAGCATAGTACATGAGCCATAACGAAGACCTATTCCAGAAACTCATGAATGAAGGCCACTCGGCTGCCTGGGACCAGAAGTGGGAGAAGGCCGCAGCCTCCTATCGCGCGGCGCTGAATGAATTTCCAGACCATGTGGGTGCACTTAGCAGCCTGGGATTGGCATTGTACCAATTGGGAAAGTTTGAAGAAGCGCTGAACGCCTATCGGCGTGTAGCCGAACTAAGCCCCAATGACCCAATCCCATTTGAAAAAGTGGCTGAGATTTCAGAACGCCTCGGTCAGTTGAATCAGGCTATTCAGGCGGCCATGCGAGCCGCGGAGTTATACATTCAGAGTCGGGATGTTGAAAAAGCGATTGAAAACTGGATGAGCGTTATTCAACTGGATCCAGAACATCTCTTGGCGCATTCGCGTCTGGCTATGGTGCACGAGCGACTTGGGCATCCCCGTGAGGCCGCTGAAGCGTACCTGGCCATGGCGGCTCTCTTTCAGCGCGCTGGAAAAATTGAAAAGACGACCGAAATGGTCAACCATGCCGCTCAATTGATGCCCAATAGCCCGGCAGTCAAACAAGCACAGACACTATTGCGCACCAATCAAATGCTGCCCAAGCCGGTTCGCCCAAAGGGCGGTACCGGGCCGATTCGCATGGCGCAAGTCAAGCAACTTGAGCCGCCGCGTCCTACACACAGCGAACTAGATCCCATTTCTGAAACGCGTCAAAAGGCTTTGACCAGGCTGGCAAGCATCCTCTTTGATTATAGTGAGGAAGGCAATGCCTTGCAGGGGCGACGGGGCATGCAGGCCATTATGAAAGGTACCGGTCAATTGTCCATGCAAAAGGCCGATCAGGCGAAGGTGATTCTGCACTTGAGTCAGGCAATTGACCTTCAAACCAAGAATCAAGAAAGCCTGGCAGCCGATGAGTTGGAATTGGCGCTGGAAGCGGGCTTTGACCATGCCGCGCTGCATTTTGATTTAGGCTACCTGCGTTCAAAGGGAGAGCGCCTGGAGAGTGCTTTACGTAGTTTGCAGAATGCTGTTCGGCACCGAGACTACGCCTTAGGTTCGCGTTTGCTGATGGGACAAATTCTGCAGCGGATGGGACGCATTTCTGAAGCAGCCGTCCAATTCCTTGAGGCACTCAAACTGGCCGATTCATCGGTTGTCGCGCCTGAAAAAGCAGACGAATTGCGACAGTTGTATGAACCAATTATCGAAGCACAAAATGCACGTGCAGACGATGCGGCACAGAGCCGGTTGTGTGAGAATATTTCTGAACTGTTGATTCGTTCGAATTGGCAGGACCACTTGCGCAAAGCACGTCAAGAGTTGCCTCAACCCCAGGGTGGGGAATTGCCTGTGCCTCTGGCCGAGGTGCTCATTCAGGCCGAGAGTGGTCAGGTGCTGGAGGCAATCAATCGTGTTCACCAGTATGCACGGGCGGGGCGGATACGCCTGGCAATGGATGAGGCATTTCAGGCGCTGATGCATGCGCCTTCATATCTGCCGCTTCACACTTTGATTGGCGATATGCTGGTGCGTGCAGGCCACACCGAGGATGCCATTGCTAAGTTTAATGTCGTCGCGCGGGCTTACAGTATTCGGGGAGAAACTGTGCAGGCCGTTAAAATGTTGCGACGGATTCTTCAGTTAGCCCCAATGGACGTTTCTGTCCACAACCGCCTGGTTGAGCATTTGGTGGCGCTTGGGCAGGTTGATGAAGCCATGGAAGAGTATCTTGATTTGGCGGGAATTTACTACAAGTTGGCAGAATTGGACCAGGCTCGCAAGGTGTATGCCACAGCCCTGCGCGTGGCGCAACAGTTGAATGCTGACCCGATTTGGAGTGTTAATATTCTTCAACACATGGCCGATATCGACATGCAACGGCTTGACTGGAGACAGGCTGTACGGGTTTATGAACAAATTCGCACGTTGAAACCCGATGACGAGACTGCGCGTAAGAATCTGATCGGTTTGAATATCCGCTTGGGGCAAACCCAGCAGGCTATACTTGAAATGGAAAATTATCTTACCTATGCCGCTAGTAATGGAAAAGACGGTATTCTCTTGTTGGAAGAACTTGTGAACGAATATGATGATCAGGTGTTTCTGCGGCTGGCATTGGCTGACCAGTACCGCCGCGCAGGGCGACGGGAGGAGGCTATTGCCCAATTGGATATGGCCGGGGAAAGATTATTGGAAAACGGGAAAAAAGATGAGGCGATCGGTGTCATTGCACAAATTATTGCAATGAATCCGCCCAATGTTGAGGCCTATCACAAGTTGATGGCGCAGTTGCAGGCCGAAAGTTGAATCGCGATAAGCAAAAGGGGTCAGGGTTCCACACCTGTACTGATATAACCGGCCAGGACATCATTCAGGATTTCCTGCGCCAGTTTTTGTTTTCCCAAACCCAAGAGGTCAGGATCGGCGTTTTTGAGCACCAGGGGGGCCGGGATGGTTTGGCCGCCTTTGCCTGCTATTAATTCTGGCCAAGCAGTTTGAATGGCACGCATCTCATCTGGTTGGATGCTGACGACCCAGCCATTGTAATCTTGTTCGGGGGTGAAAGCCCCTAATTGTAACAGGCCGCTTGTGGAGATATACGAAAGGATTTCGGGGCTGGCAATATCTGGATAAAGGTAAATGGTCTCAACTTTGTAACGGACAGCCAGATAATCTACATAGGCCGGATACTCTGATGGCTTGGCCTCAGCCGGAATTTCAACCCAGAGAGGGTAATCATAGAAAGGCCCTGCCCAGGGGTTGCATAGGCCGCAGTAGTAGTCCATGCCGGTCTTATAGGCAGTAACAGCCCGCAATGCTTCAGGGTTGTCTTTGGGGATGATCATGCCAATGTGGTAGTCTTCGGTGATCATTGCGGCAATGTAGCCGGCCATGAAAGCCGGGATGTCGGGACGGGTATTGGCAGAGGCAAGGATGCTGATGTTGCCGCCGGCTGTTATCCCGGGGATATTGACAGCCAGGAATTGAGTCTGAGGGGCAGCAGCAGCCAGGGCGGCTATGCCCGGGTCGGGTGGCAATGCAATGACCACTTTGAGCATGGGCTCCAGGTCGGTGATGCTCAGGCTGTTGCGTACCTGAAAGCGGTAGCCATTTGCCTGGCACAGGTCATAGACGGTTTTCTGGTAAAGGGCTGATGTTTCCTGGTCCATATCGGCTGGCAAGACCAAAATGGCCAGTGGAGTCGCCGGGGTGGGGAAAGGCGTGGGGGTGGGGACAGGCGTCTCGGTTGGCAGAGCAGGCTCAGGGGTAGGTTGAGCCGTTTGTGTACAGCCTGTCAGAATAAGCAGGGCCAATAGTCCAAAAGTAAAATTAAGTCGCATGCGCGCTCCAGTGGTTCCAAATTCTCCTGAATTATAACCCGGCTGATGAGAACATCAGGCCGCCTTTTTTCGGCGGCCAGGGGACAGGTTTATTCTTTTGTCTGTTTCTCACGGCGTTTTGCGCGCCAGCCGTGCAGGCGTTCGGTGCCCTCTTTTAAGCGGCGGATATTGGGACGTAGCGCCCACAATAAGAGCAGTTCGGCCAGGATACCGTAAAGGATGTATTGCCAGGGGGAGAGGCCCAATTGGGCGCGCACGGCAAAGATGACGGTAGCAATCAGGGCGGCGCTCATGGTGGTAACTGAGGCATAACCTATTCCAAAGAAGACCAAGGCACCCAGGGGGAGGATAATGAGCACCGAGGGCGCCCATAATCCCAGTGACCCGCCCACGCATGCCGCTCCACCCGCCCCGCCGCGCAGGCGTAAACGTCCGTTGGCATCCCGCTCGGCCAGAAAGATGGAGTAGTTGTTTCCCAAGATGACTGCCAGTGGGGCAAGGATGTGTAGCCAGACGTTGTCTGTAACGGCTTTTGCCAGCCAGACAGAGGCTGCACCTTTCAGAATATCCAGGATGGCGGTTAAGATGCCGGCGCCGATGCCAGCCGCCCGCATTGCGTTTGTGCCTCCTGTGCGTCCACTTTCTATTTGACGTACATCTTTGCCAGAAAAGATCTTGACAACCAACCAGCCATAAGGGACTGAACCGATAAGATAAGAAGCAAGGATGATGCTGATGCCTGTAAAGATGGATACCATACCCAATTATTCTCCTGCTGAATGTGGTGTTAGCGTTTGTTGCCTGGTATCTTGTAGTGGGCTTCTGGATGTTTGCTGGTAGATAGAGCAAGTTTGGATTGGCGGTTGTGAGTTTTCACCTAAAAAAATCGAAACACCGCGCCATCTTAACAACACGGTCGTTTCGATAGAGTTGCTTGCCTCATGAAAGCAAAAGTGCAATTGTCCAAAGGATGCCGAGAATTATGAGCGGTTCTATTGCGGCGCGTCTCAAGGCAATTCCCTCTTCCAGGTTTCTTGCCAGATTAATGATGGCATAGAGCGGACCAAGCAGGATCAGACCGAACTGAACAGGGCTCAATGGCCAGTAATGCAGGCCGGCCGCAAATTGGATGCAGACGATCGCCGCGCCGATTGACCAGGCATACTTCCACTGACCGGGCAGATACAAGTGCAAAGCCCGCAGGCTAACCGAGAACGCGGCTAGCAGGAGCAGCGGGATGAGAATGATCAAGCGTGCCAAAGCATAGCGTAGGGCGATAGCCAGAATCAGGAACATGACCAGCGAGAGTGCGGTCAGACCACCGCTTGCGGCAGGATAGAATATATTTGACGAGTCAACAATGGCATATTCTGCCAAAAATACCAGGATAAGCAGGATGCCGCCTGCAGCGAATGCCAACCACCAGAGGCCTCCTTTGGGCAGGATGTAGAGCGGCGCGCTAATCACCAGGGTGGTAAGCGTGGGCAGCAACCAGTGCGTCAACGTGTTTTTGCCGGTTAGCAATGGATGGCTTTGCAGCAACCAGTCCATCCCCGTGGCTGTTAACCCGACAGCCAGCAGGATGGTCAGGAAGCGTAAGTTGAATTCCAATGGCAGGTAAATCCCTGGTAGTTGTACGCCTCGCGTGCCACCCTGAATGTCCATCAAACTGGTTAGCGCCAACGCCAGCAAGACAGCAGCCGTAAGTACACTAAGACGATTGGCATCCGGAGAGGAGGTGCGCCCAAACATACCCGCATTGTACCCGTCAGCAGATAGGATGCCAAGAGTAAAAATCGCTGTGGTAGAATCATCAGGCTATGGACTTTTCTCATTCAGAATCTTTGCCACCTCCCCCAACTGTTTTTGGAGCGCTTAAGTCTGGTTTCGATGCCGTGGCTGCGCATATTGCGGTCATATTATTGCCGGTGGTGTTCAATGTGTTTCTCTGGCTGGGTCCGCGTTTGCGGATGGATCGTTTGATTCAACCGCTGTTGGATGAATTTTCGTCGTTTTCTACTATGCGCTTCGCTCCTGAGCAGATTGAGTTGGTCAAAGCCTTTTACACGCATGTCTTTGCGCACTGGAATTTGTTGACGTTGATGCGCACCTTCCCCGTAGGAGTTTCCAGCCTGCTGACCTGGATGAATACCGGAGAGATTGCCGCGTGGAATCCCAAGTCGCTTACCCTGATCCCGGCTGACTTAAATACGCCGCTGGGGCAGGCGTCGGTGCTTCAAGTGTCTTCTGCAGGAGAATTGTTTATCTGGCTTGTCGCCTTGACGTTGGGCGGATGGATATTGGGTGGTGTCTATTATTATGTGGTTTCACAAAGTGTGAATACAGGCCGCCAAACTCCGGCCAGCAGCCTGGCAGGTGCAGTGTTACAGACGGTTTTGCTCTCACTCATCTGGACATTCCTGCTGATGTGCATTGGTCTGCCGGCGCTTATGTTGCTGGCAATTTTTGGCCTGTTTGGCCAGGTTGTGGTTAATGTGGCTTTTGTACTGATGGGCATTTTGTTTGTCTGGCTTGCGTTACCCTTCTTCTTCTCGGCGCACGGTGTGTTTATACAAGGACAAAATGCGCTTCACTCAATCTGGAGCGGCTTCCGGTTTGTCCGTTTTACAGCGCCGACGAGTAGTCTATTTGCACTGGCGGCAGTGGCAACCAGTCAAGGCCTAAATCTGCTGTGGAGTGTTCCAAGCCCCGATTCTTGGATGCTTGCAGTCGGTATTGCAGGGCACGCCTTTGTTACAACAGCATTACTGGCCGGTAGTTTTGTATATTATCGGGATATGTCAACCTGGCTGCAGGCCGCTTTTGAGCAAATGAAGCGCCGCATGAGCACAATTTGATGTGGAGGCAAGCATGGTTAACGGAACGATAAGTTATGAAGCAAAAGATATCCAGGTGTTGGAAGGTTTGGAGGCAGTGCGCCGCCGGCCGGGCATGTATGTGGGCGGTACAGATATCAAAGCCTTACATCACCTGGTATATGAAGTGGTGGACAATTCCATTGATGAAGCCCTTGCTGGATCATGCACGCGCATCAGCATCATCATCCATCCTGACTCAAGTGTTACGGTTCAGGACAATGGACGCGGCATTCCAGTGGACATGCACCCCACAGAGAAGAAATCGGCGCTGGAAGTGGTCATGACCAAATTACATGCCGGCGGCAAATTTGGCGGCGGCAGTTACAAGGTCTCGGGCGGCTTGCATGGTGTGGGCGTCAGCGCGGTCAATGCGCTTTCAGAATGGTGCGAGGTGCGTGTCCAGCGCGAGGGCCAGGTGTATTTTCAACGATATGAGCGCGGCTACCCCAGTGAGCCGGTGAAGGTCATTGGTAAGGCAAAGCCCGATGAAACCGGCACAATAACGACTTTCAAGTTTGACTCGACCATTTTCAGGGATAACCTGGATTATAAATTTGAGACTCTGGCGCAACGTTTCCGGGAAATGGCTTTTGTCACGCGTGGCGTGACGATTTATTTCCTGGATGAACGCAGCAACCGCGAATTGACGTTCTACTTTGAAGGCGGAATCACCTCATTTGTCCGTTATCTGAATCGCAATCGCGAGGCCCTTCATCCGGTAGTATATGCAGAAAAGGAAATCGAAGGGATTGGGGTTGAGGCGGCCATCCAGTATACCGATGCCTATACCGAATCGGTATATTCTTTCGCCAATACGATCAATACCATTGACGGCGGCACACACCTGACGGGGATGCGCGCGGCGCTGACGCGTGTGATTAATGACTATGCCCGCAAAAATGGTTTACTCAAAGATGCCGACCCCAATTTTTCTGGTGATGATACCCGCGAAGGCCTGACGGCGATCGTCTCGGTCAAACATCCGGACCCGCAGTTTGAGAGCCAGACCAAAGTCAAATTGATGAACCCCGAAGTGCAGACCTACGTGACGCAGGTGGTGGGCGAGGCTTTTAGCGCTTTTCTGGAGGAAAACCCCGCTGCAGCCAAATCAATTGTGCAAAAATGCCTCACCTCTGCCCGTGCCCGCGATGCGGCCCGCAAAGCCCGCGATTTGGTCATCCGCAAATCGGCATTAGAAAGTCTAACCCTGCCGGGCAAACTGGCCGATTGTTCTGAACGCGATTCATCTAAGACAGAATTGTACATTGTGGAAGGTGACTCGGCTGGCGGATCTGCCAAACAGGGCCGCGACCGCCACTTCCAGGCTATCCTGCCGCTACGTGGCAAAATTCTCAATACCGAGCGTGCCCGCCTGGATAAGATCTTAGGCAATAATGAAGTCAAAGCGCTCATTTCAGCCTTGGGCACAGGCATTGGCGACTCCTTTGACCTCAGCGGCCTGCGCTATGGACGTGTCATCATCATGACAGACGCCGATGTGGATGGTGCCCATATTCGCACACTTCTCTTGACGTTCTTTTTCCGTTATATGCAGCCACTGATAGAGGAAGGTCACCTGTATATTGCGCAGCCGCCCCTGTATCGCGTTGCCTGGAAGAATCAGGTCAAATATGCTTATAGCGAGGCTGAGAAAGACAAACTGGTTAAAGACCTGGGTTCTGAGAAAGTCACAGTTCAGCGTTACAAGGGCTTAGGTGAAATGAACCCTCAACAACTTTGGGAAACAACGATGAATCCGGAAAACCGCACCCTGCTTCTGGTCACGGTGGAGGATGCGGCCGAAGCCGACCGGACCTTTGACATGCTCATGGGTGATGTGGTTGACCCTCGCCGGAAGTTTATCCTTTCTCATGCAAAACTGGTACGCAACCTGGATGTCTAAGAAACTTTGTATCCTGCATACCCTATCCAAGCCTGGTGCTATTGTTATGAAATGACTATCATTTCAATGGGAATTGTGGAGTAAAATGGGTTACGTATCAGGAGATTAATTCTTTTTCGAAGACAGGCATGGTCCAATCGCGTTCCTACTCAGGTCTTCTTAACCGCTTTTTGCAAATCATCGTTTTGGGCTATCAAGCCCTGGCGGTGGCTGTGTTGATTGCCACGCTTTCCCTGGCCAGCAATTGGCTGCAACAGCCGTTCCTGGGCGCATTTGTGGAACACACCCTGGTTTTCAACGGTGTGGGGCCCAAAGGAAAGCCCGGCTGGGAACTGCTCAATCGGGGATACACTTTTGGCAACCAATTGGTTGCTGTGAATGGAAAAAGCGTATCTAATGCTGCAGATATTCGCACTGTCCTAGAGTCGGCAACAGTGGGAGAGACCATCCCGGTGACGATTCGCACGCCACAGGGGGAGGTGAAGACCGAGGATGTCACGCTAATAGCCTTTCCAGACCGTTGGACGTATCTGTATCTGCCGGCTCTTCTGAGTCTGGGTTATCTTGTTATCAGTCTGTGGATTTTTGGATTGCGTCGTAGCGAATCTGCTGGACGCGCCTTTGCTTTGCTGGTCTCATCCATGGCAATTGTCAGCGGAGCCTTGTTTGATTTATACACTACCCATTATTTGACCCATATCTGGACTTTGGCCATGGGGATTGCTGGCGGCGCAATGATTGACCTGGGGCTGGCTTTTCCGCAAGAGGCTCGCTTCTCGGTTGGCCGCCCTTACTTGCGCTGGTTTGGATATGTCATTGGCCTGGTGTTGGTTGGATATGCCTACACCACGCTGTTCGATTATTCTCATCCCACGGCCTATTTGAGAGCCTGGCAGGCTCTCTATGCTTTCAATGCAATTTCTTTTCTCTTTTTCCTGGTGCTGGTTATCTGGCGTATCTTGACTGCGCGTTCCCCCATTGTCCGCAACCAGGCACAAACTATCCTTTGGGGCGGTATTGTCGGTTTTGGCCCGCTGGCTGTCTGGTTGATACTGGCTGCTGTATTTGGCTCGGTTAACTTTTCACCCTATATTCTCATTCTGACCATTATTTTCCCGCTTTTTACCGGCTATACCATTTTACGTTACCGTATTTTGTCAACCGATTATTTCTTGCGGCGCGGTTTGCTATATGCCCTGCTCTCGGTCATCACGGTAGGCGGCTATGCTCTGCTGGTCAGCGGACTGAGCCTCATTTTCGGACAACGTTTGCAATCGGCGCATCCACTCGTTATCGGCCTGACAATCTTCCTGCTGGCGTTACTGTTTAACCCCCTACGCGATAGGCTGCAGCAAACTTTAGATATGATCTTTCTGCGCGGCCAACGCGCCTATCAGGAACATCTGAAGCAATTTACGCATGAACTGACCAATGCCTTAGATTTGCCCACGATCCAGCAGAATTTGCGCGAGACCATTCAGTCTACCCTCATGCCAAGTCTGCTTCATATTTACACCTACGATTTGTTGATGGACCAGTTTGTTGCTGCGCCCGATGAGACCGGTCAGCCGACCAGCGATATTCGTTTTGCGGCCAACAGTCCCCTGGTTCAATATATGTACCGTGGGCGACAGCCTCTCTACAGTGAGGGTAGCACGCTTCCAGAAGCCGTCCAGACTGAGCGGGCCCGCCTGGCATTACTAGGCGCTGAACTTTATATCCCCATGCCGGGCAAGGAACGCCTGAATGGCTGGCTGGCGCTTGGCCCGTTACTTTCTGGCAGACCTTACACAGACCAGCAACTGCAATTTTTGGAAAACCTGGCAGACCAGGCGTCTTTGGCCATTGAACGTGCTCAGGTGGTTTTCAATATGCACCGCAGCGTGCAGGAAATGAGCGTCATCAACCGCATATCTCAGGGAATCAACATCACGCTCTCGTTTGATGACATTCTGGAACTTATCAATGCCCAGACGTTCCAGGTTATCCCGGCTACCGATTTTCATATCACCTTGTATAACCGCACCGGTGGCTACTTCTACTATGCTTTTTCTCTTGAGAATAATGACCGCCTGGTACATCAAGAAAACATCCCCCTGCCCGTCTCTCAAGGTCTGGCTCCACAAATTATTCAGCAGGGCCGTCCAATTATGACCCAAGATTATATGGGGGAATGCCAGATGCGCAATGTACGTCCAGCCCTCCAGGGCGTGTATGCCTGGATGGGTGTGCCGCTCAACTCAGGGGCGGAGACCATTGGCGCATTAAGCGTAGGCAGCCGCGACCCAACGGTCACCTACACGCGCGGTCAGTTGGACTTGTTACAGGCAATTGCGAATCAGACGGCTGGCGCCATTGTCAAGGCGCGCCTGTTCAAAGAGACCGAGGAACGTGCCCGACAGTTGTCCACCTTGAATGAGATTACCAAGCGTTTGACATCCACGCTGGAAACGGACCCCTTGTTGCAAACTGTTCTGGAGAATGCGGTCAGCATTTTGAATTGCGAGGCCGGCAGTCTCTTCCTGGTGGATGAAAATACAGACGACCTGATTTTCCGGGTCACGGTTGGACCGGTGGGGAGCAACCTGCTTGGACAGCGTTTGCCAGCCGGAAGCGGAATCGTGGGCCGGGCAGTGCAGACGCGCAATGCTGTATTGGAAAACGACGTCCAACGTTCAGTAGATTGGTTCCCCAATACCGATCAGCAGACCGGTTTTGTCTCGCGTTCTATTCTGGCAGTTCCCATGCAGGTCAAGGACCGCGTCATTGGCGTGATTGAGGTCATCAACCGCAAAGACGGTTTACCCTTTGTTCAGGAAGACGCAGCCCTGTTGATGGCTTTTGCTGGGCAGGCCGCCATTGCCCTTGAAAATGCGCGCCTTTATACCCTCACCGACCAGGAATTGGCTGCTCGTGTGGAAGAACTCTCGGTTATGCAGCGCATTGACCGCGAATTGAATGCCAGTTTGGAAATTGACCGCGCCATGCGCATTACACTGGACTGGGCCATGCGGCAATCTGCTGCCACTGCCGGGCTCATTGGCGTGGTTACCTCGGATGGACTACGCCTGATGGCTCATCAGGGTTATGGCCGTGACTTAGATGTCTATGCGGACTCACCTATGCCGCTCGACCAATCTCCAATGAAATCTGTAATTGAATCTGGACAGGCTCAACGCATTTTGCTTGACCCAGAAGAGGGTGGCGGCATTCTGCATGGTGCTCGCAGCCAAATTATTATTCCTATCCGCCGCGAAGCCACAGTCATCGGTTTAATGTTATTGGAGAGCATAAGGGAGTTTGGTGAAGATATCTCCTTCCTCATCCGTCTAAGTGACCATGCAGCCATTGCTATCTCGAATGCACAGTTATATGCCGAGGTCCAGGCGGCAAATTTGGCAAAGAGCGACTTCGTCTCCTTTGTGGCGCACGAACTCAAAAACCCGATGACCTCTATTAAAGGGTATACAGAATTGCTGGCTGCAGGGGCTGTAGGTACCATCAACGAGAATCAGGCCAATTTCTTGCAGACCATCCGCTCAAATGTGGAACGTATGTCGACTCTCGTCTCCGACCTGAATGACAATTCTAAGATTGAGGCCGGGCGCTTGCGATTGGAATTCAGGGCCGTAGATGTACCAGATGTGATTGATGAGGTGATTCGCTCGACTCACCGTCAAATTGAGGAGAAGAAACAGACCGTTGAAGTGCGATTGCCGCATAAACTGCCGCCGGTGTGGGCCGACCGGACACGGCTGGGACAAGTGCTGACCAACTTGCTCAGCAATGCCCACAAATACACGCCAGAAGAGGGTCATATTGTCATTGGCGCTGAAGAATCGGATAATCAGTGGGACCCCCAGGGCGCGGCCAGGGTGATCCATATCTGGGTTCAGGATAATGGTATTGGTATCAGTGTCGAAGACCAACAGAAAATCTTCAACAAGTTTTTCCGCTCTGAAGACCAGAAAGCGCGTGAAGCCCCCGGCACGGGACTGGGTCTAAACATCACCAAAAGCCTGGTTGAGATGCAGGGCGGTCGCATCTGGTTTGAGAGCATCTTCCGAGAAGGTACTACCTTCCACTTTACTATTCCGGTTGCTGAAGGCTATTGATAAGGGTGCCCTATGAGTCTAAAGGTCGCCATTGGACAGGCACAGGCGCTTGACGGTCGCGAAGCCGGCTTGCAGGCTGCCCACCAGGCATTGAATCAATTGGGCAGTGGGATTCCTTTTTTAGGTATTGTCATTGCTTCTTACCAGTATGAAGCGCGTCAGGTTGTAGCGGGCATTACCAGCCTGGTGAGCGATTTACCGCTGGTGGGATTTAGTTCTCCATCTGGGTTGACCAAGGATGGAGAACAGCCCCATTCGGTGATTCTGGCACTTTTCGGCGGTAGTAACTGCGAGGCAGAAGCACATTGGTTCCCTGGATATGCTCAGAGCAGCCGGGAGACAGCAGCGCGTTTGATGCAGGTCATAAACGAAAACCGGAAATCGGCGCAGGCGGTTCTTTTTTTTGCGGATGGTTTCAATGGCGATGCAGAACAATTTTGTGCAGCATTGGTTGATGATCAGGTGCGGTTAATTGGCGGACTTTCCAGCGGGGATTTGCATACCGGCAATACCTATCAATTGACCAATCTGCAAAGCGGCTCAGGCGGACTGGCAGCAGGGATTCTCAAAGGTGGAGTCAATGTTGGAATCGGTTATGCGCATGGCTGGAACCCGGTAGGAACGCAATTCCGGGTGACTCGCTCGCGTGGCTTTTGGCTGCGAACGCTGGATGGCCGCCCGGCTTCAGAGACTTATGCGCAATTATTTGGTTACCCGGCGCGTGAATGGGCTTTTCCGCCGCTTAGCCACCTGGTGCGGCTCTATCCACTTGGTATTGACCGGGGCGAAGATTTGCTTGTTCGTTCTCCCCTGCGGGTGGAGGCAGATGGCAGTTTTCGCATGAACGCGCCGATTGGGGATGGGGTAGATGCCTATTTATTGGTAGCCAGCCCCAGGTCGTGCCGCGAAGCGGCGCAGCAGGCTGCCCGTCAGGCGTTGCTTGGATTGGGAGACAGCAAACCAGTGCTGATTCTGATGCTGGTGGATGTCGGCTGGCAGATGTTGCTCAAAGGGCAGTCGGGCGCAGAAGTTCAGGCTGTGCGGGAGATTGTAGGTGAAAGTGTGCCTATTGCTGGCGGATACACGCTGGGTCAGATTGTCCCCGGTCCTGGCCTGACTTCCCCTCAGTTTTTGAATCAACATATCCTTGTGCTTGCTTTTGGGGAGGCAAAGGAAAAAGAATAATCAGCCTTGATGATTTCTTATCGCCTGACATCGCTCGCAGTCTTGCCGATCACAGAGCAAGGCATGCGAGTTTTCCTTTATCATCGTTTGAACGGTTTTGAAGAGGGGGGTAAGTGGGATGGCCTGCACCAACGCTTTGCCAACTTCTATCTTGCGGGTGATACTTTGTACAGCGGGGGCAATGGCTTGAAAGCCGAGCGAACATCCTGGAAAGCCAGGACATTCTACAATGCGTTGGCGTGTCAGCGCCCAGCGGACAAATTGCTGCCTTCCGGCCAGTTTCTCAGCATAGTGAATGCTGGTATTTACGGTATGATCTACGCCTAGCAATAATACCCAGCCTCCGTCATTGCCGAGTGCGCCAATGGGTGCCAGCGGGTCGAACAGTGTTTGTGTTGCAAGGTAACGATCTGCCTGAATGCCGGCAAAGGACAGAATGGGGTGCAGGCTGCGCCGTGCCTTGGGGTGAAGGCGAACGATTTCTGGGAAACAACCCATTAGCGGGTCGGCTGGCATGTTGGGGTGAAACAACTCTGCCATGCGGTTGGCATCCCGGTCGCTGCCATAGATCAACGCGTTGTTTGGCGGTCCAACCGGCGGAGTGACCATCGTCTTGTAGGTAAATGTGGGAACGATCAGCGCAGCGACCGATTCCAGAAGCGCTCCTAAAAGGGCCGCGGCTCCGTGCTCAATGCCGCCGAAGGCTTTGATGGAAGTATGCGCGATAACCGGTTGCCCCTGGAGGCCCAATGATTGGAACGCGTTTCTCAGTTCGCGGCGGGTCAGCATACCTGGTTACCTGTAACGTCAGTTTGAGATGAGCAGATGACCGTCCCGAAGGTTTGGGGTGCTCTAAACCCTTCGGGACGTTTCTAATGGTCTGTCTTGAACTCAGGTTATCTACCTTGCCAGTTGGGTTTACGTTTTTCGATAAAAGCAGCCATCCCTTCTTTTTGGTCCTGGGTGGCAAACAGGCTGTAGAAGAGACGTCGTTCGGCAGCCAGCCCTTCACCCAAGGGTAGTTCAAATGCCCGGTTGACCGCTTCTTTGCCCAGGCGGACGGCCAGGGGAGCGCGGGAAGCAATTTCCTCGGCCAGCGTAATGGCCTCTTCCAGCCAGCGGTCGGGCGGGACGACGCGGTTGATCATGCCAAACTGGAGCGCTTCTGCAGCGGTGAGTGTGCGATTGTTCAGTACCATTTCCATTGCGAGGGCTTTGCCTACGGCGCGTGCCAGCCGCTGCGTGCCTCCTGCACCGGGGATGACGCCGATGGTCACTTCTGGCTGACCAAAGCGGGCAGTCTCAGAGGCAACAATCAGGTCACATGCCAGCGCCAATTCACAGCCGCCGCCCAGAGCGTAGCCGGAGACGGCTGCAATAACCGGTTTCTTTATCTGCCGCAGGCCATCAAACAGTTCTACAAAAGTGCCGTTGAGCATATCCACAACCGAGGCCGAAGCCATTTCCTTAATATCTGCTCCGGCAGCAAAGGCTTTATCGTTACCGGCAATGACGATTGCCCCAATGCCATCTTCAGAGTCGAAATTAGCCAGGGACTGCAGAAGTTCGCTCAACAGATTTTCGTTGAGCGCATTCAGGAACTGCGGGCGGTTTAAGGTGATCAAACCGACCCGTCCGCGTCTTTCCACCAGAATGGATGTGTAAGTCATTTTTCCTCCTTTGGCACCAAGAGACTCTACAAAATTTTTCGTCCCAGCGCGTCAAAAGCCTCAATTTTTGCAGAGGCTGCCGGACTGGATGGGTATTCTGTATCAAAGAGCGTCCAAATCATGGAATCTAGCAGTTCTGTCTCACCAGCCGGAACGCGCTTTTTGAGTGTGGCCTCGTGGACATAGCCCAGTTTGCGCGGTACGGCTGCACTGCGTACATTGCGCGGGTCACAATGGATTTCAACCCGCCGGACGCCGTGTACCTCAAAAGCCACTTTTGTCAGCGCAGCGCTGAGTTCAGTTGCCAACCCTTGATTGATAAAGTTGACGTGAATCCAGTAGCCGATTTCCAGCGCGTGGCCACTCAGCCGCGTATGCAGTCCACAACCGCCCAGGACACTTTTTTCATCAAGGTCGAAAACGCCATAGACGAACTCTTCGTCCCGGTCGAAACGTGAACGCCAACAGCGCAACTGGGCGACTTTCGCTTCAATGGGTTGGGGTTCGTTTTTGGCCCAGGGCATCCATGGCAGCAAATGTTCGCGGCTTTCATCAATGGCTTCTTTGAGAAGCGGCGCGTCCTCCGGATTCCAACAGCGCAGGATTAATCGAGAGGTACGGAGGCGGTAAGCAGGTCCAGAAAAGGGAGTGGACATCAGATGCCTTTTTTACAGGAGATTGTCGTTGCCCTAATTTTACATCTGAACGCTTGCATTGAACACATGGGAAGTTGCAGTAGGTCACGTTTCAAACGTGACCTACTGTGTGCTCTCTTTGCGACGACTTTTGCGTGGACACGTTGTAGTTGTAGATCGCGCTTGAAACGCAACCTGCTCATCCAGGCTTTTCAGAATCTTTTTACCTCCTTTAAATTTTCTTTACAATAAAGTTGTATCCTATGGACAGTAAACAGGCAGATGCCTGAAATTTAAAAGGAGATAAACACTATGAAGAAGACAATTCTTATCCTGACTGTTGTGGCTGTTCTTGCTCTCTCACTTGGGCTGGCCGGTTCGGCCTATGCTCAAGGCGCCAACCCGCCCGGACGCGGTCCTATGACCGGCGGCGGCATGGGCCCGCTGCACACTTACATGGTCGAGGCTATGGCCAAAGTCTTGAAAATGACCACGGCTGACCTTCAGACCCGCTTGAATGCCGGCGAGACCTTCTACCAGATTGCGCTTTCAAAAGGCTTCAAAGCCGAAGAAATTCCGGCTCTGATGCAGACCGCGCGTGCTGATGCGCTCAAAAAGGCAGTTGCAGATGGCGTCATCACCCAGGCGCAAGCCGATTGGATGCTTCAGCATATGGGCGGACAAGGTGGCTTTGGACGTAGCCGCGGTGGCATGGGCACCTGTGGCGGCAGCGGCGTACCGGTCGGTCAAGGCGGGCGCTGGGGTGTCCCTACCCAACAGCCGTAGGTAAAAGCCTTGCACCTTTGCTTTCAACAGACCAGGCGGCAGATGCTGCCTGGTCTGTTGTTTAAGCGGAATTTTGTCCAATGGCGCGGTGCAAATGTCCTGTATAATAGCCAGCGAGCCTATTCCATCTCCGGATTCTTAAGAGACGCAATGCCAACCATTCTTTTCACTGCTCCCTATATGATTCCTTTCCTGGACCGCTTTCGGCCGGTGCTGGAAGGATATGGCCTCCAACTCATTGTCCCGCAAGTTCGCGAGCGTATGGAAGAGGCCGATTTGCTCCAGTATGCTGGTCAATTTGACGGCACGATTTGCGGGGATGACCGTTACACAGCACGCGTGATTCAGGCCTGTGTCCCGCGCTTGAAGGTCATCTCCAAATGGGGGACCGGAATCGATTCGATCGACGCCGAGGCTTGCTCCCGTTATGGGATTAAGATTGGGCGAACGCCGAATGCTTTCACAACACCGGTGGCTGACACTACTCTAGGCTATATGCTGGCCTTTGCCCGCCGCCAGCCCTGGATGGATGCAGCCATGAAACGTGGCGAGTGGAATAAAATCCCTGGCAAAACTTTGAGCGAGTGCACGCTGGGAATCATCGGCGTTGGCGCCATTGGCAAGGCGGTAACCCGCCGGGCACGTGCCTTTGGAATGAAAGTCCTGGGCAATGACATTGTGGAAATTGACCATGTTTTTGTCACTGAAACAGGCATTGAGATGACAACACTCACCGACCTGTTGCAGCGTGCTGATTTCATTTCCCTCCACTGCGACCTGAATCCGACCAGTTACCACCTGATTAATGCCGAAACACTCAAACTTGTCCGGCCAAATGCAGTGCTGATTAACACGGCACGCGGCCCGGTTGTGGACGAATCTGCCCTGATAGAGGCGCTTCAGGCAAAGCGTTTGGCCGGAGCCGCCCTGGATGTGTTTGAGTTGGAGCCCTTGCCGCACGATAGTCCACTAATCAAGATGGACAATGTCCTGCTTGCTCCCCACAACGCCAACTCCAGCCCGGAGGCCTGGGAACGGGTGCATTGGAACACCATCAGCAATTTGTTGGATGGGTTGGACATTCAGCATGATAACTTGAAGGTTAGGCAATGAATACATCCAAAACCCTTCTCATTACCGGCGCGGCGGGCGGTATCGGCCGCGCGACCGTTGCTCTGTTTGCTGAACGCGGCTGGCGCGTCATCGGGGTGGACCGCGCTCCGTTTGGTGAAGATTTCCCTGCCGCCGGTAAGTTCATCCAATCCGATATCTCTGACCCGAAAGAGATGGAATCGATTTTTGAACAGGTACGTGTGTTTTCACCTTGCCTGAACGCCCTGGTCAACAATGCCGCTCTGCAGATTGCCAAGCCGCTGATTGAGACAACCGTTGAGGAGTGGGATGCGGTTATGGCTTCTAACCTGCGCTCCGTCTTCTTAGGAGTAAAACTGGCCTACCCGCTTCTGAAAGTGTGCGGCGGTGCGGTGGTTAATGTCTCCTCGGTGCACGCCGTGCAGACCTCGGCCAATATCGCTGCCTACGCGGCCAGTAAAGGCGGCCTGCTGGCGTTGACGCGAGCCATGGCCATCGAGTTTGCCAGAGATAATATCCGCGTCAATGCCATTCTGCCCGGTGCAGTAGATACGCCGATGCTGCGCGCCGGCCTGGGACGTGGTCATGTCGGTCACGGCGATATCCAGGAACGCCTCGATAATCTGGCCCGCAAAACCGTCAACGGCCGTATTGGCCGTCCGGAAGAGATTGCTCATGCCATCTACTTCCTGGCCGATGAAGAGCAATCTTCCTTTATGACGGGTCAGGCCCTGATCGTAGATGGCGGCGCAACCGCCAGGTTGAGCACAGAGTAACCAAACATGAAACAGACTTTCAAGACGCTTACACCCACCCCACTTCTCAATATCATCAAAAACACGTATGACGCCATCCGCCGTCTGCCGCAGGTGCCAGATGCTTATCTACATCCCTGGCGGCGCAGAAGCCGCAGCCGCATGGCAGAATTCTATAATGTTCATCGCGGTGAACGCTGTTTTATCATTGGCAATGGCCCTAGTTTGAAGCAAACCGACTTGACCAGACTGCAGGGCGAATACACCTTTGGCCTCAACCGCATTTACCTGCTCTTCCCGGAACTGGGTTTCCATACAACGTATTTTGTCTCTATTAACGACCTGGTAATTGAGCAATGCGCCGAAGAGATTGCCGCCCTGCCCATGCCCAAGTTCATTGCCTGGCATGCCAACCGTTACTTTCAACGCCTGCCGCCTGAGACCGTTTTTCTCTACACAACCTACACTGGCCCCCGTTTTGCCTATGACATGACCCGCCGCATTTGGGAAGGCGCCACCGTGACCAATGTAGCCTTGCAGTTGGCTTTTTACATGGGTTTTCAGCAGGTCATCCTGATTGGGGTGGATCACAACTTTGCCAGCAAGGGCGAGGCCAATAAGACAGTTGTCTCTGACGGTGCCGACCCCAATCACTTTGACCCGCGCTATTTCGGCAAGGGATTCCGCTGGCAATTACCCGACCTGGAGACTTCTGAAATCGGCTACCGCCTGGCACGCCAGGCCTACGAAAAAGCCGGACGTGAAGTGCTGGACGCGACCATTGGCGGAAAATTGACCATCTTTCCCAAAGTGGATTACGACGCCCTCTTTTAACTTTATCCCTTTATGAGTCCGTTTCCTTCCCGACCCCGCGCCTGGCTGCTCATCCTGGTCATTTTCCTTGCCCTGGGTGGACTCCTGCGCCTGCTTGACCTGGATGACCCGCCGCTTGATTTTCATTCCACGCGCCAATTGCGTAACAGCCTGGTGGCTCGCGATATCTACTACCAACTGCTTCCCAATGCCGACCCGCAAAAAGTGGAACTGGCGGCTTCCTTTCACCGCGCGGTGGGACAGTATGAGCCGCCTATCATCGAGTCCCTGGTTGGATGGACGTACACCTGGGCTGGCGGCGAAAATCCGTCCATCCCGCGCCTGTATCAAACTCTCTTCTGGCTGCTGAGTGGACTGGCGCTCTTCGATTTAGCGTGCCGCGCCATCTCGCCCTGGGCCGCGTTGTTTGGGCTGGCCTACTATCTCATCTTGCCGTTTTCTGTGCAGGCCAGCCGCTCCTTTCAACCCGACCCGCTGATGACCTCTGCATTTATTATTGGGATTTACTTCCTGTATCGTTGGGGAGAAGAAACTACGGCAAAGAACTGGCGCTGGGGCATTCTGGCAGGCATCTTTCTGGGCTTTGCTGTGCTGGTCAAGATTGTCATTGCCTTTTTGGCTGGCGGAGCGGCTGTGGCTTTTGTGCTCTTCAGTCTAGGCCGCCGCTTTTGGAAATCTCCCCAGGTGTGGGCGATGGCTGGCTTGATGATTCTGCCGGCCTTTGGCTATTACGTGCTGGGGCACGCTGGTCGTTCCAGCGAGTACTTTTTTAGTTGGACGGTAGCGCTTATCAAACAGATTGCCAGCCCCGAATTCTATGCCCGCTGGCTGGGTTTCTTGGGCAGTCTTTTGGGTTTGACGGTTATTTTTCTCAGCCTGGCAGGTGTCTTGCTGGCGCCCTCGCGTTTACGCTGGTTATTGCTTGGTGCATGGGGCGGCTACTTGCTCTACGGCCTGACCTTGCCCTTCCAAATGTACACGCATAGTTACTATCATCTGCAACTTGTCCCCTTGGTGGCTCTTGGTCTTGTCCCGGCCGCGAACGCCTTGCTGGAACGGATCAAAGCCCAGGGACGCGGTTGGCAGATTCTCTTTGCGGGATTGATCCTCTTGCTGGTGGGCTATCAAGCCTGGGCTTCGCGTTCGACCCTGCTGGCTGAAGATTTTCGTCATGAACCGGCGTTTTGGTCCAAAATCGGAGAAGCGATCCCCGCAGATGCAAAAGTCATCGCCCTGACACAAGACTATGGCTACCGGCTGATGTACTATGGCTGGCGCAAAGTGGAACTGTGGCCGCTCAGCACCGAACTCTCGCGGGTGCGCAGCGGCGGCAAGCAGGCTGCTGCTGAGTTTGCCGACCTGACCGCAGGCAAAGATTACTTTTTGGTCACAGCCTTTGGGCAATTGGATAAGCAACCGGCCCTGAAGGACCTGCTCCAGAACTATCCGGTTGCGGCTCAGGGAGAAGGTTTTGTACTCTACGATTTGAAACCCTGATTGCAATATGCCCCTTGTTTCGATTGTGACCCCCTCTTTTAATCAGGCCGCTTACCTGGAACAAGCCCTCCGTTCTGTTTTGGAACAGGACGGTGTGGAAATTGAGTACATTGTCATTGATGGCGGCTCTACCGACGGCTCGGTGGACCTCATCAAAAAATATGCGTCACGCTTGACCTATTGGGTTTCAGAAAAAGATTCCGGTCAGGCCGAAGCCATTAACAAGGGCATGCAGCAGGCGCATGGTGAGATTATTGCCTGGCTCAACTCAGACGATTATTACCTGCCCGGCGCAGTCAGCGCGGCAGTTCGGACTTTTGAGCAAAACCCTGAGGCCGTGCTGGTATACGGTGACATGCTGGCGGTGGATGCAAACGGGCAAATGATCAACCATCTTCATTACCGTCCGCTCACGCTTGAGGATTTGCTCTGCTTTGAAATCATTGGCCAGCCTGCGGTTTTTATGCGCCGCGCGGTTTTTGAACAGGCGGGCGGGCTAGACCCTTCTTATCATTTTCTGCTTGATCATCACTTGTGGATTCGCATGGCAATGCAAGGGCCTCTGGTTCATATCGCGCAAACCTGGGCTGCTGCGCGCTATCATGAGGCGGCCAAAAATCGCGCTTTTGCTCTTGAATTTGGACGCGAGGCCTTTCGCATTTTGGGTTGGGCAGCAAGCCATCCCCAACTTGCCCCCCTGCTTGGCCGCCGCGCCCGCGCTTCGGCTCACCGCCTCAACGCGCGCTATCTGCTAGACGGCGGCCGACCCTGGCCTGCTCTTGTAGCATGGATAAGGGCCTTGCTTATCCATCCGCCTGTTGCTTTCAAACGCTTGAATATTCTTGCCTCTGCCCTGCTGCATTTGAGCGGGCTGCGTACAATCCGTCAGGCTTACCTGAACAGACGCCGGTCCCGTCTGAACCGGTAGTGGGGAATTTTTGCGTTACAATAGACCGGTTTGTCAGCGCCTATGAATGAGTCGCCTGCCGTTTCCGTTGTCCTGCCTGCTTTTAACGAAGAAAACCTGATTGCAGGCACGCTTGCCAGTCTGGATACCTTTCTGGCCAATCGTTTTGCGCGCTATGAAATCATTGTGGTGGATGATGGCAGTTCTGATCGGACGGCAGAGGTCGTCAGAGCGTGGTGCGCCGGGCCAACTGCACAAGTGCACTTGCTGGTAAACGAGGGCAACATGGGGAAGGGATATGCCATCCGCCGCGGTGTTTTAGCCAGTCAGGCGCCTGTGATCATCTTCATGGATGCCGACTTGCCATACCGCCTTGAAGCCATTGATATTTTCCTGCAGGCCCTGCACAATGGCTATGACCTGGCTGTTGGCTCGCGCGTATTGGCCGGCTCTCACGTTGAGGGCGTTCCACGCTTGCGCTTTATTGCCGGGCAGGTTTTCTCCTGGCTGGTTCAGGCTTTGCTTTTTCGCGGCCTGCCAGATACGCAGTGCGGCTTTAAGGCATTTACAGCACGCGCCGCCAGCGAAATATTTCCGCGCCTGACCATTCGCGGCTTTGGCTTTGATGTGGAGATGCTCTACCTGGCACGCAAGTTCGGGTTCCGAATTCAACCGGTGCCGGTGCAAATGACCGAAACTTATCGCCGTGACAGCCGTGTCCGCTTGCTGCGCGATTCCCTGAAGATGTTCCTGGACCTATTCCGTGTGCGTTGGAATGATCTGCGCAGGCGTTACAAATAGGGTCGCTTATGTCTTTTGATTATCATGCCGTTTCCGGTGATTACCAGTATCGTGCATTGCAATCGGGGCATCCTGTCCAGCGTTTTTGGCATGGCGGCAAGTTAATGATGATTGACCGCCTGGTGAAGCCGCGCTTGGGGCCAGGTACTCATGTGTTGGAGATCGGCTGCGGATCAGGCAACTTGCTTTTGCAGGCCATTGTCCCGGGCGTAACACCTGTTGCGCTTGATCTCAGCCGCCAGGCGCTCACCTTTGTGCGCGGACGTTTATCGGATTTACAGACTCGCGCAAAATACCCACAGGACTTTTTGCTTGTTCAGGGGATTGGTGAAGCCTTGCCATTTCACCATGAGAGTTTTGACCTGATTCTCCTTTCTGAAGTGATTGAACATCTTGCTGCGCCCGAAGAGGTCATCCGTGAGTCCATGCGTCTCTTACGGCCTGGCGGACAGTTGCTGGTTACCACGCCCAATTATCGCAGCCTTTGGCCTCTCCTTGAATGGCTGGTGGACCGGTTGAATATGACCCCTAAGATGGCTGGTGAACAGCACATCAGCCGCTTTCAGGCCGACTCTTTGCGTCTCCTGTTAGAGAGGGCTGGTTTGCGCGTAGACTATTTTGGCTCAATTTACCTGATTGGCCCATTTCTGGCTCTGTTTTCCCAATCTCTGGCATACCAGAATCTTGAGAATGAATTGAAATCTCCTTCCACAGCCGGTATGATTTTGGTGGCGGTGGCAAGCAAACCATAGAGCATGATGCAAAAAATCTTTGACTTTCTCCGCAAGGAATACCATCTACTCGCACAAATCCTGCTGGCATTTAGCCTGACGGGCGGCCTGATGGCTTTTGCTTACTTGGGTTTCTTTTCCCGCTACGGGGCAGATGACTATTGTTTCACACGCGCCCTTTTTAGATTTGACAATTTGTTTCAGGCGGCCTGGTGGTGGTACATTCATACCTCTAACCGTTACACCACCATGTTTCTGGTCGGCATGAGCGAATGGTTCGGGCGCTCGGCGATTTCCTATCTGCCTGCTTTGGCGATTCTACTCTGGACCGTTGGTCTGACGCTGGCGCTTGTTCGGGCGTCTGCCTGGCTGCGTTTTCCGCGTCCACAACTGACCGGTTTTGTGCTGGCAGCCTTGAGCATTTTCTTCACTCTCTGGCAAGCACCCAATCGCTATCAGAGCCTGTACTGGCGTGCCGGCCTGGTCACTTACCTGACGCCGCTTATTTTCTTCAGTTACCTGGCCTGGCTCTTGCTCAACGAGGCAAATCATTCGCCGCGTGGACGCCGTGGTATGGCTGCCATCTCAATGCTGATTGCCTTCGGTTTTTTTGCTGCCGGTGGTCTCTCAGAAACTACCCTGGCTATGCAAATTGGCGCGCTGAGTCTGTCACTGGCATCCATCCTGGCCTTTGGCCGCCCCGATACCCGTAAGCGCTTGCTGCCCTTACTGCTTGTCGCTTTGCTGGCATCGCTGCTGGCGTTGCTGGTCGTCTTTTTGGCGCCTGCCAATCAATTCCGTTTGCGGGTCTTTGGCGAACCTCCACCCCTGACGGTAGTCATCCTGCGTTCTATGCGCTTTGCCTGGGACTTCATGTATGTCTCTGTCAAGTCTATGCCCCTGCCCACATTGGTGACCCTGGTCTCGGCCATTGCACTGGGCTGGCTGCTGGGCCGCACAGAACAAGGGCATAGCCGGCGATCATGGTTTGCGGCTGGTGTTTCTATCCTCAGCGCCTACGCGCTTATTGTCTGTGCTATGGCACCTAGTGTCTATGGACAGGGTTCGTATCCTGGAGCGCGCTCGCTCATCGGCGCACAATTTGTGCTTGTCCTGGCTACGCTTGGCATGGGCTTGTCTCTTGGGTGGGGATTGCGCTTGTGGCGAATGAACCGCCCCGCTTGGGTGCAGGCGGCTAATGGGGTGGCGGTTATTGTGCTGGTTTTGTCCATCGTATATACCCTGCGGGTTACCTCTCAAGTGCTGGCGCTTGAACGTGGCTATCAGCGGCGTGCGGTTGCCTGGGATGCGCGCGATCTGCAAATCCGTCAGGCTGTAGCACAGGGCGCGCGCGAACTTATGGTGGAAGAACTGGATAGCATTGCCGGCATTCGCGAATACAGCACCCAAAATCAATGGGTCAACCGCTGTGCTGCCGAATTCTATGGCCTTGATCTGCTTTTGACATACCCTTAAGGAGCGAATGGCCGAATGATGCCCCAATCTCAATCCCCTATTCTGGTCACTGGCGCACATCGTACTGGCACAACATGGGTTGGCAAGATGCTGGCTGCCGGCGCCCAGACGGCCTACATCAGCGAGCCGCTCAATGTCTTGCATCGCCCTGGCGTCTTTCGTGCGGCTGTGCCATACTGGTATTTTTACCTGTGCCCCGAGACTGAGGCAGAGGCCCTGCAGGCCTTTGATGACTTGCTGGCTTACCGTTATCACCTGGCCGACGAAATCCGTTCTTTGCGCTCGCGAAAAGATTTCTTACGGATGGGGCGTGATTGCAGCATTTTCCTGCGCGCCCGTTTCTTGCGTCAGCGCGCTGTACTCAAAGACCCCTTTGCTGTCTTTTCTATTCCCTGGTTTGCCGAAAAACTGGGAGCACAGGTTGTGGTTACCGTGCGGCATCCGGCTGCTTTTGCCAGCAGTCTCAAAAGGTTAAACTGGCCGTTTGACTTTGGCGACTTGCTTGCTCAGCCCTGCCTGATGCGCGATCACCTGGAGCCTTATCGTCATGATATGGAACGCTTGCCCGCCGACGATATTGTTGCCCAGGCCAGCCTGCTCTGGCGGATGATTTATCGGTTCGTGGCGGACCTCATGCCTGCCCGGCCCGACCTGCGCGTGGTGCGCCACGAGGACCTTTCCATCAACCCTGTGGCTGGATTCCGCGACCTGTATGCTTTTCTCGGCCTCAAGTTCACCCCGCGGGTTCAACGCCTGATTGAAACCGCAAGCAGTGCCGATAACCCCAAAGAACTTTCGCGTTCCAGAGTCCATGCCATACGTCTCGACAGCCGCGCGAACCTGTATAATTGGCGTAAACGCCTTACACCCGAAGAAGTGACACGGGTACGGAAGATGACCGAGGACGTGTCCCATCTTTATTACACCGATCAGGAATGGGGTTCAGAGTGAACCGTTCTGAATTGCCTCTGGTCTCCATCGTCACGCCGTCTTTTAATCAGGCGCCGTTTCTGGAAACCACCATCCAGTCTGTCCTGGGGCAGGATTATCCCAACCTGGAATACATCCTGGTGGATGGCGGTTCTGGCGATGGCAGCGTGGAGATCATCAAAAAATATGCCGACCGCCTGGCCTGGTGGGTCTCTGAACCGGATAAGGGGCAGACCGATGCCATCAACAAAGGCTTCGCGCGGGCGCGCGGCCAGGTGCTGGCCTGGCTGAATTCGGATGATACTTACGTCCCTGGCGCGGTGTCGGCAGCAGTGGCATTTCTGCAAACACACCCTGATGTGGGGCTGGTTTATGGCGACGCCAATTTTATTGATGAACAAGGACGCATCATTGGCCGCTTCCCTGCCGCACAGACCGATTACCGCCGTTTGCGGCGAGGGTATGTGCACATTCCTCAGCAGGCGGCTTTCTTTCGGGCCGATCTTTGGCGGGAAGTGGGGCCGCTTGACCCCTCTTTTTACTTTGCAATGGATTATGACTTATGGGTGCGTCTGGCAGCGCGGGCTGAAATACGCTACGTCCCACACGTTTGGGCTAATTTTCGTCTCCACCCTCATGGCAAGACGATTGCTGCCGACGACCGCTGCTGGCCCGAAATGCTGCGCGTTCATTACCGCGATGGCGGCAGCCCCTTTTCGATGATTGTAGCCAAATACTATTTGCGCAAACTGGCTGCGCCGTTGATTAACTGGCGGCGGCGTTTGTTGATGAGGTCTGAAGAATGAATTTCCTATTAAAACCGCCCTCCCAAGAGGATTTCTCCATTTTACTGGGCGCCTGGCGGGCATGGATACTGTCCGTTTTGCTGGGGGCTTTGATTGGCGCCGGGGTTTATGCTGTTTTTCCTCCCCCTTATCGCGCGGAAGCAACGGTGGTGGTGGACTTCAACCTGGAAGAGGCCTGGCCAGAAAATACCGATCGGGATATGTTCTACTACCTGGAACGCGAGACCCGCAAACTGATGGAACTGGCCTGGTCTGACTCTGTATTGGAAACGGTTGCGGCGCAGGTTGGCGGTGTCACCGTTGGCGAATTGCGCAATGAAAAATTGAACCTGAGTCAACCGCGCGAGGCTGGCTGGCACCTGTGGGCAGATGACACCGACCCTGAACGGGCGCAACAATTGGCCTCTGCCTGGGCGTTGGCCTTTGCAGATCGCGTGCGGGAGGCCGTAAGCGTGGAACTTGAATTACAGGCTTTACGAGCCGCCTCGCAAAGCGGTCAGACTTGCGCTCCAGACTTACAGGCCCGCATTGCCAATCTGGAGGCGCACGCCGCCGGTATTAACGCGTACATCGAGGTTAATCCCAGTCAGATTACCGGCTTGCCGATCACTCGCCGAACCGGACTGGGCACGTATGTCCTGGCAGGTGCTTTTGCCTGTTTCACGCTGATGGCTTTCCTCATTTTGTTTGTGAACCGGAAGCAGGGATATTGATGAAAGTAGATGCTTTTCTGCTCCGTTTCAGCCGCTGGCTGTGGGCGGCGGCACTGGTCTCTTTACCGGTGACCAGTTTCCGGTATTTTCCATTTCTTGGAGACGGAACCGTTGTCCGTCCCCTGGCGCTCTACCCGGCGGCTTTGTTGGTGGCCATCTCCATCTTGCAAATTGTCAGGAAGAAGGCCAGGTTCGATTGGCCTCCGGCCCTGCTCTTGGTGGGATTATTTGTCCTCTTTGCCACAATGGCTACGGCTATTGGGGCGGTGTATGCTCCTTTAGGCTTTACTGGGAACGAATACTGGCAGCGTGCTTTGCGAGCCTGGGTGACCATGTTCATTGGCCTTACCTTTTTCTGGTCGGCCATGTGGATGAATCGGGACGAATCCGATCTGCGCTTTACCCTGAAGTGGCTTTTTGTGGGGCTGGTACTCAACCTGTTATGGAGTGGTGTGCAAACTTTTGCTCTCTACACCGATTACTTGCACAAAAATACCGTCAGCGGCTGGCAACGCTTATTCTCTATGCGCGGTATGGTTGGCTCAAAACGCATCTCTGGTTTTGCTTATGAACCATCCTGGCTTACCGCTCAACTCAATACGATTTATATCCCCTGGTTGTTTGCTGCCATCCTGGCCAAATACCGGCTGGGAGCCTTTCGTTGGCTAAAGTATGCCCTGATGCTGGGTGCATTGGCCTTGATTGTACTGGCCTATTCACGTGGCGGGCTGGGCACCTTTTTGGTTGCGACCGTCCTTACTTTCCTGCTGACAGGACAGCAATTGGGGAAGGATATATGGCAGTGGTTGCGTGCACCCTTTTGCCCGACGGCGGATATACCTCCTGCTCGACGTCTGCGCGGCCTGAGCCTCCGCCTGGGAATATTGATTGGCGTGCTGGCTTTACTTCTGGCGTCTGGTTATTTTCTAGCAAACAGCCGTTATATCAACTCCCTATGGAGTGCTCGCAGCAAAAACCTGCTGGATTTTGTGATTGATAATTACGCAGGCAGCCGGCTGGCTTATGCCTGGGCTGCAATGGATACCTTTCAAGATTATCCATTTACAGGCGTGGGATTAGGCGCCAGCGGATTCTATCTGTTTGACCGTCTCCCCGATTGGTCGTTTACTTCTTTGTACCAAACTGTCTGGCAACTCAGCCCGCGCGGCCGTTTCTACCTCAATCCCAAAAACCTTTACATCCGCTTGTTGGCAGAGACCGGCCTGCTGGGCTTGACGCTATTTGCCGGTTTCTATGCTTATTTGTTGCATTGCATTCGTTCTTTTTTGCAAAACCGTTCGTTTTTCCGCTTTATCGGTATTGCCGGTTTGTTTTCCTGGCTGGCCATCCTGGTCACCTGTCTGACGCAGGATTCGCTGGCAACCCCTAACTTGTGGCTCATCCCGGGAATTCTGGTGGGATTATCCACAGGTTTAACATTTAGAATCGACCCACCAAGCCCCAACAAGGAGTAGTCTGTGATCGTCTTATCTGTTGGCATGCCACGCGCCGGTTCCGGCTGGCACTACAACCTGGTCAATGAGTTGATGTTAACAACAGGGTGTCAAAAAGCGAGCGAGATTCGCGAAAAATATCATCTGCAGAACATCCTGACAGAGGTCAATTGCAACATCGGTGTGCTCAGTTTGCGGCGGCTTCTAATGGTAAGCATCCCGGCTTTGCTGGGGAATACCTTTGTCATCAAGGCACATGCCGGACCGACGCGTTGGTCGCGTCTGCTTGCTCGCTGGGGATTGCTGCGCATCACCTATATCTACCGCGACCCGCGTGACGCCATGCTCTCAGCCTATGACTATGGCCAGCGCGCCATTGCCAAAGGCCGCCCCAATGCTTTTTCTCATCTGACCGATTTTGAGAAATCTCTTGACTTTATCAAAGAGTATGTTGCTATCTGGGATGCCTGGATGAGAGAGGAGGGTGTTCTCAAAGCCCGTTATGAAGATTTGTTGACATCTTACGATACCGAAGTTGCCCGGCTGATAGATTTTCTCGGTTTGGATGCGGCCAACCCGCAGGTGCAAGAGGTCATCGAAAAGTATCGTCCTGGCAAGGCCGAAGCCGGTCAGCAGGGATTGCATTTCTTCAAAGGCAAGATTGGCCGCTTTCGCGAAAAATATAGCCCGGCTGAACAGGCCGTTTTGGCAGAGACGCTGGGCCCAACCCTAACCCGAATGGGTTATCAAATTTGATAGGTCTTTCCCATCTGTTTTTTCGGGTATGATTAATCCATGCGCAAGTTTGAAACTCCTTATGTTGTGGACTGGTTCTCAGTTGCTTTTCGCTGGCTGGGACTGGTGATCCTGGCGATTGTACTGGGAAGCAGTGCTAAACTAAACGGAATCTTGCTTTTGCCAATTGGCGCGTTAACAGCATGGAATCTGGCAATGTCTTTGTTGGCTGGCCTGAACCAACGCATGGCCTTGCACCGTTCGGTCAATTTGGCTGTGGACGTAGTGTTAACCGGTCTTATATTCTGGCTTCAGGGCGGTCTCACCGGACCGGCGGCCTGGTTCTGTTTCCTGCCAATTCTTACAGGTGCCTTTTATTTTGAGTTTTTTGGGGCCTTCATTTCGGCAGGAATCCTTGCCTTATTGCAACTTGTCTCCCAGAAATTTATGCCTGCAGCCTTGCCGTTTGGGGTAATCGCCGCTATTGTGCTTACAGGAAACGCGTTCCTGGCAGGTACTTTTGGTTACCTCAGCCACTATCTTATCAGCCGCCTGCGACGTGCCCGCGAAGCCTGGCTGGAAGCAGAAGAACGCAAGCATCGCTTGCAGGCGGAACGTCTGCGTGCCATCTATGAGTTGACCTCTACCCTGACGGCCACCCTGGATTATCGCCGTGTTCTGGATAGCGCCCTTGATCTGACGGCTAGCGCATTAAAAACCGACCCTGACATTGAAATGGATGAGCGCCTGGTAGACGCCGTCCTGCTCTTTTGTGGCAATGAACTCTGTGTGGGTTCTGCGCGCCGCTTTACGCCGGCTGATATGCGCGTTACCCTACCGGCAGCAGAAGGCCTGTTAGCCAAAACAATTGAAGGCGGCGAGCCGGCAATTATCACCAATGTTGGCTTCGACCCGGAACTGAACCGCATTGTTGCTCTGCGAACTTGCACGGCAGCCTACTGCTTTCCACTGCGCAGTGGGTTTAACGTCTATGGTGTTATGTTGTTTGCCCATCCCGATCCAAATTTCTTCACCCAGGACCGCCGCGATATGCTCGATATCGTTGGCCGTCAGGCTTTAATTGCCATTCAAAACTCGCGCCTGTATCAAGATCTGGTGGAAGAAAAAGAACGCATGATTGAGGTGCATGAAGAGGCGCGCAAAAAACTGGCGCGTGACTTGCATGACGGCCCGACACAGTCTGTTTCGGCAATTGCTATGCGTATCAACATTGCCCGTCGCATGCTGCAAAAAGATGCTCAATCGGCAGATAACGAATTACAGCGCATTGAAGAACTGGCGCAGCGCACCACAAAAGAGATTCGCCACATGCTTTTCACCTTGCGGCCGCTGGTGCTTGAATCACAAGGCCTGGTAGCAGCCCTGACGACCATGGCCGATAAAATGCGAGAGACCTTCAACCAGAATGTAACCATAAACGTAGATGAAACGCTTTTGGAGCAGTTAGAAATGGGCAAACAGGGGGTGATCTTCTACATCGTGGAAGAAGCGGTCAACAATGCCCGTAAACATGCGCGCGCAGAGACGATTGCTGTCAGCCTGAAGCGCCTCGACCCTGGCCTGCTCTTATTGGAAATTGCCGATAATGGCGTGGGTTTTGATGTTCAGGCGGTCAACCTGGCTTATGACAAACGTGGCAGTTTGGGGATGGTCAACTTGCGCGAACGCACTGAACTGGTTAATGGGCTATTGCATATTGATTCGGCGCCTGGCAAGGGAACACGCGTTCAAGTCTTTATCCCTCTGACCGACGAGGCTGCTGACCGTCTCCATCGTGGACGTCCATAAGAGGATACAAACATGCCATCCGCTGCCGGATTGTATTATTTTGCACATGGTCTGGAACAGACCCATCGCCCTCCTGTTCTATTGTTGCATGGTGCAGGGGGGACACACCTCCATTGGCCGCCAGAGATTCGCAGGCTGAATGGACAGCGTATTTTGGCCCTGGACCTACCCGGACATGGCAAGTCTGAAGGCGTAGGGTTTCAATCGGTTCTGGACTACGCCCAAAGCGTGGCTGCCTTTATCCGGGCATTAAAACTCCCCCCGGTTATTCTTGTCGGCCATTCGATGGGCGGCGCGATTGCGCAGACGTTGGCTTTGCGTTTTCCAAAACGGGTGTGTGGTCTTGGCCTGGTAGGGACAGGGGCACGTTTGCGTGTTTCCCCGGCCATTCTTGAAAACGCCTCCACACCGGCTACCTTCCCCCTGGCAGTACAGATGGTGATGGACATGGCTTTTGGGCCTCAGGCTGACACGCGCCTCAAGGAATTGGCTGCCGAGCGAATGCTGGAAACCCGCTCTTCTGTGTTGTATGGCGATTTTATAGCCTGTGATTCGTTTGACGTGATGGAAAAAATTAAACGCATCAAAATTCCGACGCTGGTTGTCTGCGGCACCGAAGATAAGATGACCCCCATGCGTTATTCGGAGTATTTTGCTGAAAACATCGAAGGCGCGCGATTAAATATGGTGGATGGGGCAGGCCACATGGTCATGCTGGAACGCGCCCAGCGTGTGGCCGAAATCTTGCTCGATTTCTTCAACACATTCCCAGATCTCAATCTAGCCTAATGTTTTGGGATAAGCAGGGCAAATGTCCTGCAGGTTCGGTTTGCCGCCAAATAAGCAACGAATAAACAAATATCTTGCTTTGCTTGCGGGATGCTTCACGTGCGGTGTGTAGGGCTTCGGTGGGGCAAGTCCAGTTTTTCCGCAAAAATTCGCCTCATCCGCGTCATCCGTGTTTGAATCACGTTCGGTTGCAATAAGCCACGAATGAAACGAAAGCCTGCTTATCAGGCAATTTGTTGTCGGGTTAGGCAGAATTAAGCAATTTGGTTAGCAGGGGGCGGATATTTTGCAGGGCGTGGGCGCGATGGCTGATGCGGTTTTTATGATCCTCGTCCAGTTCTGCCATTGTCCTTCCAAGTTCTGGTAGAAGAAAAATCGGATCATAGCCAAAGCCGTTGGTGCCGCGTTCTTCAGGAATGATTTCTCCGGGGCATTCACCATTTGCCAAATGGACATCTCCCTCAGGCGAGGCGATGGCCACAGCGGCATAGAAACGCGCTTTCCACGGACGCGGCTTCCCGGCCAGATTTTGTAGCAGATGGGCGCGGCGATCCGCGTCGTTTGCGCCGACTTTGGGGGAGTAACGAGCCGAGTAAATGCCAGGAGCACCGCCCAGGGCTTCGACTTCCAGCCCAGAATCATCCCCAAGAGTCAGAATCCCGCTGGCTTTGGCATAGGTCAGGGCTTTTTTGGCCGCGTTCTCGGCATATGTTTGCCCGTCCTCCACGATTTCTAAGACGAGTCCCAAGTCATTGGGCGTAAGCAAATTTATGTTGGGGTCAGATAGGATGGCCCGAATTTCCCGCAATTTGCCCTGGTTTTGAGTAGCAATCAATAGTTTGGTCATAAAGAGCCCTCATCACGTGGTTGATAACCGAGAAATTGCCCAGGCGGCATGGGTACTTACCAGCGGTTCAGAGTCGTTTAAGGCGGTTTCCAGCATTGGGCGGCTGGATAAGTCGCCGCTGTTTCCCAAAGCAACGGCCAAATTGCGCAGGTAACCGCGCCGTTTCGCGCGCTGGATGGGGGTACCTTTGAACTTGAGGTTGAATTCTGTTACAGTCAATGTCAGGTCTTCCAACAGGCTGGGGCGGGATTGACCCGCTCTCGGTAGGAAGGCCGGGTCGGGTGGGGGAGCAAAACGGTTCCAGGGACAGACCTGCTGGCAGATGTCGCAGCCAAAGACCCATTCTCCAACGAGAGGCCGCAAATCCGTAGGAATTTCATCTTTATTCTCAATTGTCAGGTAGGAAATGCAACGCCTGGCATCCAGGGTGCGGTCAGGAAGGATGCAGGCGGTGGGACAGGCCTGGATGCAGCGCTTGCAGGTCCCACAATGGTCAGCCTCAAAGGGAGGGTCTGGCTCCAGGTCCAGGCCGAGTAAGATTTCGGCCAGCAGAAAATAGGAGCCGTAACGCGGATGAATCAGACAAGTATTCTTGCCGATCCAGCCCAGACCAGCGCGCTGGGCCAGGTCGCGCTCAAGCAGCGGGCCGGTGTCGGTGTACCAGCGGTTGGGGACAGGTTGTCCAACGCGTTGCTCGACGAATCTTACAATCTCTTGCAAGCGCTGTGGCAGGATAAGATGATAGTCCTCTCCCCAGGCATAGGCTGCAACACGTCCATGGGGAGGTTGTCCATCGGGAGCAGGCGCCGTCTTCGGGTCCGGATAGGGAACCGCCAGGACGAGGATGGAGCGGCATTCGGGCAGAATCTGACGCGGGTCAGCGCGCCGCGCGATGGCGTGGTTTTGTTCCAAATAGTGCATCCCGGCATGGTGACCGGCGGCCAGCCAGTTTTCGTAAACTTGAAAATGGGGCGGCGGCTCAGGCGTGGTGATACCCGCCAGCAGGAAGCCCAGCCGATGAGCGTATGCTTTCAGGTTTTGTTCAAAGTTTTCTGATTGGTTCACTCAACAATGATTTTCACATAAAAAAACTCGCCGAAAGGATAACCCAGGGCGTTTTGCATGCGCCAGTAACTGACGTACTCGCCTGGCGTGGGCGGGGCCTTGAACTGCACAGAGACTTCCACCTCCTCGCCCGGCAGAACAGACTGCCCTAAAGGAAGCGGGATGCCATCCATTTTGACCGTATAGCCGCCATAGACCAATGTGTAGTTCGTGGTCCAGGTGCAGGAACCGATGTTTTTCAGCCGCCAGGTTTTGACAAAATCCTGGCCAGGCAGCATGATTGCCCCGTCCTCGACATTAACATCCGCAACAAACTCGGAATTATCACACTCTACCGGTGTGGGAGTCACTTCAAGCGGAATGGCAATGGTTGGTGCAGGTGTTTCGGGGGTAAGGGTAAGGACAGCAGTCGGCTTAAAGGTAGGGGTAAAAAAGGCCGCAGTTTGGGTCAGTTCAGCAATGACCGTGTTGGCTGCACTGGTGTAAATGGCTCCAATGTCTGGCGTGGGACTGGGCGGTGCTTTGGGTGTACAGGCAATGAGCAGCAATAAGGTTGAGAAGACAAGAATCCATTTTTTCATAGGCGTTTTTGGATGGTTATTTCTTGACAACCTCAATTGTGACACAGAGTGGTGTGCCGAAGACAACACCCCGGTCGTTCCGCATTTGCCAACAACTGCCGTACGTGCCGGGCTTTTCAGGTGCGGTCATCATCATACCTACATCCAGGACCTCACCCGGGGCAGTAAACTCCGCTTTAGAATTGATGGAAAACCCATTCCCGCCCAGGCGGCCATCTCCGTAGGCGTACACAAGCGAGTAACCATCATCCCAAGTGCAGACACCGGTGTTTTGGATACGCCAGATTTTTTTGAATTGCTCGCCCGGCTTTAATTTGGTGCCGTCCTCAATGGTTACATCCTTGATGAAGATTGCATTATCACATAAAGGCCCGCCGCCTGGTGCCAGGGCAGTAGGCGAAGCCAACAGGATGGGCTGAGTGGCCATAACGGGCGGAGGGGGAACCAGGGCAGAGGTTTCGGCAGGGATAACCGGCTGTGTGGGTGCAATTGGCGGCGGCTCGGGAGTGAATGTCCAGGTGGGGGTAGGCATGGCCTGAGCAGTTTGGGTCAACTCTGCTGAAACCGTTTGAACGGCCGAGGTGAAAATGGCAATAGGGTCAATGGCTGTAGGTGTGGGTGCTGGTCGCAGCCCTGTACAGGCGGTTAGCGTCACCAGAAAAAATACCAGGATGCTTTTCCACAGAATTTTCATTCAGGCCTCCATTTCAAATTGGGGAAGCAAATTGCCATGCCTGTTCTCATTATATCTCTATATAGACGGGATGATGCAAGCGGCTGGCTATCTAACTAAAGTCAGTTTATGAGAAGTAACTCTCTACCCTACAAACCCAAAACCCGAACGCGGATTACGCGGATTGGGCGGATTTGTTTACAAAAAACATCCGCGTAATCCGTGCCATCAGCGAAATCCGCGATAAAAAAGAGAGTTCAAGGCAATCTGTACGGTAGCAAAATCTTCACCCAAATTTCGCTTTCTAAAACCTTCGGGACGTTTCTAACGATTTATCCCGAACTCAGGTTAACCAATTTTGCGGGTAAGTCATTGTTCAGGGAGTCGGTGTGGGCGTTTCTGTATCGGTCGGAGTGGGGGTGACAGTGGCCGTATCGGTTGAGGTTGGCGTGGAGGTATGAGTAGCAGTGGGGGTAGCGGTGGATGTGGCTGTCGGCGTGGATGTATGCGTTGCTGTTGGCGTGGCAGTTGGCGTCCCCTGCCGGACGATTTTTGGGGCCAGCCAGAGGGCATAATCTTGCTTGGCTGAGCCGTTTGCCAACACTCTCAGGATGAATTTGACTTCCTGACCGGCCAGGGCCGAAAGGTCAAGGTTAACCCGGTAGTATTGTCCTTCATAGACTTCATGCCACTCTCCCAGCAAGACAGTGCTGCCGTTCCCAATTTGATACAGCAACTGGAATTTAACATTACAGGCTTTGGCGTTGTACTGACAGTTGAGCAGGGTTACAAAGCGGTCTCCGGCCTTGATTTTGATGGGCGGATATTTGCCCTGAATGTACCCATCATTGCTCTTTTTGGGGTAGGTGATCAGACCAGGCTCGTTCTCTATGTTGCCGTTTTCCATGTGCGGAGCAGTGAGTTGCAGGACAAAGCCGCGATCATCTCCTTCTGTGCCAGGGCAGGGAAGGGATTTGTTGTTGTTTTTCCAGTCTGCATCACAGGCGTTGGCTACAAAGTCGTAGTATGCAAAACTTGTGCCGCTGACCTTCACGCGGACCCAGAAACTTTTATCTGCCTGGGGACCATATCCAAATAAAGCGCCGGAAGCATTGCGTAACATCCAATAGCCGGTATAGCGGCCGTCTTTAGATGGGGCAGTCAGGGTGACGGAGATATCTACTTCCTGTCCAGGGGCCACGTTGCCGCGCAGGTTGACGTAGCGCGGCCCCCCCAGAGAATCGCCGCTGACAAAGGCCAGGGCGTAATTGCTGTTCCAGGTACAGGTGCCGGTGTTGCGCAGACGCCAGGTCTTCACAAAGGTTTCGCCGCGTCCTACACTGCTATCATCGGGATAAGTGACATCTTTGACGAAGGCGGCCCAGTCACAGCGGGTGAGCGGGGCTTGAGTCCAGGGAATGAGTGTAGCAATCGTCGGCGGCGCAATGAATGTGTTCGTCGCGGTCGGCAATGGTTGTGGAGATGGTGTTTCGCTGGGTATAACATCAGCCTGCTGGGTGAGCATGGCTTCCAGTGTTTGTGCGGCTGCAGTGTATTGTGGGTAAAGGGTGGCGGCTGAATCCGGTTTTGGAGTCGGCAAATTACAGGCCAGACTGGCCAAGATCAATATGAAGACGGAGGAGAAAATTTTGATACGCATATGATCCTCTCACATGTGAACAAGGTTGATCATAGACGTTTTTGTCTGCATCCAAGTTCCAGCCTGGCGTAATGTATAATCGGCATTATGATTCTGGTCACCGGTGGAACCGGATTTATCGGCCGCGCATTGGTGCGCCATCTCTCGGAGGCAGGCTATCCGGTGCGGACGCTCATCCGCCCATCGCCGCGTACACCACGCTTGCCGCGAGGCGTCCCGGTGGATGCGGCTGTAGCCAGTCTACGCGATAAATCGGGCCTGCGTTCTGCATTGCGCGGGGTGGATACTGTCTTTCATCTGGCCAGTGCAGAACATCAGGGGGCGCGGGCTAACCTGCTGGCTACCGACATTCAAGGGACGCTCAATCTGGCAGAAGCAGCCGCCGAAAGCAATGTGCGGCGCTTTGTGTTCATCAGTCATCTAGATGCAGACCGGGCCTCGGCTTTCCCGGTAATGAAGGCCAAAGGGATTGCCGAGGAGTATATCCGCCGTAGCGGCGTGACTTATACGATTGTGCGTTCCTCGCTGGTCTATGGTCCTGAAGATCATTTTACCAGCGGCCTGGCATGGATGATTCGCCGAGCGCCTTTCATTATGCCCATTCCGGCCGGTGGTCAGACGCGCATCCAGCCGCTTTGGGTGGAAGACCTGGTGACCTGCCTGCTGTATGCCAGCGAATCCGCCGAGGCCGCTAATCAGACCTATGAGATAGGAGGGAGTGAACACTTTTCGCTGCGGCAGGTGATCGAAATCATCATGCGCGTCAGCCGGAGACGACGCCGGCTGATTTCTCTCAGCCTGCCGGCTATGAGGGCGCTGACAGTATATTTGGAACAGAGTGTAAGAGGTTTCCCGGCTTCTGGCTTTTGGCTGGATTACGTGGCAGTCAACCGAACTTGTGATGTAAACAGCCTGCCGCGTTATTTTGGGCTGATGCCGGCCCGTTTTGCTTACCGGTTAGATTACCTGGCTCCGCCTCCCAGAATGAACCTTTTGCAATGGCTGCGTCAGCAGACCGCGATGATGACGCGGCTCTTTCGCCGCTAACCTTCGCGAGATTATTCCTTTGGTGTAAATACAGAATGTCCTCTTTTGTCATTCGTTTGCTCGAAACCCCTGAAGAAATTGCCCCGGTTGAAGACTTGCAGCGCCTGGTTTGGCCGGGAAGTGAGACCGAGATTGTGCCTGCCCATCTGCTCATTACAGTTACCCACAATGGCGGTTTGGTGCTGGGCGCTTTTGATGGGGAAAAACTGGTGGGCTTTGCTTTTGGTTTTCCTGGCCTGGAAATGTTGCCAGATGGCCCGCGCTTGAAACATTGCTCGCATATGCTGGGGGTCCATCCTGCGTACCGCGATTCTGGCCTGGGTTTTGCCCTGAAGCGCGCTCAATGGCAAATGGTGCGCCGGCAAGGCATTGATCATATTACCTGGACGTATGACCCCCTGCTTAGCCGCAATGCTCGCCTCAACATTGCCAAACTGGGTGCGGTCTGCAACACCTACCGCCGCTCAGAGTATGGCGAGATGCGCGATGGTTTGAATGCCGGGCTGCCATCTGATCGCTTTCAGGTGGATTGGTGGGTGAATACCCCGCGTGTTCGGCGCCGGCTTGGGCGGGATGCACGTCCTGCTTTGGGACTGGATGCGTTTATCGCAGCCGGGATCAGACCCCTCTTTCGGGTCGAATCGGACCTGAGCGGTTGGCCGCATCCGCCTCAGGCATGGAATCTGCCTGAGGGAAGACTCGCCCTGGCAGAGATCCCATCCGACTTCCAAGCGCTGAAGGCTGCTAACATGGGGCTGGCGCGGGAGTGGCGTTTCTTTTCGCGGGACGTGTTTGAGACCTGCTTTGCGGCTGGCTATCTGGTGACCGACTTTGTTTTTGAGCAGGGCCGTAGTTTCTACGTGCTGACATATGGCGAAAGCACATTAGACGAAGGTTGAATATCTCTGCAGTTTATTTTGCCCGTAGCAGGATATTCTTTACGTCCTCTCGCTGAAGCCTTTTGAAGTTTCCCAGCGTATCGCGGAACATAGCTTTGTCCACAATTTCGTCAAAGCGTTCGTCTCCAATGCCCACCTCAGAAAGTTGACCGGGCAAACCAAGCGCACGATAGAAATCACGTGTCTTTTGGATGCCGCGGCGGGCAATCTCAATCTTATCCTGTCCATCTATGTTCCAGACGTTGCGCGCAAAGAGCGCAAATCGCTCTACCGTTTTATTATCCAGAACGTATTCCATCCAGTGTGGTGCCAGAATAGCCAGGCCTACTCCATGGGTGAGGTCGTACAGGGCACTGATGGCATGTTCTACGTTGTGGCAGAAGCCGTCAAACCTCTTGCCTGCCGCGATTGTGCCGTTGAGCGCCATACTGCTGGCCCACATCAAATTTGCGCGCGCTTCGTAGTTTTCTGGATCACCACAGGCAATGGGACCGTATTTGATGCACGTTTTCATTATCCCTTCGGCCATCGAGTCTTGCAGGTAGGCGCCGGTTTCTATGCTGAAATAGAATTCGTAAACATGCATTAAGATGTCGGCCACGCCGGCCGTGGTCTGTTGGGGTGGGACGGTGAAGGTGTAGGTGGGATCTAGAATGGAGAATTTTGGGAAGAGCACATCTGCACCTACGCCATGTTTCTGGCAGGTGGCTTCGTTGGTGATTACGGTATTGCCGTTCATTTCAGAGCCGGTAGCCGAGAGCGTTAGCACGGCTCCCACTGGCAGCGCCTTGCGGATTTTTGCTTTGTAAGCCCAGAAGTCCCATGGGTCGCCTTCATAACAGACGGCTGCGGCAATTCCTTTGGCACAGTCAATCACGCTGCCTCCGCCCACAGCCAGGATAAATGACAAATTATGCTGACGGCAAAGGTCTGCGCCCTGTATCACGCTGGTCAGGCGCGGGTTGGGGTCTATGCCGGGGAGTTCAACAAAATCAATGCCGTTGTCTTTTAACTGATCGGTGACAGCAGTGTAAATCCCATTTTTCTTGATGCTGCCTTTTCCGTAGACCAGGAGAATTTTCGAAGCGTAGGGTTTGATTTCCTGAGCCAGGTTTTGAATCTGATTCTGACCGAATAGAATGCGGGTAGGGGAGTAGAAGGTGAAATTCAACATTTTTCTCTATATGGCTTTCTGAAAATTCTTTGCAGAACATGGCAACTGACCATGTTCACCTGAGCACGCAGAGTTCGCAAAGTTTTTTATGGTTTTCTCTGTGTTCTCAGCGGCTCTGCGGTTAAAATCTCGACTTTGAGAAAACCATATTTTTCCCATGTTCTCAATTATACCTGTCGCTATAGGCATTGTATAATTATTAAGACCATAAGTCATTAGGAGGTCGTATGGACACACCTGCCCAACAAACCAAAATCTCTCTTAGAAAACTGACGGACCCGTATCAGACGCCGGATGTGCGGCGCAGTCTCTGGCAAGTAGCCAACACGCTCATCCCTTATTTTGCTCTGTGGGCGCTCATGTTTTTGAGCCTTAAGGTTTCGTACTGGCTAACGCTGGTACTGGCGTTGCCAACAGCCGGTTTTATGGTGCGCACATTCATTCTGTTTCATGATTGTGGTCATGGCGCGCTCTTTCCTTCAAAGAGAGCCAATGAGATTGTGGGGATCATTACCGGCATTTTGACCTTCACTCCCTGGGCCTATTGGTGGCGCAATCATGCTATTCATCACGCTACTGCCGGCGACCTCGACCGGCGCGGCGTAGGAGATGTGTACACCATGACCCTGGAAGAATACCTGTCTGCTCCATGGTGGAAGAAAATTGCCTACCGCCTGATGCGCAATCCCTTCAATATGCTGGTAATTGGCGCGCCGATTGTGTTTGCGGTTGTCAACCGATTTTATGGCCGCGGCACAGGCAAGCGAGAACGCGCCAGCGTCTGGTGGACAAATTTAGGGTTGGCAGTATGGATTGGCGGGCTAATCTGGCTGGTGGGTTGGAAGGCTTACCTGATGGTGCAAATCCCGGTCTTATGGATTGCTTCGGCAGTGGGCGTATGGCTGTTTTATGTTCAACATCAGTTTGAGGGCGTGTATTGGGAACGGCATGATAAATGGAATTTCTTTGACGCGGGTTTGAAGGGTTGTTCCTATTACAAATTGCCCCGTATCCTTCAATGGTTTACCGGCAACATTGGCTTCCATCACATTCATCATATCAGCGCCAAGATACCCAACTACCGGCTGGAGGAGTGTTATCGCGACAATCCTGAACTTCAACAGGCTGCCACATTGACCTTGCGCTCCAGCCTGAAGAGTCTTTCATTACGCGTGTACGATGAAAAGCGCAAGAAACTGGTAAGTTGGAAGGATGCTTTTGCTTCGACCGCCTCAGGCGGTTGATTTGGCGCGGTGCTTTTCCCGTAATGTTTGGCTTCAGATAAGCGGCTTTGCTGGTCAAGAGGCCGCCTAATTCAGTAAACCTGCTGCAAAGGATAGGAATTTCTGTATATCGGCAAAATTGCTGACGAGTCCAATGGAGATACGCACTGCGCCAGAAGATTTCCCGTCAATGCACAGGCGAAAATCGTCCAGCGAGAGGCGCTGTCTCTTGCCGGGCCGGGAGAAACAGGCTACCAGTTCGGGCTGGGAGAGACCCAGCGCCACCTCCCCGGCACCTGGGTTGCAGAAACAGCCGGTACGCAGAGAGATATTGACCTTATTGGCTTCGGCCTCGATGAAACGATGGTCAAGGGCGTGCCCATCTTTGTCAAAGAAATTGACCGTGACCGCCCCGCCGCGGCCTTCTGTGGTGGTTGGCCCGTAAACGCGTACCAGCGGCTCGCCTGTTGAATGCTGCATCTCGGTCAGATTATCCAGCAGCCAACCGGTTAGACAGCGGACACGCTCATGGATCACTTCATAACCAATGGCTTCAATGTGTTTCAGGCCAATTTCGACAGCAGGGATGTTCAGGTAGTCCACCGTCCCATCCTCAAAGGCAGGCGCACCGTCGGCCAGGTAGTAGCGCCCGCCCTGTACCGAGGCAACCGTAATGGTCCCACCTGCAAACCATGGCCGATGCAACTTTGCCAAAGCCTGCTTGCGCGCAATGAGCGCGCCAATGCCGGTGGGATAGCCAAATATCTTGTAAAAGGAAATCGGAACGAAATCTGGTTTGACTGCACTCAAGTCCAGGCGGTTGGTGGGGACGTAAGCCGCCGCGTCCAGGAGGACATCCCAGCCTTTGGCGTGGGCACGCTCAATCCATTCAAGCGGGTGTTGAACGCTGGAAAAGTTAGATTGGGCCGGATAGGCAAACAGGTTGTGGCCTTTGATTTCAGCCTGATCCAGGTATTCGTCCAGGCGTGATTCGTCCACGCGCATATCCGGCAGACTGACCGGGATGTAGGTCACTTCGGCCCCTCGGTTGTGGGCGAATTCGCGAATGCCGTTGACCGAATTGTGATTGTCAAAAGTCAACAAATATCGTCCACCCGGAAACGGGTAGGATTCCCCCACAAGTTTGAGGGCGCCGCTGGCGTTGGGGGTAAAAATGCACAGGTACTCTTCGGGATCGGCGTTGAAGAAGCGTAAGACGTACTCGCGTGTATGTTCTACCAGATGCGTGGCTTCAAGTGAAGTGGGGTTGCTGGAATGCGGGTTGCCGAAAACATGCTCGCTCAGGATTTTGTGATGTTTGCGCAATTGGGATTCGGCGTACAAGCCGCCGCCCGTGTAATCCAGATAAACATGACCGCCCACATCCAGCCGTGCATATTCGGTTTTGCGCAACTGGTCTAAAATTTGAGTGGATGGATAAGCAGGATAAGCCCTCAGGAATTTAATAAATGTTGCGTCGGGTTGTGCCATAACACGCTCCTTTTCAAATGGGCGATGTTTATTGTGCTGTGTTGCCGCCATCTGCCAGCAGGGTAATGCCGGTGATAAAGGATGAGTCCTCGCAAGCCAGGAATAGAACAGCGCGGGCAATTTCTTCAGGCCGACCAAAGCGTTTCATGGGCAGGTAGGCGGATGCGCGTTTCTGTTCCTCAGCCAGTTGTGCCGGCTCGGTAGCCTGGAAGTAACCGGTTTCCAGCCAGCGATCTACCAGTGTATCGCCTGGGCAGATGGCGTTAACCCGAATGTTTTCATGGGCGTGGTCAAGTGCCATGCTTCGGGTCATTTGGACAACGGCGCCTTTACTGGCAGCATAGGCCACCGCGTTGCGTGCTCCTACCACGCCCCAGTCGGAGGCGTTGTTGACGATCGTCCCACCGCCCTGAGCGCGCAGGTGGGGGATAACGAGGCGGCTCATACGCCAGACGGCAGTTACATTCAGCGAAAGAGTGTAAGCCCAATCTTCTTCTGAGGTGGTTTCGGCTGTACCGCGTCGGACGGTGCCGGCGTTGTTGAACAAGGTGTTGATCTTGCCGAAGCGGGCAACGGTCATCTCTACTGCTTGCTGACAGTCTTCCAGACGCGTGTGATCGGCTTGAATAAACAAAGCGTCAACTTGCATGGAGCGAATTTCTTCGGCTAACCTCATCCCTAAATCGGCACGCCGTCCGGTAAAGGCAACCTTTGCGCCTTCCTGTGCAAACAACAGGGCAGTGGCCTTGCCAATGCCAGAGGTTGCACCCGTAATGAGGGCCACACGCCCGGCTAATTTCCCGTCTGTTGCGCCCATTTCCTACCAACCTTCTGCTAAGCGGGCAGCATGTTTTTCCGGCAGACCGATCTCCCGAATCCGCTGCTGCACCGGCCTCCAATCGTATTCTGCTCGCCGCGGTTCCCATGTCAATGCCTGGTCATCATAGATGGCATAGGCCGCGCGCGGGTCGCGATCGCGTGGTTGGCCGACCGAGCCTGGGTTCAGAATCATGCGCGGCCCGAGCGTGATCCGCTCACCAGGATGGGGAATGTTCAGGCTGATGCGATTTTTCGTCTCATCTAGATGAAAAAAGCACTGAATATGAGAATGTCCAACAAAGCACCAATCAGTCTCGAAAGCCTCAAAGTTCAGGCGCGCGGTCAAAGTGTTCAAGATGTATTCCCAAACCGGATCGCGTGGGCTGCCGTGCACCAGCGAAGCCCGGCCGCGCACTTGTAATGTGTTGGGCAGAGAGCGTAGAAATTCCATATTGCTGGCCGTCAGAACACATTGCTGCCAATCCAATGATCGGCGTGCTTCGCCATTGAAACTATCCCAAAGCATGTTGCCTGTAACGGCTGCATCATGGTTGCCCATCAGGCAGGTCAGGTTAGGGAGTTCGCGCAGAGTCTCGATGCAGGCGTTAGGGTCTGGGCCATAGCCGACGATATCTCCCAGGCACCAGGTCTCATCTGTTTCGCCGGCATCTTTCAACACGGCTTCCAAAGCATCATAGTTCGCATGGATATCTGAAATTACCAAAATACGCATTAATCTTTCTCCAGCATGGTTGCCAGTCGGGCGATCACGGTTTCGGCCACTTCGGTCTTGGACATCAGGGGTAGGGGCTCGCTGTGTCCAGCGGCAAACAGAAGTGTGACGCGGTTGGTATCCACACCAAAGCCGGCATCGGTGGCAGAAATGTCATTGGCAACGATAAGATCCAATTTCTTGGACTTCAACTTTTCGGCTGCGTTTTTTAACAGATCACGACTCTCGGCTGCAAAGCCCACCACGCAACGCAGCCGGTTCATTCTGGACCTTTGGCCTGCCACTGCGGCGAGAATATCTTCTGTGGCTTCAAGTTTAATCTGTGGAATCCCGTCTCGTTTTTTCAATTTGTCCTGGGCGCTTTGTGCCGGGCGGAAGTCTGCCACGGCTGCGGCCATGACCAGCGCGTCGGCCTGGCGGCATTCGTCAAGCACGGCTTCCAGCATCTGGCGCGCGGTTTGTACCGGCACAAGCCGTGCTCCTATCGGCGGGGTAAGCGCGGTGGGTGTGCTGATCAGAATCACTTCGGCGCCGCTGTCTATGGCGGCTTGAGCCAGAGCGTATCCTTGCTTGCCAGAGGACTTGTTGGTCAATACGCGTACGGGGTCAAGTGGTTCTTGTGTCCCGCCGGCAGTAATGACCACGCGTTTACCGGCAAGCGGGCCATTTTTACCCAAAATCAGGCGGATGTGACCAAGCAGTTCGGCCGGCTCAAGCATGCGTCCCAAACCGGTCAGGCCGGAGGCCATGCGCCCTTCGCCTGGCCCGGCAAAATGGATGCCCCGCGCGATTAATGCGCTGACATTGGCTTGGGTGGCCGGAGCAGTGTACATACCTACATCCATAGCGGGTGCCAGCAGAACCGGGCAACGCGCGGCCAGCGCGGCAATGGTGAGCAGATTATCGGCCAGGCCGTGTGCCAGTTTGGCCAGGGTGTTGGCTGTGCACGGGGCAATCACCAGTAAATTGGTCTGGTGTGCCAGGCCTACGTGCAGGATATGCGCCTCTCCGCCCCACAGGTCGGCATCGGTATAGGCTTTTCGCCCGGTTACAGATTGGAAGGTCAAAGGGGTAATAAACTTTTCGGCCGCCGCGGTCAAAATTACATCTACCTGTGCGCCAGCCTGAGTCAATTTAGACGCCAGGTCGGCAGCCTTATAAGCCGCAATCGAACCGCTTATGCCCAGGAGGATATGTTTATCGTTGAGCAAAGACATGTTGAAAGTATACTTCATTCAGCCAAAAAGCGGGGTACAATTCGGCGCGCCGAATTAAAATTATAACTTCATCAAGCACACAGCAGTATAGTACTTGAAGACAATGACCTTTCTTGTCGATAGGCGCAAAAAGTGTGCTGGTTTTCAGGGATGTTGTTGCTTATCTCACATAAAAGGCTGTAATCAGTGCATGTTAAACACCAATGACTCTGCATTCAATGCATATACACAAACCCGCCAGGCGCACTGGGACGCGGTTGCCCAAAAGCGTGATTCCTGGCGCGGCTGGGGCGGGGCTTACCATCGGCGTATCCGTGACGTCTATCGTCACTTGGTTGCGCCGGGGCAGCGCGTGCTGGAAGTTTGTTGCGGTACAGGTGACTTGTTGGCTGCACTCGAACCTGAACGCGGTGTGGGCGTGGATTTCTCATCAGAGATGATTCGCCGTGGACGCGAGCGCCATCCTGATATTGAATTCGTCCAGGCCGATGCGCATGATCTTTCGGCTCTTGAAGGCCCGTTTGATGTCATCATCTTCTCCGATGCAGTCAATGATTTATGGGACGTGCAGACCGCATTGGAACAGGTGCGGCGTCTCTCGCACCCTCGAACGCGCTTGATTTTGAACCTTTACAGTCATCTCTGGCAGGCTGTCCTCAGCCTGGCACAGGCGCTTGATTTGGCTGCGCCGATGCTGGAACAAAACTGGTTGACGCTGGCAGACCTGTCGAATCTATTGAATCTCTCTGGTTTTGAGGTGATTCGCTCCTGGCAGGAAGTTTTGCTGCCTTTGCCCATTCCAATTTTATCCGCCTTCTTTAATCGTTTCTTGATACGCTTTTGGCCTTTCTATCATCTGGCCTTGTCCAACTTTGTAATTGCACGTCCCTTGCCTGAAGCAATTGAGGCTGAACCTTCGGTTTCGATAGTCATCCCGGCGCGCAATGAGGCCGGCAATATTCGCCCTATTTTTGAGCGTGTTCCTCAAATGGGCTCCCGGATGGAACTCATTTTCGTTGAAGGGCATTCCCGCGATGATACTTATGCTGTTATTGAACGCGAGATCGCAGCACATGCCGATATACCCAGCCTGCTTCTGCGGCAGACAGGCATTGGTAAAGCAGATGCGATGCGTTTGGGTTTTGCCCATGCCAGCGGCGATATTTTGATGATTCTGGATGCCGATTTGACCGTTCCTCCCGAAGACCTGCCTCGTTTTTACCATGCTATTTGTTCTCGCAAAGGCGAGTTTGTTAATGGTGTACGATTGGTTTATCCGATGGAACGGCAAGCCATGCGACCGTTCAATTTTCTGGGTAACAAATTTTTTAGTTTGGCTTTCTCATGGTTATTAGGTCAACCGATTAAGGATACGCTCTGCGGCACGAAAGTCCTTTGGCGCAGAGACTACGATCTGATTGTCTCCAATCGTTCCTATTTTGGCGATTTTGACCCCTTTGGTGACTTTGATTTGCTCTTTGGTGCCGCCAGGTTGAATCTGAAAATCATAGATTTACCCATCCGCTATCGGGAACGTTCATATGGTACCACCAACATCAGCCGCTGGAAGCATGGCTGGTTGTTGCTCAAGATGGTGCTGTTTGCGGCAAGGCGCATTAAGTTTATCTAGAAGGCAATTGGGGCTCATGTCCATAGAACAACACAACTCGGAAATTCTAAAAAACCTCACGATTTGGGAGAAGACGCCGCTTTTGCGCCGAATCTATCGTGAATTTCATGAGATGATTGCCCGCTATCTGGCCAATTTGCCGGGATATGACGTGGTTGAACTTGGCTCAGGCATTGGAAACATCAAGGAGGTCATCTCACATTGTCTGCGGACAGATGTGTTTCCCAATCCCTGGCTAGATCGCGTGGAAAATGCCTATCAACTTTCCTTTGCCGATGAAACGATTTCAGACTTGATTCTGATTGATGTCTTTCATCATCTGCGCTACCCTGGCACGGCACTGGAAGAGTTCTGGCGGGTTTTGGCTCCTGGCGGCCGGGTGTTAATCTTTGACCCCTATCTTGGCCTTTTGGGATTGATTGTCTATGGCCTGTTCCATCCTGAACCGCTGGGTTTGTTCCGGCGGATTGAATGGTTTGCACCCGTTGGCTGGTCAGCAGATGACATAGATTACTATGCTTCTCAAAGCAATGCTATGCGCGTTTTCACAGGCCAGAAGTATCGGGAGCGTTTGAAGGGCTGGCGTATGGTGGTTGTGGAAAAACTGACTTCTATTTCTTATGTTGCTTCTGGCGGTTATTCTCGGCCTCAGTTGTACCCTGATAACTGGTATGAGGCCATAAAGGCGCTCGACCGTCTTTGGTCACCCTTTCCTGCCATTTTTGGAACGCGCCTGCTGGTGGTGTTAGAAAAGCCCAAGCCCTGAACTTATTGACAGCCGCGTATATCCACCAGACGCCGAAAGTCGCCGGGGGAATTTGATGCAGAGTGGATGTCATCTATTTGCTCAACAAGCCTGGCACATTCTTGGTCCAGCGCGCCTTGATGCTCTTCCCAGAAGAGGCGATGGTAGTACATGTAACTGTATCCGGCTTTGCGAACAGCGTGCGGTTCAGGGTTCTGCATGAGGGTCAGCCACTCTTCAGTAGCAGAGTTGATCCACCAGGTCGCCGCGTTGTTGTACCGGCCAAAGATGGTTGGAGCACGGCTGGGACGGGGGTCAAAGACAAGCGCACCCGGCTCAAGTTTGTTCCAGTATTTAGCGTAGAACTGGGCATCCAGAGAAGTGAGATAATCTGCATACACCGGCTTTTGCATAGCCGACACTTCTACGCCAAACAAGACAAAGCCGCTCAGGCAAGCCGTGATTGCGGCTACGATTGTAATCTCCCGGAGATAGTCCCTCTTGTTGGTCAACCAATTCCACATCAGCGGTACAGCCAGGATTTTTGCTACCTGCAAGGAATGCACAAATAAGCGTGTGGTGGCAGTCTCGCCAGCACCACCCGTATAACGGATAAAAACACTCAAGATGCCAAACAGCGTTGAACCGCTGACAGCAGCCGCAAACCATTGCCTGTCCCGGATTGCTTTCCAACCCCAGGCCAATACCCATGGGATGGCAAATATGACCAGTCCGGCTTCTACCAGCGCGGCGGTTAGACCCGATAATTCAAATAAATTTAGTGAACCCAGGTGAGCAGAGAGCAACGCCGGGGGGATGAGAGCAAATTCAACTCGCAAGACTGAGTCGGTAGGCTTTAACCAGCCGGCGATTGCATTTGTAATAAACCCACCTTGAAACAGGGTCAGGACGCCTGCTCCAATGGCTGTTGCCAAGAGTGGAATGGGTAGTACAGCCTTTTTTTCTCTTCTGCCATACAGCATCAGCCAGAGCAAGATAGCCAGCACCCCTCCAAAAAAGATAAGCGCAAATGCGGCTTCATTGGCCAGAGCCAGCGAAGCAAACAGCACGGCCATGATCATTCCCCAAGGCCAAACCCTCTTCCCCCAGTTCCCAAGCATCAGCATTAACAAGATCAGCAGGAGATGGCTTGCCCCGTAACCGTTGTGGAGCATGACAAACGGTTCATCTACCCCGCTGACAAAAGCCGCCGGGAATGGGATGCCGGGCGAAGCACTGGTCAGCCAAATTGATGTAAGCAAGTCTTTCAATGTTGGGGCGCTGCTTGCAGCCGAGCCGATTAGAGTCACTTGAGCCGACATCTTTTCAAGCAGGGAGGGGGGAAGCAGGAAAAGTGCCCAGCGCAAGCCGCCGGCAAAGGCCATGAACAGGCCTGCCAGCACGGCACTGAGGCGTTGACCGGTAAGCCGCCAGGCCCACAACCCCCCCAGAGCCAGTGTGAGCGCCAGCACCAGTCCGCGTGCCAGGTCCACTGCTGTCCAGGGTGCTGCCTGGGCAACTTGCAAAAACTGTGCCGCAAGTAACAAGAGAAAATAATGGTAGCCGTACTTCATGTTGGATGCCAGCGGAAAATTAGGCGGCACCTCACCGGTAGCAATCAGAGAAGTCATCGGCAGGTTTTGAAAGTCGTCGTAAATACTCAAACCTCGTCCAATGAGGGTGAACAGGAAGGTCAGAACAGCAACCAGCAACCATTGCCGCCAATTTTGAAGTAATCTGCGGGGATATTCCTTTTCAAGCGGCCAGGCCAGGGCAATTCCACCTGCAAGCGTCAAACCTGCAGACAGCCAACAAGCCGCCGAAAAAGGCAGCAACCGTGCAAGAAAGTTCACCAGCCAATTGCTGATCACCAGGCCAATGCCAAAGCCTAGCAGGCTGCGCTCACGTTCGGGTACGTCAAAAGTGCGGATGAGCATCAACCAGCCGCCTACTCCCCATAACAGGCATAAAACGATAAAGGATAAAAGGTTGAATTCTCTAAGCAAATACATGAGGCACCTTGCTAGTTATCACCTGAAAATTTGTAGGCAGTATATCACAATGGGAAAAAGCAATTGTCTGTTCTTACGACATTAGAAACCCTACTCAGATATATCCTCCACACAACGGAAGCCGCGATTCTGTCCTGGCGAAGTAGGATCGTGTGACAGGCGGTAAAAAGTTTGCACTTGCTTGGCATCATCCCAATAGGCTCCTCCGCGCAGCGATTTGGTCTCACCGGTGGGCGGGCCTTGTGGATTCATGTAGGGAGAAACAGCGTAATACGCTGGGTCGAACCAGTCTGCCACCCACTCACGCACGTTTCCGGCCATGTTCAACAAGCCATAAGGGCTTGCACCGGCCAGATAGCCGTAGGCCGAGCGGGGTTCACCGTGAGTGCCGTTGAAATTCAACAGGAAATCATCGGGTGGCTCTGAACCCCATGGATAACGTCGCCCATCTGTGCCGCGCGCGGCTTTTTCCCACTCGGCTTCGGTGGGCAAACGCCCTCCTACCCACTGACAGTAGGTTTGGGCTTTTTCCCAACTCACGTACACCACCGGATGATTGACATATTCTGCCTTGTCAAAATAGGGATTGACGCTCGCTGGTGGTTCACACGCGCCCTCGGCCACACAAAGCGCGTACATGGCATTGGTCACCTCAACCTGGTCAATCCAGTAAGCCTTCAGATATACCGGATGGGCTTTTTGGCGGTCAGAATTTTTTTCTTGCCAACTACCCATCATAAATTCTCCCGCGGGAATGTAAACCTGCGTCATCCCGTCCCGACGTGAGAATTTCATCCTCACGGGCGTTTCGCCGCGATAGATTAACCGCAACTCGGTGACAAGTGCTACCCGCATTGGTTGAAATGCGTCAATGGACAGGACAAAATATAGTGCCGCTAAAATTACAAGCAAGCCCGGCACAACAAAGAACGTGTGCCGGAGCCTGCGATCGTTTGAGAAACCTGTTTTCAATGTCTTTATCTTTCTCTCCGGGTTACTCGATTCTTTCAGCAATAATTTCGGCAATATCCAACACTTCTATTGTTTCGCTGTCAACCTTGCTGGCATCGTTTAACATGGTCAGACAGAAGGGACATCCCACCGCTACCACTGCAGCACTGGTGGATTTTGCCTCTTTAAAGCGGGTGAGATTGACGTTTGCCGTGCCATGCTCTTCTTCCTTCCACATTTGAGCGCCGCCCGCGCCGCAACAGAAGGATTTGGCGCCATGACGTGGCATTTCCAGCATCTGCGCTCCAGCACTCTTTAAGACCTGTCGCGGCGCCTCAAAAACGTGATTGTGCCGCCCCAAATAGCATGGATCGTGGAACGTCACCGACAATGCTTCGCTCACCGATAGGCGAATCTTTCCTGCACCGACCAGTTCGTTGATTAACTGTGTATGGTGAACGACCTCATAATTTCCGCCAAAGGCAGGATACTCGTTCTTGAGGGTATGCAGACAATGCGGGCAGGTAGTCACAATGCGTTTTGGCTTGATTTCGTTCAAAATTTCTACATTGGCCTGCGCCAGGGCAAAGAAGATGTCTTCCCGCCCAGCCCGGCGCGCCGAATCACCCGTGCATTGCTCGTTCTGCCCGAGGACAGCATAGTTTACCCCGGCTGCCTTCAGAATTTTTGCAAAGGCGCGCGCGGTCTTTTGGGCGCGTGCATCGGTGGCTGGAGCACAGCCTACCCACCACAAGATGTCCGGTTCGGGGTTCTTCTCAATGGTCGGCACATCCAATCCTTCTGCCCACTTCATGCGCTCTGCTTGCGAGATATTCCATGGATTGGCATTACGTTCCATGCCGCGGAAGGCATTTTCCCACTGCTTGGGGAAAACATTGTCCATTAGCACCAGCGCACGGCGCACGTCCAAAATATCGCGCATTGGCTCATTTCCTACCGGGCAGATGTCCACACATGCGCCGCAGGAGGTACAGGCCCAAACTGCCTCTTCAGGGATTAATTCCAGCATGGCTTTGTCGGTACCGCCGTCCAGATTTAAGTGGTAACGTTTGTTGATTTCCAATGCGGCGGGTGAAAGCACTTTGCCGGTCTGATAGGCCGGGCAGACGTCCTGACAGCGGAAGCACATGATGCAGGCATAACTGTCCATCAGTTGCTCCCAACCCAAATCCTTCAGGCTGGATGCACCAAATTGCTCAAGGTTCATATCATCCATGTTGATATACGCCATTTCGCCAATCGAACGGCGTTGGGGTTTGAGCAGAAAGTTGAGAGGCGCAAAGAACAGGTGAATGTGTTTTGAGTAGGGAAAATAAGGTAGAAAAGCCAGAATAAGGCCAAGAGCCAGCCAGAACGCCACATGCTCGCCCATTACCAGCGCCCCTCGGCTCCATCCGGACCATAAGCCTGCTACCGTTGTGGCAAATGGCTGCCAGACATCTGGGCTGGTGCCTGCAATGATGAACGTCTCACCCAAGAAGCGGCCTCCAACGTGTAGAAAAATAAAGGCTGCGACGATGGCCGAATCTCGGCGAATCCCAGAGCGGGCCTGGGGCAGGAGCAGAGTCGTCTCACGGCTGGTCAGGTTTGAAGGTCGAAAAATGAACCGCCGGATGACAAAGAACAGGATTCCCACCAGGACACCGATTGAGAGCAGGTCTGCAATCAGACGATACACGTTTCCGACCATCCCTGGAATCTCAAAGGTCGGCACATAGGCGCGTATCACATCTACAACGTTGACCAGCATGTAGAAGCCAAAGCCCCAGCCCACAAAGGCGTGGAACAGACTAGGCCAAAAGCGAAAACGAAAGACCGGTTGAAACGTTACCATGCGTGCCAGCACGCCCCATAGACGCTGTCTGGCTAGACCCCAGTTGACTTTACCCTGACCGCTGGCGATTTGGGCGATAATTCTCCGAACGCCGCGCCAGGTAAAGATGAGCGATATTCCGACTGCGATAATAAAAAGGATTTTCTCAGGTAGGGTCAGCATGGTAATTCTCCCATTTGGAATCTTGTTTGTGATGTAAGAATAACCGAAACCGACGGTTCCTTCCTAGTAACTTTTATCATCTTCTGAGATGTAAGACGGCTTTGTTTGACGTTGAATTAAGGAAACGGAACCGCTTGCCCTGCGGTTCAACTTTCCTGGAAGCAATATCCCCCTGAGCGGGTTTGAATTAATGCCGGATCAAGGGCTTCCTCTTCGAATTTTCGCCGCAGACGATAGACCATGTTTTTCAAAAGTCTCTGTTCAGATTTTCGGCCTGAGCCCCAAACGGCTTCAAGAATCTCATCGGCCCGAAAGACGTAACCGGGGCGGCTCATTAACAAGTACAACAGGCGAAATTCAAGATTGGTTAAGCGGACTTCTCGACCATCAGAATTTATAGCACACCGGCGGGCAGGGTCTAATCGCAGTTTGCCGGTACGTAACGGGCTCATTGGCTGGCTCCAACTACGTTTTCCCCAGGCAATAACCTTGGCCAGAAAAATAGCCGGGCTAATGGGTTTGACGACGCATTCATCTACGCCCAAGCGGTAGGCTTCTAGAATTTCGGCTTCGTTATGCACGGGCAGAAAGAGCAGGATGGGGCTTGCACTAAGAGATCGAAAACGCTGGCAGAGTGCAAGGCGCTCGGCGTGGGGGGCATTAACGTCAATTACTACCAGGTCGGGAATGTCGTCCAGGGCGCGTTCCATGGCGCGTTGAATCGAAGTTTCCAAAATGGCAACCAAACCCTTTTCGCGAATCAAGAAGCCCCAAAGGGGGGCAGTGTCTGTTTGGTCGCAGATGACGAAGACTCTAAGGACTGGACCAGGTTCTTCCGAATGAAGGACAAACATCTTTTTATCCATATCTGAAACGTGAGTTAAGGGATTCTTGTAGGGTAATGTCCTGAAATTTCCGGGGACAACTTTGTGCAGAAACTTTTAACCAACTTGGGCAATGCAGCCTAGTTACATTATAAGCATTTTGGCCTCAAAATGTCGCAAAATGGTGCTAAAATGTTACCAATGGGTGATATGGTATTCTCTCCAGAGTCAGTATACTGACACTAAGACATATCTAAATTTAAACGGAGGAAAAGATGAAAAAACTTCTACCCTTGCTCGTTGTTCTGGCTGTGATAGGTACGGCTTGCTCTTTGGGAGGCGGTAATCAGGAGGCGCCGACGGCCATTCCCCTGCCAACGGCAGCGCCCACCATGACACCTATCCCTCTCAATCCAACCAGCGAGCCGGTCGCTCAGAACCTTCAGCCTGGTTCTGAGCGTGTTTCACCTGTCGATGGGATGATCCAGGTTTATATTCCAGCAGGTTTCTTCCAGATGGGCGGCATGGATCCGCGTGCCTCAGAAGACGAGAAACCTGTTCACAAGGTAGACATCAAGGCTTTCTTTATGGACAAGGTGGAGGTGACCAACGGAATGTATGTCCGTTGTGTTCAGGCAGGTGTCTGTGATCCGCCTCGCAACTCCAAATCGGAGACCCGCCAGGCCTATTTCAACGCGGCTGAGTTTGCGGACTATCCTGTGGTCTATGTAACCTGGGCCAATGCCAAGCAATACTGCGAATGGGCAGGACGCCGCCTTCCCACCGAAGCCGAATGGGAATATGTTGCTCGTGGTAGCACGCTCAACACCTATCCCTGGGGAGATGAAAAGCCGGATGGCACGCGTGCCAACTTCAACTACATGGTGGGTGATACCACCCGCGTGGGAAGTTATCCGCTTGGAGCCAGTCCTTTTGGCATCCTGGATATGGCTGGCAACGTTGCCGAGTGGGTAAACGACTACTATGATCCGGGCTATTATAAGAATGCCAACCCGGTTAATCCAACCGGCCCGATTGCTCGTTCCAACTACTTCAACCGGGTGGTACGCGGCGGTTCATTCGGCGATGCGGAAGTAGATATCCGTGTGGCAAATCGTGCTTCAGTGCGTGGGCCAAACTTTGATGCCCAACTTGGCACAGAAGCCTATTATGGTGACTTCTCGCCTCGCATCGGTTTCCGTTGCGCTTCGGATAATTAGTCACGCCTGATCTCTTGAGTGGTGTTTCAGCCGGCTGCCAAAATCCAATTGGTGGCCGGCATTTCAACTCAAATGAAAATATTACTGAATGGCATCTCCTTTTGGTTGAGCCGGTGACACTTTATTTTGGAACAATGCCCACGCAAAAATCATTGCAAAGAGGGCACACAGCAGGTCACGTTTCAAACGTGACCTGCTCTCATCAGCGGACTTTTGAGTACACACAATAGAACGCTGCTTGACACAATGGCAAACCCGCATATAATAGGCGCAATTCATCATACCGACTAAATGCGATGACCGGGATGAGTAGGCGTTTCTGCTCCTGACAGGGAGGAGAGGCCGCTGATTGAGAGCCTGTCCCAGGAAGCCCCGCTGAAAACCACCCGCGAGCAGAAAGCTGAACGGCGCTCTGGTAAAGCAAGCGTCCAATAAGCAGAACGTTTGGCCCCGTTATCGGCCCCCAAAGATACCTAAGGAACGGCCTATACCGCTCCAGAGGTAAATCGGGTGGAACCGCGTGACCGCGTAGGCGCTCTCGCCCCGTACTTTGGGCGAGAGTTTTTTATTTTCGGACAGTGGGCCAGAGATGAGAGACAAGGCTTATCTCTCCCGTTACCTTCTCTTGTCAAAAGGAAAAACGACCATGTCTAACCAAACTGAAGAACGCTATGAAGATTCGCTGCTCTACCGCATCCGCCACTCAGCGGCCCATATTATGGCGCAAGCCGTGCTGGAGTTCTACCCAGAGGCCAAATATACTATCGGCCCGCCGGTAGAAAATGGCTTCTACTACGATTTTGACTTGCCTCAGCCAATCACCAATGAAGATTTGGAGAAAATTGAAAAACGCATGCGTCAAATCATTGCCGGAGGCCATCCTTTCGTCAAAGAGGTCATTTCGGCTGATGAAGCGCGCCAAATTTTCAAAGACCAACCGTACAAATTGGAGTTGATTGAAGGGCTTGAGCAAGGCGGCTTTGACGAATACGGCAATCCGCTGGATACAAAGCCTGAGATTTCGATTTATAAACACGATAAATTTGTTGACCTGTGCCGTGGGCCGCACGTGGAAAACACACGTCAGATTAATCCCTCAGCCATTAAATTGATGTCCATTGCTGGAGCCTACTGGCGCGGTGATGAGAAGAACAAGATGCTGACCCGCATCTACGGTACCGCCTGGCGCACGGCTCAAGAATTGGAAGAATACCTTGCCATGCTCGAAGAAGCCCGCAAGCGCGATCACCGCAAACTGGGCAAAGAACTGGAAATCTTCATCTACGACGACGAAGTGGGACCCGGCCTGCCGCTCTGGTTGCCTAACGGCGGCATTATCATTGAGGAACTGGAACGCCTGGCCAAAGAGATGGAAGAAAAAGCCGGTTATTTGCGTGTGCGCACCCCGCACGTGACAAAAGAAGACCTGTTCATCCGCTCTGGTCACCTACCTTATTATGCTGAGAGCATGTACCCACCCATGGAACTGGAGGGTGTCAGGTATTATGTCAAGCCAATGAACTGCCCAATGCATCACAAGATTTTTGCTTCCAAGCCGCGCTCATACCGCGATCTACCCATCCGCCTGGCAGAATATGGCACCTGCTACCGCTATGAGAAATCGGGCGAACTCTTTGGCCTGATGCGCGTCCGCTCGATGCAGATGAACGACGCCCATATCTACTGCTCGGAGGAACAATTTGAGCAGGAATTCATGGGTGTGATTGACCTGTACAAGAAATACTTTGAATTGTTTGGCATCGATAAGTATGTCATGCGCCTAAGCCTGCATGCCAGAGCCGGCTTGGGGAAGAAATACGTAGATAACGAGCGCTTGTGGCTGAAAACCGAAGATATGGTGCGCCGCGCCATGACAAACGGCAATGTCCCCTTTGTAGAGGCCCAGGATGAGGCAGCGTTTTATGGCCCCAAAATTGACGTGCAAATTTGGAGCGCCATCGGCCGCGAATTTACCCTGGCGACCAATCAAGTAGATTTTGCTGTGCCGGCGCGTTTTGACCTGAAATTCATCAACAAGGACGGTGTAGAGGAAACACCGCTCTGCATCCACCGTGCGCCGCTCAGCACTCATGAACGCATGATTGGTTTTCTCATCGAACATTATGCTGGCGCCTTCCCAGTCTGGCTGTGTCCGGAGCAAGTGCGCGTTATTCCCATTACCGATGCACAAAATGACTACGCATCACAAGTGGCAGCACAATTACGCGCCGAAGGCATCCGCGTCAACGTTGACACAGGCTCTGAACGTATGAATGCCAAGATTCGCCAGGCTCAGTTGATGAAAATCCCGTACATGCTGGTAGTGGGGAACAACGAGATGGCTGCCGCGACGGTTTCCTTGCGGGTGCGCGACGGTTCTCAGCAAAACAACATACCGCTGGGAGAATTCCTGTCACGCATTAAAGAACGCATTGCCAAACGTTCCAGTGAATTGTAATTTCCAAATCTCGCCCGGCAAGGAAAACCGGGCGAGATTTACTTCAAGCGGCCATGTTTTCGGAGGTACATTTCAACAGAGCGGCGTGTGTAACGATCAAGCGGCAAATCTAATGCCTTGAGCGGATCTATCCAAATGTGGCTTTCGGCTTCATCATTCAGGTTGACCTGCGTGTTCTCAGTTCTGGCAGCAAAGTCAAAGAAAATGAAGTGCTTGCGTTTCCAAAATGCAGGGTCATAAATGAATTCCTGAAAGTTGATAAATTCCAGGCTGTGAATCTCCAGCCCCGTCTCTTCCTGGACCTCGCGCCTGGCAGCCTCTTCCAGGCGTTCTCCTAATTCCACATGCCCGCCAGGGACAACATAAACCCCTGGCCATTTATGCGAACGCAGTAAGAGTAACTGGCCCTGGGGATTGAAGACAAAAACGCCAACGGTCGGTTCTGGAAATTTCTGGTCAGACATAAAAGCCTCTTTTTGTACATTGTTTCCTTGAGTGCTATAATAAAAACATCCATGTCAACCAATACAAAGGTTCTGCTGAAGAAAGGTGACAACTATGAAAGGCAACCCTAAAATTATTGAAACTCTGAACGACTTGCTTTCTGACGAGTTAACCGCTATTAATCAATACATGGTCCATGCCGAGATGTGCGCTAACTGGCGCTACGACAAATTGGCTGAGACCGCCGAGAAACGCGCCATTGAAGAGATGAAACATGCCGAAAGTCTGATTGGACGTATCCTCTTCCTGGAGGGTACGCCTATTGTCTCAAATCTCAAGAAGATTCACATTGGCGCGGATGTGGAAACCCAGCATAGAAACGACTTAACATCGGAGATGGAGGCCATCCAGGCCTATAATACGGCCATCAAGCAGGCTGTCGAGGCTGGCGATAACGGGACGCGCGAACTGCTCGAATCGATTCTCAAGGACGAAGAGGAGCATCTTGATTGGCTGGAAGCCCAAATCGAACAAATCAATACCCTAGGCATCAAGATGTACCTGGTTGAGCAAATCGGCTGACTTTTATAACCGCTCAACCTGAACTGTCCGGGTATACTGGAACGTCCCAAAGTTTGGTGCAAAGACTTACATCAAAATCTTTGGGACGTTCTGCTGGTAGGGCTTTAGAGACTGCCATTCAGATGCAAAAGCGGACTGTAACTAACCGCCAAAGAGGGGAATCTTTGCACCGTTAATTGCTCCCGCCTCATCGGAAAGAAGATAAAGAATGGCAGCCGACAGTTCTTCGGGGGTAGTCCAGCCTGCGTTTTGCGGTGCAGGAGCAGTCACTTTTTCGCGCTTAATGTCAATTGTCTTGGCTTGCAACAAGTTGGCGGTGACGCCTGTGCCTTTCAGTTCCTGTGCCAGGGTGAGCATAAGCGTCTCTTGCCCGGCCTTGCCAATGGCATACGGCCCGCCTTTTGAGGATGGGTTGACCGCATAAGGCGATGTGACCATGATGACACGTCCCCAGCCATTTGCTACCAGATAGGGGACAAAAGCCTGGACCACATTGAAGGATGTCCAGACGTGTTGGTTGAGCATGAAGGTCAGGTCATCGGCGGGGGCTTCTATTAGGGTCTTACCGCCCGTCCAGCCACCAACCAGGTGGAGGAGAGCATCTATGTGACCCAAACGGGTTGACGCTGCTTCGGCTGCGCGACGCGTTTCGTCAGGGTTGAGCAAGTCTACGCTGCGGGCCAGAAAACGCTCTTCGGGTAGGAGCAGGTCAGAGGTCAGGGATGCGAGCCGTTCGGAATCCCGGTCTAAAAGGACCAGGTATGCGCCGCGGGAAGCCAGGTCGCGCGTGACAACGGCACCTAATCCGCCCGTTGCGCCAGTGATAACGATTGTGCGATTCTTCATAGGGATTTTTCTCCTCTAATTACCGATAATATTTTCGAATTACAGCCAGCACTTCCTCATCCATACCTTCCACAATCGGCGGGTCGGCTTGTTCAGGCAGACGTTCTTTGCCGTAAAAGTCAATCATGTGCCCAGATTTTTGCGCTTTGGTCTCAAGGTAAAAACGGTTGTGTTCATTGGGTGGCATGATATGCGGAATACGACCGCTAACTTTAATGCCGTGTTGAGACAGATCTTCAATTTTCTTGGGATTGTTCGTAATCAGGCGGATGGACTTGACATGCAATGACATGAGCATGTGGGCGGCCACACTGTATTCCCGCTCATCATCGCGAAAACCAAGCGCCAGGTTGGCATCTACCGTGTCAAACCCCTGTTCCTGCAAAGCATAGGCGCGGATTTTGTTAATCAAGCCAATGCCGCGTCCCTCTTGTCGCATGTAAAGCAGGATGCCGCGTTCCATTTGCCCAATCATGCGCAGGGCGGATTCCAGTTGGTCGCGGCAGTCGCAGCGCAAAGAGCCGATGACATCTCCGGTCAGGCATTCTGAGTGGACGCGTACCGGCACATCTTCTGCATCCGTCACATCGCCACGCACAATGGCAACATGTTCCTTGTCATCCTTATTGTTGTAGAATGCCACAATTTGGAAGTCCCCAAAGCGGCTGGGGAGGTCAGCAATGGCCGCAATGCTGACGCAGACATGCTCTGCGCCAACCCCCTCACATTCATGATTCAAGTTTTCATCCAAAAGTTGCTTGATTTTAAGCGGGGGAAGTCCCATGTTGTACTCCTGTGAAAAGGCTAAGTTGTAGAAGAGAAAGTAGACTCGCTCTTATAGTGCAGGAGAATCCCACCTGCAGGGTCTATCTTTTCCACAGAGATTAGATGCAGGCGGGGAGCATTTGTTTCATCGAAGCCAGGGCCATCGGCCAGTGTGGGAGCCGTAGCACCGCCTAGAATTTTAGGGGCAATGTAAATGGTGATTTCATCCACCACACCCAGGCGGAAAAATTCGGCCAGAATCGTCCCCCCGCCTTCCACCATCAGCCGGCGTACGCCAATCTGATACAGGGTGGAAAGCACCTCCAGCAAATCTACGCGCTCTTCACCGCTCACATAAACCTGCACGCCGACCTTTTCGAGGCGGATGATTTGCTCTGGTGGTGTGCGCCGTGTAGTAAATACCAGCCTTTCGGCCGGGCCAGTCGTGATGAAATCTCCGTCCAAAGGCAACTCTGCAAGACTGACTACACCGACTTTGATCGGATTTTCTGGCAGACCGCGCTCCAGGCGTTTCTGCCGGAGCGTCTCATCTCGGACGGTCAGTTTGGGGTCTTCGTCAATGAGTGTCCGCCCGCCAACCAGGATGGCATCTACGCTGGCGCGTAACTCATCCACCCGCTGTTTATCAGCCATTGAGGAAAGTGTTGCACCCCGGCGAGCAAACGTATCAATCTTGCCATCTGCACTGCTGGCAACATTGACCAAAACATAGGGACGCTGCATATCTTTATCTTACCCTCGTCATTGTATTCAGACAAGTATCAAAAACGTTGTCTTTATCAAGGTAGTGTAAGTGGCGCCTGAGGATGGCAGCAAGGTCTATTTTTAAAATACGCATCAACGATATCTGAAATATCTGCCTGCGTGTGCTCATGCAGGACAGCAAAGAAATCTATTCCGGTCGCTCGGCGTCGGGCATAACGGCTGGTATAGTCCTTAAGAAAGGCAAAGAAAGCCTCATCACCGATACGCAGACGCAGGGCTTCCATGAACTTTGCCCCGCGTAGATATACGGCATTGGTGTAAGGCCGAAAGGCAATGCCGTCATAAATATTCGTATCCACCCAGCCGGCCGGGCTGAAGTAATTGACTCGGAATCCCCACCACCAGTTTGTCAGGTCGTAGTACTCATAAAAGATGCGTTCGCTGTAGGTTGCCAGTGCTTCGTCAAGCCAGGGTTCCAATGCCTGGTCGTTGCCTACCAGCCCAAACCACCACTGATGTGCAACCTCATGCACGCCTATGCTGACAAGATTGTTTTTAATGCCTCCCTGATACTGCTCATAAAACTCCTCCGAGAGGAAAACCAGCCCATCAAATTCCTGTCCGTCCGGCGACTCGGTGGCAACGATGCTGAGGCTGGGATAAGGATACTGCCCAAAGCGCGACTGGAAAATGGCGAGTGCCTGTGTGGCCGTTGAGGCAAGACGTTCTCCTGCACCTTGCTTTCCAAAATAATACGAACGAATCGGAATCGACCCGAGGGCTGATTCCGCTATCTTGAATTGGTCACTGGCTGACAGTACAAAGGTACGCGCTCCTTCCAAATGATAGTGCAGCCAACCGTTTTCTGCCACGCCGGGGCTGCTGGCTGCTATGATTACATCTTCGCTTCCCTGTGCCAATTGCAAATAGACATCAAAATCTGCCGCGTCATAGACCAGGTGTTCGCCAAACGGCCAGGGGTCGTGTAGAACCCAGCCCTGCCTTGAATCGTATGGGACCACAAAAGGATACCAGTTTGTCAGATTGAGTTGATAACCCAGAAATCCAAATGTCCCTTCAAACTTCTTGGGCGGTAAATCTAATTGATACCCCAAGGCCAATATAACCGTCTCACCTGGTTGGAGTGGTTGTAGAAGCGCCACATCCATGCGCTGTCCTTCCAGTGTAGCAGTCAACGGCAGGTCATTTTGCGTCAGACTGGAAAGCGTGAAACATCCTGGCCACAAATTCGGCTGGACAGATAAGACCAGTTTATCCAGTGGAATGCCGCTTTGATTGGGATACTGTATCACCTGCTGAACGGCCACTTGATGCGTGTGATAATCCAGATTGACATAAAAGGTGTAATGAGGGCGCACCCCCATCGGCTGAGAAGGAGGGGTGTTGATCGGCGTCAAGGTGGGCAGGGATGGTGTCTGGGTAGGAGATAAGGTCAAAAAGGCAGGTGCCGCCGTCGGTGCCGGGCGGAAAGGTGTTGGGGTGAGCGTTGCATTTGGGTTGGGGGTAACCAACAAAGGGGTAGGGGAAAGAACCGCCGGAGACGCTGCAGGAATACAAGCGGTTAGGAGCAAGGTCCAAAGCAACACATAGCCGGTGACAGGTCTCATCGGTCAGGATTCTTGAAATACGCCTGGAGTAGGTCAGAAAAATTTGCATCCGTATGCTGCCGTAAGAGAGTGAAAAAATCGGCTGAGGTAGCAATCTGACCGTCATATTGCCTGCGATAGTCCTTTAGGAAGGCAAAGAAGGCTTCATCGCCAATGCGGGTACGCAAATCCTGAAGAAAGTGCGCGCCGCGGAAGTAGGTGGCGTTTGTGTAAGGTTGAAAACCTCCCCCCTCATACACGGGGATGTCTATTTTTGCACGAGCATCATAGTAGTACATGCGATATGGCCACCACCAATTTACCAGGTCAGGATAATAGGCCTCATAGTACAGATATTCGCTGTAGTTGCATAGCGATTCATCCAGCCAGGGTTCCATGGCCTGATCATTGGCCACTGCCTCAAACCACCACTGATGAGCAGTCTCGTGCGCGGCGACAAAAGTCAGGTAGTTTTGGGGAGTGTTGGCACTGGAGTTGTAGAAATCGCGCGGCATAAAAAAGAAGGCCGAATATTCCATACCGTCATTGAAATCACCCATCACCGCGCTTAGCGTGCGATGCGGATAGGGACCAAAATGCTGGCTGAAAAGTTTGAGCGCCTCAGCACTAACCATGAGCACATCCTGTCCGCCCTTACGATGGGCTTCCATCACCGGGAAGTAGTAACTGTACAGGGTGACATTGTCCACTTGCATGGAATCAACTTCAAACTGCGGGCTGATAGAAAAGACAAAAGCGCGGCCAGCGCTCAGCGTATAGCGTGTCCACTCTCCATTTGCTTCGGACCACCCGCTGCTGGCTACAACAAGACCCTCTGAAGGATTGCGCGTCTTGAAGTTAACCTCATAATCAGCCGCTTCATAGACCAGATGTTCCCCATAATACCAGGGGTCATGCAATATCCAGCCTTGCCCAGATCGATATGGCACGATGAAAGGATACCAGTTGGTCAAGTTCACCTGCCGCTCGGTGTATCCAAAGATACGAGGCCGTTCCTGGCTGGGGTTGGCCTGAGCCGCAAAGGGTAAAGACAGGTTATAGTCTATAGAAATCAAAACAACCGTTTTGGGCAAGATGGGGGAAGGTAGAGGCACTTCCAACCGCTGGCCAGAAAGAACGTAGTCTGTAATGGGCACATCCTCTATGCTCAGGGATACCAGGTGAAAGCAATTCGGCCACAAGTTGGGGACAATCGCCAGCACAAGATTTTCAAGCATTTCACCTGTGTGATTGGGATAGACAACGGTTTGTGAGACATTCACGCTTTTTGCTGCATAATCTAAAGTAACAAAGAGAGTATATTGCGGACGTGCCGGAACAGGCGGCAGAGGTGTCTCGCCAGGTGTCACTGTGGGTACAGGCGTTTCGCTTGGCCGAGAGAATGGTGTAGGGGTGGGTGTGATTCCTATTGGCTCTTGGAACGTCCCACTTGAGACGCAAGCCGTAAGCAGAAAGAGACATAAGACAAGAGAAGTGAGTTTCTGCATGGAGGTATTTTAAACCATCCACAGGGTTTTGAGAAATCGGCGGCTGAATTTCGATAGGTCACGTTTCAAACGTGACCTACAACTTTTTCGTCAATGTACAAAGGGGAGTATCAAAGCGTGTATAATTCAGAAACTGCAGGGACGAATCTCTGCCAGAGCAATTGGCTTGATATGGGGCTTCACACATTTTGAGTAAGTGCAAGAATTTTTTGCTGTTACAGGAGGCAAAATGAGCAAAGCAATAAGTCAGGCGCCTGCTATCAATGAAAAACGCGAAATCCATGGCTGGGCGATGTATGATTGGGCCAACTCGGCCTTCAGCACCACTGTTGGAACAGTCTTCTTGGGGCCGTATGTTGCCAGCCTGGCTCGCGAGGCGGCGCAGGCTGCCGGTACCCCAACCATCTCTTTTTTAGGGATTCCAGTTGCCCCTGATTCGTTCCTGCCTTACTGCATTTCCTTCTCAGTAGGGATGCAGGTACTTTTCTTGCCCATCCTTGGCGCAATTGCAGACTATTCCCATTTACGCAAACAAATGATGCAGTTGTTTGCCACCATTGGAGCAGCCGCAACGATTTTGCTTTTCCTTGTCACCGGCAATTTATGGTGGTTGGGTGGCGTGCTGTACATCATTGCCAACTTGACTTTTGGAGCCGCCATGGTCTTTTACAACTCTTATCTGCCCGACATTGCCAGTGAAGACCAGCGTGACCGCGTCTCCTCCTATGGCTGGGCAATGGGATACCTGGGCGGCGGCCTCCTCCTAGTGCTCAATCTGGCTTTTTATATGTTTCGGGAAAAATTGGGTGTTCCAACCGGTTTGGCCATTCGCATCAACCTGGCTTCGGCTGGTTTGTGGTGGCTTGGCTTTTCGTTTATTACCTGGGCACGTCTGCGGCCACGGCATGCTGCCCGAAAATTGCCTGCTGGGGAGACCTACCTGAGCGTAGGTTTCAAACAGTTAGGGCATACGTTGAAAGATATTAAGAATTTTCCCGAGACCTTAAAATACTTGCTTGCTTATTTTCTCTACAATGACGGCATTCAAACCGTTATTGCCGTATCGGCGACTTTTGCAGCCGCACCGCTTATTCAAGGAGGGTTGGAACTTGACCAATCTACCCTGACGATTGTTATCTTGATGATTCAATTTGTAGCCTTCTTTGGAGCGCTCTTCTGGGGCAAACTGGCTGGCTGGGTGGGCGCAAAACGCGCTATCATCATCAGTCTCTTCATCTGGGCTGGTGTTACCATTTATGCCTATGGCGGCATGAAAGGGGAGACGCGCGTAATCGAGTTCTTCATTCTGGGCTTCTTTATTGCGCTTGTTATGGGCGGTTCACAAGCCATTAGCCGTAGTTTGTTCGCGCAAATGATTCCAGAGGGTAAAGAGGCTGAATACTATTCCTTCTACGAAGTCAGCGAACGCGGCACATCGTGGATTGGACCGCTACTGTTTGGGTTGATGAATCAGGTCTTTGGCAGTCTGCGTCCGGCCATCCTGTCCCTCATTTTCTTTTTTGTGATGGGACTGATTCTGTTACCCTTTGTCAACGTCAAAAAAGCAATTGAAGATGTAAAACGCTATCAAACAACATAAATTCTGTCTTGACAAGCAGGTTAGATTGCCTATAATTGAAAATGGTTTTCAATAAAAGGTTCCTTGTGGATACAAGTTCCTGGTTGGCTCAACTCCAATCCACCGGCTGCCGCATCACCGCGGCGCGGCGCGCCGTGACCGAGGTGATGCAATCTGCCGAACGGGCGCTGACTCCGGTCGAGGTCTATGACGCGGCCCGCAAACGCGACCCGCACCTGGGCCTGGTGACCGTCTATCGCACGCTGGAAAAACTCGAATCGTTGGGTCTCATCCAGCGCGTTCATCACGAACAGGGTTGCCAGGCTTTCCTGCGCGCCGGTGTGGGGCACCAGCATCTTCTCCTCTGCGAGCGCTGCGGCCGGGCGGTCCTCTTCGACGGCGATGACCTGGAGGCCCTGTTTGCCCGCGTCGGTGAGCAGACCGGCTTCGAAATCAAATCGCACTGGCTGCAACTCTACGGCCTGTGTCAGGACTGCAGGAAAAATTAACTATGGAGTCCGACGGCTTGCCGTCGGGAAACGACTTGCTTACGGCTTGCCGTTGATAAAGGAGACTTTTATGTGCATGTTCTGTGCCGCCATTCCCACCGTTGCCGCCACTGGCCTTTCGCTGGACAGCAAACAGCGCAAGGAGGCTGAAAAGAAAGGCAAAGCCGCGCCGCGCATCCGTCCGTTTCCGCTGCTGACGGCGGGGGCGGTTTTCCTGCTCATGCTCGGCTCGGTCTTCTTTCACACCAGATTCCCCCGGCTTGGCTGACGGAAACATCGGGGCAGGGGCGGGCCCCGATAAAAAATATCGTTTTTTATTGAAAAAGAATATCAATTTCATCAAGGAGAAACCATGAAAACCAAATTGACCCTTCTTTCGATTCTGGCCATTGCTGCCCTGCTGCTCTCGGCCTGCGGGGGGAGGCAATCCCCTGCCGCCGGTGGTAAATTGACCGTCCTGGCAACCACTTCCATCGTCGCGGATGTCGTCCGCCAGGTGGGCGGGGACTACGTCCAGCTGACCACGCTCCTGCCGCTCGGCGCCGACCCGCATACCTTTGAGCCGCGTCCACAAGATGCCGCCGCCATCGCCGACGCCGCCCTTGTCTTTGCCAATGGCGCCGGGCTGGAGGAATTCCTCGAACCTCTGCTCGAAAGCGCCGGGGCGATGGACAAACTGGTGGAAGTTTCGCAGGGAATCGAACTTTTGCCGTTTGAAGGCGAAGAACACCACGACGAAGGCGCAGGTGAAGAACATGATCACGAAGCGAGCGACCCGCACACCTGGATGGACCCCAACAACGTGATGGTCTGGACCGAGAACATTGCCGCCGCGCTTTCCGCCGCCGACCCGGCCCATGCCGACGCCTACCGCGCCAACGCCGCCGCCTACCAGGAGCAACTGCGCGCCCTGGATGCGTGGATTCGCCAGCAGGTCGCCCAGATTCCGGCCGAGCAGCGCCTGTTTGTGGCCGATCACGCCATCTGGGGCTACTTTGGGCAGGAGTATGGCCTTACTCAGGTCGGGACGATTACCGGTTCGTTCAGCACCGGCGCTTCGCCTTCGGCCCAGGAACTGGCCGCGTTGGAAGATGAAATCCGCTCGTTTGGTGTCAAGGTGATTCTCCTCGGCACGGATGTCAACCCCAACCTGGCCGAGCAGATCGCCGCCGATACCGGCGCGCGCCTCGTTCGCGTCTATCACGGCTCGCTCTCGCCTGCCGATGGCCCGGCGGCCACGTACCTGGAGTTTATGCGCTATAATGTGACGGCGATTGTGGACGCCCTCAAGTAGCAATAAAGCGAAAAACCTGCCCTACAACGATCATGTCTCCTCACGTTCCTCATCAGACCGACCAGCCCATTCTGGATATTTCTCACCTGACGGTGCGCTATGACGGCCGCACCGCGCTGGAGGATGTCACCTTTCACCTGCACACCGGCGAACGGGTGGCGGTTGTCGGGCCGAACGGGGCCGGCAAAAGCACCCTGTTCAAGGTCATCGTCGGCGTCCTGACACCCAGCGAGGGCCGGGTCAGTGTCTATGGCTCCGGGCCGGGCGGGCACGTCTGCATCGGCTACGTCCCGCAGCGCAGCCAGGTGGACTGGCGCTTCCCGGTCTCGGTGGCCGATGTGGTCATGATGGGGCGGGTCGCCAGGCTCGGTCTCTTCGGCCAGCCCAAAAAGCGCGATTGGGACTTTGTCCGCGCCGCGCTGGAGACGGTGGGCCTGACCGACCTGGCCAAACGGCAAATCAGCGAACTTTCGGGCGGCCAGCAGCAGCGCATGTTCATCGCCCGCGCCCTGGCGCAGGAGGCCGAACTGATGCTGATGGATGAGCCGCTGACCGGCCTCGACGCTCCCTCCCAGGAGGGATTGCTCGCGCTGCTGGACGATTTGCAGCGCCGCGGCGTGACCATCATGGTCGCCACCCACGACCTCGACCAGGCGGCGCGTTACTTCGACCGCATCCTGCTCCTCAACCGGCGGTTGGTGGCCTTTGGGCCGCCCCAGCAGGCGCTCCAGGCCGAGAATCTGGCCCGCGCTTATGGCGGCAAGTTGACGGTCGTCGAGGGACAGGTCATCACCGATACTTGCTGCGAGGGAGACGAGCATGCCCATGCCTGATTGTGGCGAACCGACCACAGGTCGGTGGTACGTTCTTGGTGGAGACAAGCATGTCCATTCTTGAATGGCTGATTGAACCCCTTCGTTACAGTTTCATGCTGCGCGGGCTGGCGGCGGCGGTGCTGGCGGGCGTCATTTGCGCCGTCATCGGAACGTATGTCGTCCTGCGCGGCATGGCCTTCTTTGGCGACGCCCTGGCACACACCATTTTGCCCGGCGTGGCAGTCGGATACCTGGTCAGCGGGGGAGCGCGCGAGCCGCTCTTCTGGTGGGCGCTTGGCACCTCGGTCGCGGCTTCGCTCGGCATCGGCGCGATTGCCAAAAGCGGGCGCATCAAGGAGGATACCGCCATCGGCATCATCTTCGCTGGGATGTTCGCCCTCGGCATCGCCATCATCTCCACCGTCCGCAGTTACGCTGTGGACCTGAGTCACTTTCTGTTTGGCGACGTGCTGGGCGTCAGCCTGCAAAGCCTGGCCTGGATGGCCGTGTTTGGGCTGGGGGTGATTGCGATCATCCTGGCCCTTTACAAGGAATTCCTGGTCATCTCCTTTGACCCGGTGCTGGCGGCCACCCTGCGCCTGCCGGTGTCGTTCTTCAACAATCTGATGCTGGTGCTGATTGCCGTGACCGTGGCCGTGGCGATGCAGGCGGTGGGCGTGGCGCTGATGGTGGCCATGCTGGTCACCCCGGCGGCCACCGCCTCGCTCCTGACCCGACGCCTGCCTGCCATGATGATGGTTTCCGCGGCGCTGGCGGCGGCCTCCGGCGTCATCGGGTTGTACGCTTCCTACTACCTGGGGATTGCCTCCGGCGCGGCGATCGTGCTGACGGCGACGGTGGGGTTTGTAATAGTTTTTTTAGCCAAACAGATAAAACTGGCAATTTAGAGAGAATTTGGCGACATTTGACAGTCCAATGTTCCCTATGATACACTCCCTGCTGACAGGAGTGTACTTGTGAAACGTATCTACACCAACCGCCGCTACCTCGACGCCCTCGAAAAGAAAGTCCTCATCTTCGATGGTGCGATGGGCACCAGTTTGCAAAAACAAAATCTCACCGCAGAGCATTTCGGCGGCGAACAATACAACGGCTGCAACGACTATCTTGTCATTTCTTACCCCGCAGCCGTCGAAAAAGTCCACCGCTCGTTTCTCGAAGTCGGCGTAGATGTGCTGGAGACCGATACCTTCCGCTCCAACCGCCTGACGCTCGGTGAATACGGCCTGGGCGAGCGCACCCTCGAAATCAACCGCGCTGCTGCCAGCCTGGCGCGCCGTCTGGCCGATGAATACGCCGCCAAAACCGGCCAGCCGCGCTTTGTCGCCGGTTCCATCGGCCCCAGCGGCAAACTCCCCTCTGCCGATGACCCCGAACTCTCGAATATCACCTTCGACGAACTGGCCGATGTCTTCCGCGAGCAGGCGGTTGGTTTGATTCAGGGCGGCGTGGACCTGCTGCTCATCGAGACCTCCCAGGACATTCTCGAAGTCAAGGCCGCCATTCATGGCATCGTCCGCGCCTTCGAGGAGACCGGCGTCTGGCTGCCCATTCAGGCGCAAATCACGCTCGATACCAGCGGGCGGATGCTGCTTGGCACCGACGCCGAAGCCGCCATCGCCATCCTGGAAGGTCTGCCGATTGACGTCATCGGCCTGAACTGCTCCACCGGCCCCGAACACATGCGCGAACCCATCCGCATTTTGGGTGAAAACACGCGCCTGCCCGTCTCGTGCATTCCCAACGCCGGGCTGCCGCTCAATGTGGATGGTCAGGCCGTGTATCCGCTGGAGCCAGAACCGTTTGCCGAGGCATTGTACGAGTTCGTCACCAAAAACAACATCTCGGTCGTCGGCGGTTGCTGCGGCACGACACCCGACCATCTTAAACTGCTGGTCGAAAAACTACACGGACATCCCCATCCGCCGCGCCCCATCCTGAACCTGCCCAAACTGGCCTCTGGCATCCGCGCCATGTCCATGCGGCAAGACCCGCCGCCTTTTCTCATTGGTGAACGCTGCAACGCCCAGGGCAGCCGCGCCTTCAAACGCCTGCTCCTGGCCGAAGATTGGGATGCCATCCTGAGCGTGGCCCGCGATCAGGTGGACAACGGCGCACACGGGCTGGATATTTCGGTCGCCGTCACCGAACGCGGTGATGAACCGTATCTCATGCGCCAGGTCGTGCGCAAACTGGTCACGGCGGGCATTGACCTGCCACTGGTGATAGACACGACCGAACTGGACGTGCTGGAAGTGGCCCTCAAAACCGCACCGGGGCGATGCCTCATCAACTCGACCCATTTCGAATCGGGGCGCGAAAAAGCCGATAAGGTCTTCCAGCTTGCCAGAGAACACAACGCCGCTGTCATCATCCTGACCATTGACGAAGCGGGCATGGCAAAAACCCGCGAGCGCAAACTGGAAGTGGCAAAACGTATCTACGATGTCGCCGTTAACGAACACGGCCTGCCCGCCTCCGCCCTCGTTTTCGATGATCTGACCTTTACCCTCGCCACTGGCGACCCGGAATTTGCCAGTTCGGCCATCGAGACCATCGAGGGCATCCGGCTCATTAAAGAATCCCTGCCCGACGTGCTGACCTCGCTGGGCGTCTCGAACCTGTCCTTTGGCCTGGCCGCCCACGCCCGCCCGACCCTGAACTCGGTCATGCTCTATCACTGCGTCAAAGCCGGGCTGGATATGGCGATTGTCAACCCGGCGCACATCAAGCCTTACGCCGAAATCCCCGCTGAAGAACGTGAACTGGCCGAAGACCTCATCTTCAACCGCCGCCCCGACGCACTCCAGCGCTATATCGAATACTTCGAAGGCAAAACCGAAGCCACCTCCACCCACAAAGCCGACCCTACCGAAGGCATGACCCCCGCTCAACGCCTGCACTGGCGCATCGTGGCGCGGCATAAGGACGGGATTGAAGCGGATGTGGATGAAATCATACGCTCCCTCACCCCTAGCCCCTCTCCCGGTGGGAGAGGGGGACTCCCTTCCCCCACCGGGGGAAGGGTTGGGGATGAGGGCGAACCCCGTAAATACAACCCTCGTTTACCGGATGAACTCAAACCCCGCATCCGCGAAATGCGCCATAATGCCACAGATGCTGAGGCTTTCCTATGGCGCATCCTCCGCAACCGCGCCTTCCACAATGCCAAATTCCGCCGCCAGCACCCGATAGATGGCTACATTCTCGATTTTTACTGTCACGAAGCCAGACTTGCCATCGAGTTAGATGGAAGTCAGCACAGTGAAAGCGAACAAGTCAAATACGATGAAGAACGTACCCAAATTCTACGTGAACGGCATGGAATTGAAGTAATTCGCTTCTGGAACAGCGAGGTGTTGCAGCGAACCGAAGATGTGCTCAATACCCTTTGGAGTGTGCTGGATGAACGCCTTGCGCCCTCACAGGACTCCCTTCCCCCTTCGGGGGAAGGGCCGGGGATGAGGGCCAACTCCCTTCCTCCTTCGGGGGAAGGGCCGGGAATGAGGGCCCACGACGCCGCCGTCCACGTCCTCAACAACGTCCTGCTCCCCGCCATGAAAGAAGTCGGCGACAAATTTGGCGCGGGCGAACTGATTCTGCCCTTCGTGCTGCAATCTGCCGAAGTGATGAAAAAAGCCGTCGCCCACCTCGAAACCTATCTGGAGAAGGTCGAGGGCGTCACCAAAGGCACGGTTGTCCTGGCCACCGTCTATGGCGATGTGCATGACATCGGCAAAAACCTGGTAAAAACCATCCTCGTCAACAACGGCTACACCGTCATTGACCTGGGAAAACAGACCCCCGCCGAAACCATCATCAGCAAAGCCGTCGAAGTGGACGCCACCGCCATTGGTCTCTCCGCTCTGCTCGTCAGCACCTCCAAACAAATGCCGCTCATCGTCAACGAACTGCATCGGCGCGGGTTGAAATACCCCGTCCTGATTGGCGGCGCGGCCATCAACCGCCGGTTTGGCCGCCGCATTTTGCAAACCGAAAGCGGAGAATACTACGCCCCTGGTGTCTTCTACTGCAAAGATGCCTTCGAGGGCCTCGAAACGATGGACATCCTGATAGACGACTCCAAACGCCCGGCGTTTCTCGAAAAAATCCAAAAAGAAGCCGATATAGAATTGGGTCGAGAAACTGCAAAACAAGAAACCAGAGAAACAGGAAAACGAAGCAACATCACACCTCAGCCCATCTCCCTCCCATCCGGCGTGGAATTTGGCTGGAAAGTCGTCCGCTCCATGCCGCTCGAAATCGTCTTCCAGCACCTCAACATCAACGAACTCTATCGGCTCTCGTGGGGCGCCAAAAACACGCACGGCGCGGAATGGGAAAAACTCAAAGCCGAATTCGACGCCCGCCTGGAGAAAATGAAAAAAGAAGCCCTGCGCCAAGGCTGGCTCAAACCGCAAGCCGTCTACGGCTACTTCCCCTGCCAGGCCGATGGGGACGACCTCATCATCTACTCCCCTCTCCCCGTGGGAGAGGGCAAGGGTGAGGGCCTTCCCTTGGGAGAGGGCAAGGATGAGGGCCTTCCCTTGGGAGAGGGCAAGGATGAGGGCCTTCCCCTGGGAGAGGGGCCGGGCGGGAAGATCCACTCCCCTCTCCCTGTGGGAGAGGGGCCGGGCGGGAAGATCCACTCCCCTCTCCCTGTGGGAGAGGGGCCGGGCGGGAAGATCCACTCCCCTCTCCCTGTGGGAGAGGGGCCGGGCGGGAAGATCCACTCCCCTCTCCCTGTGGGAGAGGGGCCGGGCGGGAAGATCCACTCCCCTCTCCCTGTGGGAGAGGGGCCGGGCGGGAAGATCCACTCCCCTCTCCCTGTGGGGGAGGGGCCGGGCGGGAAGATCCACTCCCCTCTCCCTGTGGGAGAGGGGCCGGGCGGGAAGATCCACTCCCCTCTCCCTGTGGGAGAGGGGCCGGGCGGGAAGATCCACTCCCCTCTCCCTGTGGGAGAGGGGCCGGGGGTGAGGGAGATCGCCCGCTTCCACTTTCCCCGCCAACCCCACGACGAACACCTGTGCCTGGCCGACTACTTCGCTCCAGTCAACTCCGGTCAGATGGATGTCGTTGCCTTTCAGGTTGTCACCGTTGGGCAGCAAGCCACCGAAAAATTCGACGCCCTGCAAGCCGCCAATAACTACACCGAAGCCTACTTCGTGCATGGCCTGGCTGTCCAAACCGCCGAAGCCACCGCCGAGTACCTGCACCGCCACATCCGCCGCGAGTTGGGGCTGCCCGAGGGCCAGGGCAAACGCTACTCATGGGGCTACCCCGCCATCCCAGAATTAGAAGACCACCGCAAAGTCTTCGACCTGCTCCCTGCCGAATCGGAGTTGGGCATGAGCCTCAGCCCGGCCTACCAGTTAATCCCCGAACAATCCACCGCTGCCATCATCGTCCACCACCCGCAGGCCAGGTATTACAGCGTGGGCGAAAGCCGGGTGGAACAGTTGATGAAATGAGAAAAAGCGGTTGGCCAGTTCGCCTTGCTAAAAGGACAACTGGCAACCGCTTCCAATCCAGAGAATTGAAACCCTTGCGGCGCGATTGATCTTCTAAGAACAGACCCTCTCGGCTGTCGGGCCGGATGTGTTTCAGGTCCTCAGCACCGCTCCAATTTCCCGCTGGAGTCGCTGTATGATCTTATTGCGGATAGTAGCCACCTCGTCATCAGTCAGCGTCTTGTCGGCTTGATAAGTGAGACTGTAAGCCAGCGATTTCTTTCCGGCACCAATCTGTTCTCCGCGAAAAACATCAAACAAGCGTACAGATGCAACCATCTTGCCGCCAGTTTGACGAATAAGTGTCTCAACCTGGGCAGCCGGAATGGAATCATCTACAACAACGGCAATGTCCTCAAAGACTGGAGGAAACTCTGGAACGGGGAAAATCGCATGAACTGGTTCAATTGAAAGCAAAACATCCAAATCGAACTCAGCCCCTAACACAGGTGCACTTCCAAACTCATAGCGTGCCTTAATCGTTGGATGCAACTCGCCAAAAACGCCAAGCGTCTTCCCATTGTAAACCACATGGGCACATTTACCAGGGTGATAGATTGGATTTTCTTTTGACGGTTCGTAGGTCACATCGCGCAATGCAAGCGCAGCCAGCATTCCAGCAATGATGCCCTTCAAGTCATAGAAATCCAATAAAGCCGAAGATTTGCTGTCCCACGCCTCAGTATAACGCTTACCTGTCAGTACAATAGCCAGTTTGTGTGGTTCGTCTGGCAAATCGTTCCCACGCGGTACAAAGACAGGACCTAGTTCAAAGAACGCAAGCGTCTCTCTCAAGCGGACATTTTTCTCAGCCACATCCAAGACCGATGCCAACAGACTACGACGCAAAATCGAACGCTCAGGAGCAATTGGATTGGCAATACGCATCGCCTCCCCGCTGATACCCAGCCGTGCCTCGCGTTCTGCCGACGTTGGGCGATAGGTAATCACCTCTTGCAAACCCAGGTTGACCAGGATATCACGCAAATGCTCTTCTTTCTCATAGGCAGGATTCCCCAATTGCGGCGGGAGCGGATCGGCCATGCGCGTTTCAGGTATATTCTCAATGCCATATAGCCGCGCTACTTCCTCCAACACATCGGCCAGTCCTACCACCCCCTCGCCAATGTCCATACGATAGGGCGGCGTCTTAACAATCACTTTGTCATCATTCACTCGACATTCAAATTCCACTCGTCGCAGCAGATCGGCTATCTGCTCAACACTTATCTCGATTCCTAATAGGCGGCGCACATCGCGCGGCGTTACCTCCACCACCGGATCAACTGGCGGCAACGGGTAGGCATCTACAAGATCGGGTGCAGCCACACCGCCTGCCCAGGCAGCCATCCATTCCAAGCAGCGGCGAACGCCCATGTCAGCCAGAGCAGGGTGGACGCCCCGCGAGAATCGGTAGGAAGCCTCTGAAGGCAAATTATGCTCCCGCGCTGTCCGCCTGATGTTAATAAAATTCCAGGCTGCGCCTTCCAACAAAATATTGCGCGTGGCTTCCGTAATTTCGCTCTCCTGACCGCCCATGACCCCTGCAATTGAAAGCGCCCCTGCAGAGTCGCAGACCAACACGTTGCTCTCAGAGAGCGTGCGTTCCACCCCGTCCAGGGTAGTCAATTTTTCACCGGGTCGTGCCGTGCGGGTGATAATCGTCACCGGGTTTCCCCCAGCGCGCCTTACCAGCACATCATAATCAAAAGCATGCAATGGTTCGCCAATCTCCAGCATCGTGTAATTGGTCGCATCAACCACATTATTGATGGGACGCATTCCCGCCAATCGTAAGCGACGCTGAACCCAATAGGGACTGGGTTTGATTTCCACATTTCGAATGAGTCCCAGCACGAAACGTGGATTCAACTCCGGATTCTCAATCTTGATTTTGACCAAATCTCGGATCGGACTCCCCCCAACCTGTTCCCGTACCTGTGGCTTTTTCAAAGGCTGATCAGTAAGCGCTGCCACCTCGCGCGCAATGCCCAAAATGTTCGCGCAGCGTGCCATATTCGGCAAGATTGAAATATCAAGTACCACGTCACCCATGTAATCAGCCAGCGGTGTACCGGGGATGGCATCCTCATCAAGAAAGATAATTCCCTCGTGATCATCCGAGATGCCAAGTTCCTTCTCAGAGCAAGCCATAGAGTAGGAATCTACACCTCGAATCCTGGTCCGTTTAAGCGTCATCAGGGTTTGTCCATCTGCATGGCCATCGTAAAGCGTAGCGCCCTCCTTAGCATAGGCCACTTTGATCGGTTTAGAGAGTTTGCCCTGGCCTTTGTAGGGATAGAGATTCGGGGCACCGGTCAAGACAATATGTTTCTCTTTACCATCAAACAAGTCGCACAGCACTAACCGATCGGCATTGGGATGCGGCATAACCTCATAAACCTCGGCTACCACAATCTTCTCTCGATCCCAGGCGATACCATCGCTCTTGAATTCATGCCGCTCACCAGGTTTTGCATCAGGCATTGGCAAACCAACGTAACGGATGCCTTCCACCTCTAACCCAGCAGCAGTCAGTTTGCGTGCCAGGTCTTCAACAGGCAACTGGATATCAACAAAATCTTTAAGCCACGAAAGAGGGACCTTCATGCCAGCCTCCTAGAATTGTTCGAGGAAACGTACATCATTTCCCCAGAAATAACGGATGTCATTGATACGATAACGCAGCATGGCCTGACGTTCGGGTCCCATGCCAAAAGCAAAACCGGTATAACGGCGCGGATCATAGCCACCATTTTGCAAGACAACCGGGTGTACCATGCCACATCCCAAAATCTCCAACCAGCCCGATTGCTTGCAGACAGAACACCCTTTGCCACTGCAGACAAAACATTCCACATCTACTTCAGCGCTTGGCTCTGTAAAGGGGAAATATGAAGAGCGAAAACGCACACGCGCATTCTGTCCAAACATGCGGCGGGCAAAATCGGCCAGCGTACCTTTCAGATCAGCATAGGTGATGCCTTCTCCGACAGCCAATCCTTCAATTTGATTGAACTGCACTTCGGAACGGGCCGTAATCTGCTCTGCGCGGAAGCACATGCCAGGCAAGGCAATACGGATAGGCGGCGGATTATCTGGATCCAGTGCTGCAAAATAGCGCATCGAACGAATCTGCCCAGGCGAGGTGTGAGTCTTAAGCAAGAGCGGATTGTCGCCTCGCCCTTCAGTCTCAATATAAAGCGTATCCTGCATCTCACGCGCCGGATGATGCGGCGGGAAGTTCAACAACTGGAAGTTATACTCATCTGTCTCAACCTCGCGCGAGGTAAAAACCTGGAAACCCATTTCTGCCAGAATAGCCAGGATTCGGCGCATTGTTTGAGTGGATGGATGCAAGCGCCCATGTCGGAAATCTCGCCCCGGCAAAGTCACGTCGAGCGTATCTTCTGTCAGAGAGCGAGTTAACTTCATTTCCTGAATAGTGTGGGCGCGCTCAGAAAACGAGGCTTCCATTATCTGCTTGGCTTGGTTGGCCGCCTGGCCAATTCGGGGACGCTCCTCCTTTGGTAAAGTGCCAAATTCGCTAAAAACCTGCATCAAAGGCGAACTGCGCCCCAAATGAGTGATACGCCATTGTTCCAGCGCCGCCTCATCTTGCACATTTTGGAGAGACTCTAAAGCCTCTTTCTTGATTTGCTCAATTCTCTCTAACATCTGGACCTCCAATTTTGACCATCGAGCCGCAACCATGAATCCACACAGAATGATTGCCACCATCCATTTTTACAAAAAATTCCCGTCCCATGCCGGGACGGGAGAAATTCCCGCGGTACCACCCGCTTTGGTCAGAAAACCGACCCACTCCTGCCAACGGCCTTACGGCGATTGGCCCTCCGTCTAACGTTGGAGAAACGTCTCCGACTACCAGACAAATTGCCCTTCCCCGGAGCGGCTCCAGAGGGAACTTCAACCGGATTTCACGCGGGCGGGGGTCTCAGTCCAAGCCCTCGCTTCCCTGTCGGCTTCCACCGGTCTACTTTCCTCGTTCACAGCCTTTGACAGTTCGAATGCGGTTATTATCTGCAAAACAGCAGGCTTGTCAAGAGTATCGCAAACAAAACAATGTTGACAGTTTGTATTTATAGGATATAATCGCTACTGATAATTTTTACAATAAGGATTGACATGTCCTGCATTGCCCAACACGCTCAAACCCTGCGCGCCCGCGGCTACCGCATGACCCCCCAGCGGCTGGCCATCCTCGAAGCCCTGCACCACGACGGCCACCTCTCCCCGGCGCAAATCTATGACCGCGTCCGTGTCACCGGCATGACCGAGGCCACCGTCTATCGCACGCTGGAATTTTTGCGCGCCAACGGCATTGTCTTTGCCGCCCATCGCGGCGACGGGCATCTGACCTACGACCTGGCCGGCCGCGACCATCATCACCTGGTTTGCCGCCGCTGCGGGGCGCAGATGGAAATCCAGGCCGATCTCTTCCAGGATCTCTTCACCCGCATTGAACAGCAAACCGGCTATCAGTTGGACGCCGGTCATCTGACTCTTTTCGGCTTGTGCCCACACTGTAGGACAAGTCTTTAGACTTGTCCAGGTAGAACAACTCTGAAGACTTGTTCTACATCCTAATCAAAGGAGGCTTCTCATGTTGTATTCCCCTGTTCCCATGCACATCCCTGATGGCTTTCTCTCTACCCTGGTGGCCGTGATCTTGTGGATCTTCTCGGCTGGCGGGGTGGCCTATGCCCTGCGGCGCGTGGGCAAAGACCTGGGCGAGCGTCAGGTGCCGCTGATGGGCGTCCTGGCGGCGGCCATCTTTGCCGGGCAGATGCTCAATTTCAGCGTCACCGGCGGCACGTCTGGCCACCTGCTAGGGGCGGCTCTGGCGACCATCTTGCTCGGCCCCTGGGCGGCGGTGGTGGTGATGACCACGGTGGTCAGCATTCAGGCGCTCATCTTCCAGGATGGCGGCCTGCTGGCGCTGGGCGGCAATCTCTTCAACATGGCCGTCGTCGGCGTGGCGGTTTCGTACTTCGTCTATACCAGCCTGCAAAAAATCGCCCGCGGCCAGAAATGGGGCATTTTTGCTGGCGGGGCGCTGGCGGCCTGGCTCTCGATTGTGGTGGCGGCTCTGGCCTGTGCGCTGGAACTGGCCCTTTCGGGCACCTCACCGGCCAACGTGGCCGTGCCAGCCATGGGCGGCATTCACATGCTCATCGGCTTGGGCGAGGCGGCCATCACCGTTGGCGCGCTGGCCTTCCTCTACGCGGCACGGCGCGACCTGCTCCACATCGGCGAGGCCGCGCCCAAAGGCGGCGCAGCGGTCTGGACCGGCGGCCTGGTCATCGCTATTCTGCTGGCGGTTCTCTCGCCGCTGGCCTCGGCCCATCCCGACGGGCTGGAATGGGTGGCCGAGCAGAAGGGCTTCCTCGAAGCCGCGCAGGAACCGCTCTACAACATCATCCCCGATTACGTCTTCCCCGGCATTTCCAACGAGGCTCTGGCGACCATCCTGGCGGGCATCGTTGGGACGCTGATCGTCTTCGGCGTGGCGCTGGGCGTGGCGAAGGGGACCGCAGACCGCAGGCTGTAGACCGTGGACAGCGGACCGCGGACGACTCCCCCCTATGCACCTTCACTTCCTCGACCCCTACCGCCCTGGCCAAAGCCCGATTCACGCCGCCGACAGCCGCCTGAAATTCGTGCTGACGCTGGCCTTCATCCTGACCGTCTCGCTCACGCCGTTCGCGGCCTGGCCGGTGTACATCCTGCTCTTCGCGCTGATTCTCTCGGTCGAGATTCTCTCCGGGCTGGGGGTCGGCTACGTACTCAAGCGCGCCGCGCTGGCTCTGCCGTTCGTCCTGGCGGCGCTGCCGTTGATTTTCACCGTCGAGGGGCAGGCGATTTTCTCCCTGCCCCTTGGCGCGTGGACGCTGACCGCTTCGGCGGAGGGGCTGGCGCGCTTCGTCAGCGTGGCGCTCAAGTCATGGCTGTCGGTGCAGGCGGCGATTGTGCTGGTGGCCACGACTGAATTTCCGGCGCTGCTGCAAGCCATGCGGGCGGTGGGCATCCCGCGTCTGCTGGTGGCGATGTTCGGCCTGACCTGGCGCTACCTGTTCGTCCTGGCCGACGAGGCCCTGCGGCTGATGCGCGCCCGGGCGGCGCGTTCGGGTCAGGATGGGCAGGCCGGCCGACGGTCCGGGGGGAGCGTGGCCTGGCGGGCGCGCGTCACCGGCGGGATGGCGGGCAGTCTCTTCCTGCGCGCCTTCGAGCGCTCCGACCGCATCTACGTGGCCATGCTTTCACGCGGCTACGACGGCGAAGTGCGCACCTTGCCGCTGCCGCCGTTCACCATCCGTCACCAGCTGACTCTGTTCGGTGGGCTGGCCATGCTTGGCCTGCTGCTGGCTTTTGCCCTGCTGTTTTGGGGTTGAAGCCCCATAGGTCGGCGGTACATCCTGTCTAGTTTAGAGATCGAGCAATGCATCATTCCATTGAAATCGAACGCCTTTCCTTCTCCTACCCCGACGGCCACCCGGCCCTGCGGGACGTTTCGTTGACCATCGCTCCCGGCGAGAAGGTGGCCCTGGTGGGGCCGAATGGGGCGGGCAAGTCCACCCTGCTGCTGCACCTGAACGGCATTTTGCGCGGCGAGGGGCGGGTGACCGTTTGCGGCCTGCCGGTGGAGGAGAAGACGCTCGGACGGGTGCGCGCCGCGGTGGGGCTGGTCTTCCAGAACCCGGACGATCAGTTGTTCTCGCCGACGGTGTTCGACGACGTGGCCTACGGGCCGCTGTATCAGGGGCTGCCCCCGGCGGAGGTGGAGCGGCGCGTGACCTCAGCGTTGGCCGCGGTGGGGATGAGCGCCTACGCCCGGCGCGTCTCGCATCACCTGAGCGCCGGCGAGAAGAAGCGCATCGCCATTGCCACGGTGCTTTCGATGAACCCCGAAGTGCTGGTGTTGGACGAACCGACCGCCGGCCTCGATCCGCGCGCCCGGCGCGGCCTCATCCGTCTGCTGGCCGGACTGCCGATGACGATGCTCGTCTCCAGCCACGACCTGGCCATGGTGCGCGAACTCCTGCCGCGCATGGTCATTCTGGACGGCGGCCGCGTGGCCGCCGACGGCCCCACCGCCGAGTTACTGAAGGATGAGCGGCTGTTAGAAGCGCATGGGCTGGAAAAATTGTAAAAAAGAACTTCCGAAGTCGCCAGGACTTCGGAAGTTTTGTTTTCACAGGCCGGCGGCCTTGCGCAGCGCATCGGCTTTATCGGTGCGTTCCCATGGGAATTCGATGTCGTCGCGGCCGAAGTGTCCGTAGGCGGCCGTCTTGCGGTAGATGGGACGGCGCAGATCCAGGTCGCGGATGATGGCGCCCGGGCGCAGGTCGAAGTGTTCGAGGACCAGTTGGCCGATCTTCTCATCCGAAATCTTTCCCGTGCCAAAGGTCTCGATATTGACCGAGAGCGGGTGCGCCACGCCGATGGCGTAGGCCACCTGAATTTCGCAGCGGTCGGCCAGGCCGGCCGCGACGACGTTCTTGGCGGCCCAGCGGGCAGCGTAGGCGGCCGAGCGGTCCACCTTGGTCGGGTCCTTGCCCGAGAAGGCGCCGCCGCCGTGGCGGCCCATGCCGCCGTAGGTATCAGCGATGATCTTGCGTCCGGTCACGCCGGCGTCGCCCATCGGCCCGCCGATGACGAAGCGCCCAGTGGGGTTGACGAAGATCTTCAGGTCCTTGTCCACCATTTCGGGCGGGAGGACCGGCCGGATGATATGCTCAATGACCGCAGAACGAATCTCTTCTTGAGAGACCTCAGGGGCATGTTGAGTCGAAATCAGCACGGTATCCACCCGTTTAGGTTTCCCATAAGCATATTCAACCGTCACCTGACTCTTGCCGTCAGGGCGTAACCAGTCAAGTAAGCCATTTTTACGAGTCTCTGCCAAACGGCGGGTCAGTTTGTGCGCCAGGTAGATGGGCATGGGCATCAGTTGCGGCGTCTCGTTACAGGCAAAGCCAAACATCATACCCTGGTCACCAGCACCAATGGCTTCGACTTCAGCCTCGGTCATCTCGCCTGATTTGGCTTCCAGGGCTTGATCCACGCCCATTGCAATGTCTCCTGACTGTTTAGCAATTGCAACCAACACGCCACAAGTATTGCCATCAAAACCTTTTTTGGCGCGGTCATAGCCAATTTCTAAGATGACCTTGCGGGCAATCTCATCATAGTTAATTTGGGCATTGGTCGTAATTTCTCCCAGCAACATCACGTAACCGGTTTTGGTAGCCGTCTCGCAGGCAACGCGGGAACGGGGATCCTGTTCCAGACAAGCGTCCAGTACAGCATCCGAGATCTGGTCGCAGATCTTGTCGGGGTGGCCTTCGGTCACCGATTCGGACGTGAACATCAGGCTGGGCGAAGTCATAAAAGTGGTACTCATAGATTTTCACCTCGTCGAAAAATGAAATTGCCCCTTCTGGCGAAAGGGCAATTGCGCAATATGCACGGCTGCCCTCTCATCTTCCAGATGCCGGACAACCACAAGGGCTGTCCCTCCTGCCGGAATTGGCACCTTCCACGCGCTCGTGGGGTTGCCGAGGCTTCATCGGGCCGGTCCCTCCGCCTCTCTGGATAAGAGTGCCGCTAGGGGCTATAGAATTGTGGCGGCATAATACCATAAACCGATAATGGAGTCAACCAGGGCGCGTTCTGTTAATTTACCCAAACTCCTGATGCAAGCGGCGGTAGAACATGGATATACTCAATGATGATATGATGATTTTGTGAACTCTTGAGGTAAAATAAAGTGCATTTTTTCACAGGAGTTGCATCTTGAGCGAAACACTAAAAATTGTCATCCCCATGGCCGGGCTGGGTTCACGCATGCGGCCGCAGACCTGGAGCAAACCCAAACCCCTCGTCTCTGTGGCGGGCAAAACCGGTCTGGAGCATCTGCTGGATACATTTGATTCGCTTCCAGACCCTAAACATACTGAGTATGTCTTTATTATTGGCTATCTGGGCGACCAGATCCCTCCTTTTATGGAGGCGAACTATCCACACTTAAGAGTACATTACGTTACACAACCGGAGATGAAAGGGCAATCTCATGCTCTTTGGTTGGCGCGTGAACACCTGCACGGGCCAATGGTCATGATTTATTCAGATACCCTCATTGAGACAGATTTTCGCTTTTTGGCTGCCGAACAGAAAGATGGCATTGCCTGGGTCAAACCCGTGCCAGATCCGCGTCGATTTGGCGTGGCTGAGGTGAATTCTGATGGGCGCATCACTCGTCTGGTGGAAAAGCCAACCTCGCTTGATAATAATCTGGTCTTGGTGGGTTGCTACTACTTCAAAGAAGGCGAGGCGTTGATCAGTGCTATTGAAGAGCAAATGCGGCGTAATATTCAACTTAAGGGCGAATATTTCCTGGCCGATGCTGTCAATGTGATGCTTGAGCGCGGTGCGAATTTTGGCACCCAGGAAGTCAAAGTCTGGCTGGATACCGGTACCATTGAAGCCACGTTGGAAACCAATCGTTACTTCCTTGAGCATGGCCGGGAAAATCAGGCCGCCCACCTTGGTAATGACGTGGAAATCACTCGGCCAGTGTTTATCCATCCGACGGCACAAGTGGAAAATTCCAAAATCGGACCGTACGTCTCCATTGGAGCCGAATGCCGCATTTTAGATAGCAAAATCGAAAACAGTATCCTGGAAGCAGGTGCATACATTGAGTCGGCAAACCTGACCAAATCGTTCATTGGGCGCAAAGCCGAGGTGCGAGGGCGCGGCCCGGCAGAAAGTGCTTGCTCACTCAATATCGGTGACAATTCCAGTGTGTTACTGTAGAGATGCCTTTGGCATCTCTACAGTTTTTTGCTTGAGCATGTCTCACCTAGTTACATGCCGCTCTGAGTTTACCTATCCTGAACGCCCTCTTACTATTTTCTGGGAGGGAAAATGGCTGGCCGTGCAAGTTATATTCCAGCGCTGGCGCCTGCCAACAGGCATCTGCTTTTGGGTGCGCGCCGAGGATGGACGTTCTTACGAACTGCATTACTGGGAGGTAAACGACGAGTGGCAAATTCATCCACTATAAGGAGGTTTCATGCAGGAAGTTGAAAGCGTTCGTTACCTTTCTCGGCGAGTAGCCGGACTAAAACCCTCGGGCATCCGAAAGTTCTTTGACATTGCCGCCACGATGAAGGATGTTATTTCCCTGGGCATTGGCGAACCGGATTTTACGACCCCGTCTCCCATTCTGGATGCTGGCATTCACTCCTTGCAGCGGGGAGAGACACATTACACATCAAATGCTGGCAAATTGGAATTGCGTCAGGCCGTTGCAGAGAACTTACAGCGCCTTTATGGGGTTACTTATGACCCCGTCAATGAGATTATCATCACAGTTGGCGTTTCAGAGGCGCTTTATCTGGCAATGACAGCCTTGCTCGACCCGGGCGATGAGGTCATCATCCCAACGCCGTGCTTTGTTTCCTATCAGGCCGAAGTAATCTTGGCAGGCGGCGTCCCGGTCGAAATTCCCACCCGCATGGAGGATAATTTCCAGGTGGACCCGGCACGGATACGGGAAGCAATTACCCCACGTACCAAGGTCATTTTCATTGGCTACCCGAGCAATCCCACTGGTGCTGTGGCCGAACGGGAACGCCTGCTGGAAATTGCCAGAATTGCTGAGCAGAATGATCTGATAATCGTCTCAGACGAAATTTATGACCGGCTGGTTTATGATTTTCAGCATGTTTGTGTTCCCAGTTTGGGGGAAAGTGTCAAGCGCAGAACTGTCCTGCTGGGCGGCTTTTCGAAGAGTTACGCCATGACCGGTTGGCGTATTGGTTATGCGGCCGCGCCTGCGGAATTTATCAAAGGCATGGTGCGTGTTCATCAGTACACCATCATGTCTGCGCCGACCACAGCCCAGGATGCTGCCCTAGAGGCCCTGAAGAATGGCGAGCCGCACGTTCAGGAAATGTTGACAGAGTATAATCGCCGCCGCCGTCTGATTGTAGCTGGTTTGAACCGACTTGGTTTGACCACCTTTGAACCGCGCGGTGCTTTCTATGCTTTCCCGAAAATCGGCGCTTCTGGCATGGATGATGAAACCTTTGCCGAGAAACTCTTGCGTGAAGAGCATGTAGCCGTAGTGCCGGGCAATGCTTTTGGTCCCGGCGGCGAAGGTTTTGTACGTGCCTGCTATGCCACTGCCTACGAGCAAATCGAAGAAGCCTTGCATCGCATGGAGAGATTCATGCAGCGTTACGGCTAGAAAAACCTTGCCGGGTGGGAAGATACAGACTTGGTGCATCCAATCCGTCCCACCATGTGCATGCAAAAATCGTTGCCAAAGAAAGCATACAGCAGGTCACATTTGAAACGTGACCTGCTGTTCTTTCTAACGTTTGAGTAGTATCCCTGTTCCATCCGACCTTTTGCCGAGTGGGGAATTCGGTTAAAATAGCAATATGAATATTCCCTATGGCCCTTTGCTGGTTGTTGAAGACGTCCCCAATGTCCGTGAATTACTGGAAGTTACTTTGCGTTTTAAAGGCTATCCGGTAGTCAGTGCTCGCAATGGTCAAGAAGCGTTGGAACTGGTGCAAAAAGAGCGACCAGCGCTGATTATCACCGACATCCTGATGCCCAAACTGGATGGCTTTGCGCTGGTACAACGTTTACGCACCGACCCCAAGACGCGCGATATCCCTGTTATTTTTCTTTCTGCAACTTATGTCACACCTGAAGACAAAGCCTTTGCAATGAGCCTGGGCGCGGCGCGTTTTTTGGAAAAACCGATTGATACCGAAGAATTTCTCTTGACCATCGCCGAACTTCTTACGCAAGGTCCACCGACTCTACCCAAACCGCTCGACGAGCGAACGTTTTATGCTGGTTATCGTGAGCGCCTGGAAAACAAATTGCGTTATAAAAATACGCAAATTGCACGTACTGAACGCCTGTTACAAACCCTGCCAGAGAATCAGCGCCCAGCCTTTGAGACCTTGCTTGAGCAGGCTTTAAACGACCGGGCTGAAATTCAGGCTGAACTTGACCAGATTTACAAAATCCTTGAAGAACACCAAAACCAATGAATTTACCTTCGCTTGCTGACCTGGAAGATCTGGCGCGTCAGGCTGGGCAGATTCTACGCGCTGCTTATGAGCATGAACATCAAATTGGCTACAAGGGAGCCACTGATCTGGTAACCGAAGTTGACCACCAGTCTGAAGCCATGATTTTGACTGAAATCCAGCGTCTCTTTCCGGGTCACCAAATTGTGGCCGAAGAAAGCGGAAGCATGAGCGGCGCTGATGATCACACCTGGTATATTGACCCGCTGGATGGCACAGTAAACTATGCCCATGGAGTGCCGTTTTTCTCGGTTGCTATTGCTTATGCCTTTCAAGGTCTCACGCGGCTGGGCGTAGTTTACGACCCCATGCGCGACGAACTCTTTGCAGCCGAACGCGGGCGCGGAGCCTGGCTTAATGGTCGTTCGCTGAGAGCATCCCCTGCTGCTGATTTGGGAAAATCTTTGCTGGTCACTGGTTTCCCCTACAACGCTTGGGTAACACCTGACGACAATATTGAAAACTTTGCGCGCTTCTCGAAGCGCTGTCAAGGAGTGCGGCGGTTGGGCTCAGCAGCCCTTGATCTGTGCTATATTGCTGCTGGCCGGTTGGATGGTTACTGGGAACTTACCCTAAGCCCCTGGGATGTGGCTGCCGGAGGCTTGATTGCTGAACAAGCCGGAGCAATTGTCACCGACCTGCAGGGCGGCCCCGACTACCTGGCGCGCCCCAATTCCATTTTGGCTGCCGCTCCCGGCATTCATGCTGCTATGCTGGAAGTGTTGCATATGTAGCCGGCGGCTTCACTGAAGCCTGAAAATAAAAACGGGCTTTTTTATCACATGATCGGCTGACTTTTAAACGTAACCCATAGAATAGTGTTGATGTGAACATTTGGTTTTGGCTTTTGTTGGCAATAACATGTTGTGCAGCCGCATGGATGGGGTGGAAATACATCCGGCTACGCCATCATATCCGCACTTTGGCCACGCAGGCCAAAAGTGACCAGGAACTCCCTGAACTCTCTCGTGAACTGAGCGAATTGGTCAGCGTTATCAATGCCCGCTTTTCAGCGCTCAACCTGCGTCTCTCTGCAACCGAAAAAGAACGCCTTCGCCTCTTTAACACACTGGACCAATTGACCGATGCAGTTCTGATTGTGGATGCAGAAGGACGCGTCCAGTTTGCCAATCCGGCAGCCGAAAAACTTTTCAAATTGCCGCTTCGCAGCCGCTCCCTCATAGAAGCAGTGCGGCATCACCAGATTGCCGATGCATGGCGTCAGTGCCGCGAAACGGGACAATCCCAGAGCGAGTTGGTTGAAATCCCTGCCAGCCGCCAGTTTTTGCAGGTCATCGTTGTTCCAGACCGCGACATACCTGGCAGCACCCTGGTGCTTGTGCAGGATTTGACACGCCTGCGCCGGCTGGAGACTGTCCGCCGCGATTTCATTGCGAATCTGTCTCATGAATTGCGGACGCCACTGGCCTCACTCAAAGCCCTGACCGAGACGCTGCAGAACGGTGCCCTTGCGGACCCTGAGGCCGGAGCGCGTTTCCTGAGCCGTATCCACACCGAAGTGGACTCACTTGCCCAGATGGCGCAGGAACTGCTTGATCTGTCGAAGATTGAATCGGGGCAGGTAGAACTTGTCTTGCAGAAAGTAAATTCGTTGGCCATCCTCAAATCGGCTGCAGAGCGGTTGCGGGTGCAGGCCGAGCGTGCCGGGGTGAGCATCCTGTTTGAGGAAACGGCGACCCCTCCCAATGTCCGCGCAGACGCGGCGCGGCTGGAACAGGTGCTGGTCAATCTTATCCACAACGCGGTCAAATTCACCCCGCGCGGCGGCTCGGTTACCCTCTCTGCCAGGGCTGAGGAAGATATGGTGGTTTTTACGGTGCGCGATACCGGCGTTGGAATCCCGGCAGATGAATTGCCGCGCATCTTTGAGCGTTTCTATCGGGTGGATAAATCTCGCACCAGCGGCGGAACAGGGTTGGGACTTTCAATCGCAAAGCACATTGTGGAAGCGCATGGGGGACAGATTTGGGTGCAAAGCCGTGAGGGGGAAGGAAGTACTTTCTCCTTTTCTTTGCCGGTTTTTAGCAACTGACATTGTGCTCTGTAGGGCTCTTGCGCGCAAAAATGCGGCCGAAGCCTTCGGCACGTTCCTGGTATTCTATCCAGAACGCAGGTTGAATAATATCAATTCAAATATTAAGAATATAAAAGTTTAACTTGACAATTTTAAATTATTTTGTATAATAACTTTAGATTTGTTGTTTGGTTTTTGAAATTGGAGAATCTGTTATGCACCACCCTGTCCCCCCAACCGTCTCGCTGTCTCTCTTTCTATCTGCCGACGAGATGAAACTTCCCGAGTACCCTGCTTGTTTGCTGGTGGAACAAAAGCCCAGCAGACGTACTACCGGTCTGCGTCATCAGGTGGGTGACTTGCTGATTACCATTGGCTTGAAGATTAAGGGCCAATCTGCTTGCGAGCAAGCCCTCTCATCGCCTGCCAGGAGGCTATCATGAAACCTGTTCTTACCCAATGCCCGGTGTGTAAAGGCGAACTGACCGTGACGCGCTTGCATTGCCCATCTTGCGACACCAGCATTGAAGGCCGTTTCGTAGCCGGTTATTTTGCCTACCTCACACCAGAGCAACTCAAATTCATCGAGACGTTTGTGCGTTGCGAAGGCAAAATCAATCGCATGGAAGATGAGATGGGGCTTTCGTACCCTACCATCCGCAACCGTCTGCATGAAATCATCCGTGCTATGGGTTACGAACCCGGCAAGGATGAAGCACCTGAGACCATCAGCGAAGAGCGCCGTCGCCAAATCCTTGAAGACCTGGATGCCGGAAAGATCACAGCCGAACGGGCCATGCGCATCCTGAGCGGCGAGGAGGCCTGATATGCAGCGCCAGACTGTCATTTGTGGACCCGACCCAAAAGTCCGCTTGCACGCTGTCCCTGGCGATCTGCGTGTCAGCGGGTGGGAACGCGACGAAATTTCGGCCAAGACCAATGGCGATATGCTTAACCTGACAGGCGATGAGCACGGTTTTGATCTTTCTTGTGACGATGACCTCATCTTGTTTATTCCTCTTGAGGCCGAACTCACAATCGAATCAGTGGATGGCGATGCCGATTTGCGTGGGTTTAATGGTGTTTGCCGGGTGGAGCAAATAGGGGGAGATTTAAGCGGGCGGAATCTTGGTTCTTTTCAGGCTAAAAATGTGGGCGGCAACCTGAGTCTGCGGGGTGTCGCAGGTGACATCTCAGCTGTTGGTGTGGGTGGAGATGTCAGTCTGCGCGCTGCACAAGCCAATATCTCTCTGCCGGGCGTGGGTGGAGATTTGCACTTGCGCGGCGCATCTGGCAATCTCTCGGCCAGTGTGGGCGGCGATGCCGTGCTATACCTTGAACCGCGACCTGATGCTGATGTCATGCTTACTGCCGGCGGTGACATTCTCCTGCGCCTGTCCCCTGATGCAGATGCCCGCCTGGAATTGCAAGGCGGGGGCAGCGACTCTATCCATGTCAACCTGCCCGGCGTTGCCTTTGACAAACAAACCTGGAGCAGTGAAATTACACTGGGCGAAGGCCGTGCCCACATTCATCTGGTTGCGGGCGGCGAGATTACCGTTACCAGTCAGGTCGAAGAGTGGCAGTCGGCTGCCGAGTTTGATTTTGATTTGGATGTAGATTTTCCCAACCTGCCTGCCGATTTTTCGGGTCGGATTGAGCGCGAGGTTGAGTATGCTACTCGCCAGGCCAGGCGCGCTCAGCAACATGCCGAAGTGGCGATGCAACGCGCTCAGCAGAAAGCGCGGGAGGCCGAGCGTCGAATTCAGGCCAAGGTCAATGCGCGTGTTGGCCGCTGGGGCATGGACTGGAGCGGAGCGATTCCGCGTCCACCCCGTCCTCCCGCGCCGCCTTTGGAGCCGGTCAGCGATGAGGAGCGCCTGACCATTCTGCGTATGCTGGCCGAAAAGAAGATCACGGCTGAAGAAGCCGAAAAATTGCTGGCCGCACTGGAGGAGTGACCTAATGTCATCTGAAGAACGACGCAAAATCCTGGAAATGGTGGAAGACGGCAAGATTACAGCCGCTCAGGCGGTGACCCTGATGAAAGCACTGGAAGAGGACGAGCCAGAGGCAGAGATTCCCCCTTTCGAAACTGAAGCAGGCACAGGGTCCGTTCCCGAACCGGACCCGGGGCTGGCCGCCACAGCCGAGAAAGTACGTTCACTCTGGCAGATTCCACTCTGGATAGGCATCGCTCTGACTGTGATGAGCGCCGCTCTGATGTATCTGGTCATGTCTTCTGCTGGCTACAATTTCTGGTTTTACTGTCTGTGGCTGCCCTTGCTGGCAGGGGTAGCCCTCACTGCCCTGGGAGCGGCTAGCCGCACGATGCGCTGGCTGTTTGTACGTGTTGACCAGAAGCCGGGGGAGCACCCACAAAAGATTGTTTTGGGTTTTCCTTTGCCTTTGCGCCTGGCGGGCTGGTTTTTGCGCACCTTTGGACATAAAATTCCCAACCTGGATAAAACGAATGCAGATGAGATTCTGCAAATACTGGATGCCACCGGCGCTGCTGGCACGCCGCTGATTGTGAACGTGGAAGACGAAGAGGATGGTGAACGTGTGCAGGTTTTCATTGGGTAGGAAGTGAATGGACGCTCCTCTTGTACCGGTTGCTGAACAAAAGAAAGGCACCCTGCTCAGCGGGTTGATCTTACTTTTTTTGCTGGCCATGATTCTGGCAAATTTGGGCGGCAATATGTATGGGCCGCTGATGTCGCTCTACATCAAAGACTTGGGCGCCTCTGTGCCGCAGATTGGCCTGTTCTTTACCCTTTCATCGGTCATTCCTCTGGCCTTGCAGATTTTGGGCGGCTGGGTTTCGGATTCGATTGGCCGACTGCGAGCCATTGCTTTTGGCAGTGTTGCCGGGTCGCTGGCTTACGTTGCCCTCATCCTGGCTCCTACCTGGGAATGGTTGTTGCTTGGCTCGGCTTTCTTTGCGATGGGTTCGTCTCTGGTTGGGCCCAGTTTTGATGCGTTTATCGCTGAGCATTCTGATGAAGATAATCGCGCCCGCATGTTTGGCCTCACTCAGGCCATTTTCATGGTAGTTGGTGTAGCCGGGCCGGTACTTGGCGGCTGGCTGGCAAAAGGATATGGTTTTAAGTTTATGCTCATCGTTGCCGGGTTGCTCTACGCGTTTGCTACAATTATCCGCGTGGGCATGGCACGCGATGCGGCTCAGGGAGCGGGGGCATCTACTCACAAGCCACTGACCCTGGCAGGCTTGGGTGCAAATCTGCGTGCCATGTTCGCTTTACTGGCAGGCGGAGGGGTGCTCACCTGGATCTTGATCACCGATGGTATACGCGATACATCCTTTGCACTTTCGATGAATTTACTTTCTGTTTTCATGCAAGAGTTTGGCAAATTAGACCTGACTCAAATCGGTTTAACCAATAGCGTTTTTGGCTTATTTGTTATGCTGACCACCATTCCGGCTGGCTGGCTGGCCGATAAGGCAGGCGAGCGGGTGGCGATTGCCGTGGGCTTTTTGTTGATCGGCATCTCCATTGGCGGGCTGGTTGTTCTTCCGCCGGCAGTACTCTGGATGTATGCGGCTGGCTGGGCCCTGGCCGGTGTTGGTGTTGGGCTGATTTCACCTGCTTACCAATCCCTGATTAGCAAGGCCGTGCCCGCCCACTTACGTGGTACGGCTTTTGGCCTGTTCAGCACCAGCCTGGGATTGATTTCCCTGCCTGCTCCCTGGTTAGGAGCAGAATTGTGGCAACAAGTTGGGCCGCGTTTCCCCTTCCTGATTACGGCTGCGGTCTCAATTTTGTCCATTATTCCAATCTGGCTCAAATTTAAGTTGCCGGATGGAAAACAACAATAAATTTTTGACAAAAACTCTCTACCGTACAAACCCAAGACCCGAACGCAGATTACGCGGATTTGGCGGGTTTGTTTACAAAAAAACATCCGCGTAATCTGTGCCATCCGCGAAATCCGCGATAAAAAAGAGAGTTCAAGGCGATCTGTACGGTAGAAAAGACAAAAATAGAACTTACGCAAATTAAGCAGGTTGTACAGGATTTTCAGGATAAAACCCCTTAAAACTACCCTATCTTATTCATCCTGTATCTCCTGTTAAAATTACACTGCGTAGAGGAGAGACGCTATGGCAACAGTAGAAGAGCGCATGAAAATTTTAAAGATGATCGAAGAAGGGAAGATTAGTGCCGAAGAGGGGGCGCGTTTACTGGCTGCACTTAACCAGACGCGCAAAACGGCCTCATCCGGCATGCAGGTTGGAGGTGGGTCTCCGCGCTGGCTCCGTGTTCGCGTTACCGATGTCCGTACCGGACGTTCCAAGGCCTCGGTGCAAATTCCGCTTACTTTAGTGGATGCTGGCCTGAAAATTGGCGCTCATTTTGCCCCCGAAGTTGAAGGCGTAGATATGTCCAATGTGATGGATGCCCTGCGCGCCGGCATGACCGGAAAAATCATTGACGTTGTTGATGATGAAGATGGCGAACACGTAGAGATTTTTGTTGAGTGATTATGTGCCTGCAAAGCCCAGCCGGTTTTCCAGAAACCAGCGAACTGTATCGGCCAGTGATTCCTTGAGTGAACGTGGGGAGTAACCCAGTTCACGCGTTGCTTTGGCATGGCTGATGTGTGAGTTGCTGGCCAGCACTTCCAGCGAATAGGGGGTAAAACGCGGCTTTGAGTTCCGCCAACGATAGAAGATGGGCGTCAGGCGTGCTCCAAATGCGGCCAGCGCGCGCGGGACTTTGAGCGTAAAGAAACCTCGTCCTGTAACCTCGCGTATGGTTTCCAGCAAATAACGCACCGAAATGCGCTCCCCCGACAAAATATAACTTTCCCCTTTGATCCCTTTTTCGGCAGTTAGCATTAACCCTTGCGCCACGTCGCGCACATCTACAAAGTCATAGGCACCATCTACGTAAAGGGTTGGGCGGCACAGCGCAGCATCCCGGATGATTCCCCCCATCTCCGAAAGACGAAAATCATACGGGCCAATCACCCCTGTTGGACAGGCAATGACAGCATCCAATCCGGCCTGAACGGCTTTTTGCACTTCCAGCGTGGCGACGGCCTTTGAGCGGTCATATTCTCCATACGGGTTATTGGGATCATACGGCAAACGCTCGTCAATCACGCCGCTCTCCACGCGCTGGATGGCATGAATAGAACTTGTGTATATGAAACGTTCCACCCCTTCTTGCCGGGCGGCGCGGATGGCATTTAATGTGCCCTGTACGTTCACATTCCAGACCTGAGGCTGAGGGCCGGGCAAGATTGTAATCATGCCTGCCAAATGGTAGATGACTTCTACCCCTTTGCAAGCCAGACGCAGCGATTCATAATCCAGGACATCCCCTTCCAGCGGCTCTATCTCGAGACCTTGTAATGGGGCGCGGCTTTCTCCAGGCAGAATCAAAGCCCGGACTTTATGCCCCTGCTCAAGCAGGTAGCGGACCAACACATTCCCGATATGGCCGGTAGCCCCGGTGACCAGAATACTTGACATGGCTCACTCCTTTTCGGCGGCAAGGCCATTCATCACAATTTTCAAAGTTTCGGTGGTGATAACTTGCCAGTCGCCTTCTTGCGGGTCAAGCAGACCTTGTAATAGCATCCCTACAGCCAGAGCAACAATCAAGCGCGCTGCAGCCTGTGGTTCCACTGGACGAAAGACACCTTCAGCGATTCCCTGCTCAATCAGGCTGGCAAAATAATCCCGGTAACGACGGTAAGGCGCAATGGTCGTCTGCCAAACAGCCTCATCGCGGCTGGCCTGTGCCCAAAATTCGAGAAACATGGGCAAACGCTGGTCGGCATCTCGGAAAATGCCCGGCACGGCAGCCGTCATCCGCATGAAAATTTGGGCTGCATTCTCAGCATCCTGGCGCGCCTGCGTGAACTGCATATCCAGTCCATCCAGCCAATCATGCAGCAATTGCAAAAAAACAGCCTGCTTGGTAGGAAAGTGATGATAAAAAGCACCTTTGCTCACGCCGGCTTCAGCGCAAATATCCTCTACCGAAGCAGCCTCATAGCCCAAACGGGCAAACAGGATGAGCGCTGCTTGCAAAATATTGGCACGTGTTTCTTCGCTGCGAGTCTGCATAGAACTCCTTGAGGCTTAAGCATTAAGCAAACACTCTTCTGTAAGATACCGACCGGTCGGTATGAATTGTAGGCCTTTTTCCCCCTCTCGTCAAGAGCAAAATGAGCGAATGCCCTCCTCAGAAGGGTAGGTCACGTTTCAAACGTGACCTACCTGGCGCGCTCTCTGATTACTTTGGCGTGGACACACAGGCTAATGGCTGAATATCCCTATCAGTTCACTATACCCCAATACATGACCCTGCATCGCCGCTTCAACGGCTTTCCTTTCTGCCATCTCTGGCAGGTTAGGAACGATATCCAGAGCATACAATTGGAAAACGTAATGATGAGTACCAGAAGGCGGACAGGGGCCGCCATAGGCTGCCTTGCCCCAGGAATTTTTGCCAAACGCGAGAGCCACATCATCGTAACGATGACCGTTTTGGATGTTCTCTTCCAATGTGTGGACATTGGCCGGGATGTAATACACTACCCAGTGTACCCACGTCCCCAGAGGAGCATCAGGGTCGTCCATGATGAGCACCAGGCTTTGAGTCCCTGCGGGTGGATTGCTCCAACTAAGTGGTGGTGAGACGTTTTCTCCGCGGCAAGTATAACGTTCTGGGATGACAGCCCCTGCCGCAAAGGCCGGGCTGGTCAGCGAAAATGGTGACAAAGTGGATTCTGGCGCTGTTATGGGCGGCTCTGTAGCAAGGACCGGGCTGGTTGGCGAAAAAGACGGTAAAGCGGACTCAGGCGTTGATATGACCGGTGTGCAAGCCGTCCAAAGCAGGGAGAGAAATACAAAAAGGGATATTCTGTGGATGGACATCATACATCCTTTGCTTTTCAGTCGAGTCCGTTGCTAGGCAAACGATCCCGACCAAGTTTCGAACTTGCGGCCGCGGCGCTCATCATCGGTATAAAAGCATAGATACGTCAACACCTGATAGGGGACAAATTTTTGTGCTTTCGGCTGGTAAACGGCCAAATCGTAGTAGGTGTGCCAGGTGCCGGAATTGAAATATACCTGAGCCGCCGGATAAGGCGTTGTACCCGTAGAATCCAGTGAAACAATTTCGTGATGGTGTGTGTGCCCGTACACAATAAACTGCGCGCTTTTATCTAAAAATGCTGTTTCTTTGAGGGCGTTCCGGGCAAAGGAAATCTCGCCGGACTCCCACATTTTATGTTTGAGCCAGGTAAGGACATCGTTGATCGTGTTAAACTTGGCTCGCTTGGATAGTTTGAGCAACACTTCCAGTGCATCTACCATGTCCAATTTCAACCATTTGTCGGCCTGGCGCACGAAATCAAGCGTCAGAAACTGTTCGCCCATCTGGTCCCAAATGGCTTTGAGTCTGTCCTGGACACTGCAATCCTGGCAGTGTTCGCGGATTTGACCGGCAATCCAGAGCGGAGCAGCCAGCGCTGGTCGGACGTTGGTCAATTCGCGCAAGTTCTCTACCAGCGTCTCAGGTGCCTGATCACCAAGTTGACGTTGAATTTCCAACGGAAAACGGTTGAGCATTTCAACCGCAAAAGCATCCCCAAGTGTGGCAGCATTCCGGCCAGCCTGCCTGTCGTAATTGAATGAGTCGTAAATATCCCCATGCCGAGCCAGCATACGGTAGCGGCTGAAAAGTTCTTGAATTTGTGCCGAATCGGCTGCTTCATGTGGAAACGGATCAGGCGTGTTGGCCAACCCCATGGCCTGAATGATCTCGCTTCGAATGCTATCAAAGGCTTGGCCTGGGAGGTGATAATACCAATCATGATTGCCCACCATGTAATAGATGCGTGCCGGCACCGGTAAGCGCACCTTGCTTCTTTGGGTGGGCTGACCCTGGCGATTAGCAGGCGGCAGGCTCACTAGTTCGCCAGAAGCCGCACGACGCAATACGTCTACAGCAGCGGCGTTCTGTGTCAAAATGCGGCGGGTAATTTGGGTAAGTTTCGCGGCAAATTGCGGCAGGCGGACGTCACTCCAGGGGCGGAGTTGCATGCCATTTGCTTCAGGTTCCAGCCAGAGCGTGGAGTGAAGCGGGTCAAGGGCATCGCCCAGCAAAAGGATATCTATACTTTGCAATGGGCGATATGTGCCGTCTTTACGCCACGAAGCCCCAAAGGCTAATTCACGCAAGCGGTCGCCAAAAAGGTAAAAGGCGCTGGAGGAAATCGAACGTCCGCAAGTACCATCACCTAGATGAATGTCACTCAGGATGACAAGCATATTGGCCTCCCGTTTGTATTATAGTAGAAAATGACTTCTGCGCTTACTCTGGCCCTTTCCTCAGCCAGGAGATCAGTTGGGCAATGCCCCACGCGCCGGTCAGTGCCAGGAAGAGGGCCCATTCAAAACGAAAACGTAATTGCAGCCACATGGCCGCCGAGGCAAGTATCAACCCTGCCAGGGTGACAATGGCCAGCCGCGTCATGCGGCTGCGCTCTAGCAGGCGGCGCTCGTGGTCGTCTTCACTTTCAGATGGCTGTAGACGGGAGAGAAAATTTGCCAAATCCCAATTGACCAGGGCTCCAAGAACTCCCGCCGTCATCCAGCCGATGGAAAGATCCAGCCAGATGCCGCAACCGGCTGCAAAAACAGCCAAAAGCAGGCCGATGCCTGCTGCCCAGTAGCGGCGGTACAAAAGGGCAACCAGCCACAACAAGGCGATTGCGCCAATCACCCAGGCTGCTATGCTCCAACCGCTCTCCAAATATCCCCAGGCCAGTGTTGTGGCGCAAATCGCCAGGCTGATGTACATGACGAGAAGGCTCATTTTATCCCCCTATGGCCTTTTGCCAGGCGAGCGGACGCCCAAATGCTGCACTGGCACCCTGGAACTCAAAGCCGCCGCAGCGCACTTTTTCAAACAGGCGTATCTGGCAATGAACCGGCTCTGCTGGAAGACCAGCGCCTTCCAACCGGGCAGCAAACTTGATGAGGATCAGTTCTTGCGGCAGGTTGCCTCGCTGTGAGCGGCTACGCACCCCAATCCAATAACCGAAGCCCAACAAGGTCAGAAACCGAGATGAGTTCCCCAGGCAGAGAAACGTAATGGAGACCGGCTTGAAATCCAGGTGGTTGAGGGTAGTCAGCAAGAACAACGCTGTCAGACCTACAACAACCAGCCCCAGGGTCCACCAACGATTCTCGTGAAAGCATGCCCAAAACGGTTTCATCTAAAGATATTTTACTCTAAAGCAACCAGGCGGCTGTGATATACTTTCTTTCCATGGAAAAACCGTTTGCCAATCGGGTTGCGCTGATTACAGGCTCCGGTCGCGGTATTGGACGGGCCATTGCCTTGCATTTTGCCGAACTTGGAGCCGACATTATCGTCAACTTTTTCCGCAACCGCTCCCCAGCCGAGGAGACCGCGGCGCAGATTCGCGCCCTTGGCCGCCGTGCACAGGTTGTCAAGGCCAATGTTGGTCAAATAGAAGACATTCACCGCCTTTTTGATGAGACCGAAACCCACTTTGGCAGGCTGGATATTTTCATTCATAACGCGGCTTCCGGCTATAACCGTCCTGTGATGGGACAGAGACCAAAAGGCTGGGATTGGACGATGAACATCAATGCCCGCTCACTCCTTTTCTGCGCACAGCGCTGTGTGCCTCTGATGGAAAAGAGCGGCGGACATATTATCAGCATCACCAGCCCCGGCTCACAGCGAGTCCTGCCGGATTATGCAGTAGTGGGTGCCAGCAAAGCCGCCCTCGAAGCCCTGACGCGCTATCTGGCAGTAGAACTGGCGCCGCGCGGCATCCATGTCAATGCCATCTCTCCTGGTGTGGTTGCGACCGATGCCCTGCAGCATTTTGAGACGTTCAAACAAGAAAACCTGATTGCAAAAGCCATTGCTGCTACGCCGGCAGGACGGCTGGTCACGCCAGAGGATATTGCTGGTGTGGCAGCCTTTCTGTGTTCTCCTGCTGCTGATATGATATGCGGTCAGGTAATTGTTGTGGATGGCGGTTATACCCTGCCGGTCAGGCAGTAATTTGCCATTGGTTAACCTCTCGTCAGGAGTGCTCAAGGTGATTCTGTGCACGTGGTTTGTGACCTTGAGCATGTTTTAGGCTAGACTATGTCCATTCAATGGGATTCGCTCCCCAAAGTCCACCAGGCGATTGCCAAAAGCGGGCTTTCGCAAGCCGACCAGGAAAGGTTGATTCGGCTGATTGAAATCTTGTCTTTTTCCGATCAACAGGGGGATCGTGATGACATACTGGATATCCCCGCTTTTCTATCCGCTTTACAACAACAAGCCAGGGAATTGGAAACGCTGCGGCATCTCAGCAGTAAATTGACTGCCAACCTTGATTTGAAAATGGTGCTTAAAGCAGTGGCCAGCGAAGCCATGCACCTCATTCAGAATTCCAAAAACGTAAATATCTTTCTCTACGATGTTGAATCAGACCGCTTGAATTTTGGTGTGGCCATGGATAGAAACGGCATCCACGACCAGCCTTTCTCTCAACCCCGACCAAATGGATTGACCTTTAGTGTTGCTCACACGAAACAAATTATTGTTGTAGAGGATATGTACTGTTCACCGCTGTTCCAGAACGCGCCAGAAGCCTGGAAGGGTTCCATTATCGGCATTCCCCTTAAAATCGAGGAAAAGGTTGTGGGTGTGATGAATATTTCACGTTCGGTCACCGGCGCCTTTTCAGATTCAGAATTGCGCCTGCTTGGCCTGCTGGCAGAACAAGCCGCCATCGCCATTTCCAATGCCCGCTTGCATACGCTGCTCAATCGTCAGGCGTATACCGACCCAATCACAGGCTTGCCCAACCGCCGCGCCTTAGAAGAGCAGTTGGCAAGGGAAATTCAAAATGCACGCCGCACCTTGAGAAACTTTGCAGTTATTATGATGGACCTTGACCACTTTAAAGAAATCAACGACAACTATGGCCACTATGTGGGCGATCAAATCCTGCGGGTAACTTTCAACTATCTGGCGCAGCATTTACGCTCCTCCGACTTCTTATCCCGCTTTGGCGGTGACGAACTGACGCTTATTCTGAATGATGTTGATTTACCTGAGGCCATCCTGGTCTGTAAGAAAATTTCTGATTCTTTCTCCAACTACTATGTTCAACTGCCGGATGGAAAACGCACGAAAATCGGTGTTTCTGGTGGCATTGCCCTCTATCCTGCTCATGGTCGCACATCCGCCGACTTGCTGCGAGCAGCCGATGAAGCCCTCTACCGCGCCAAAAGAAGCAAACGCGGCACCTTTGCTGTAGCCCAGTCTTTTACAGACAGCCCATCCACTTTGCATCAGATACTGTAACCGGAGTTTGAGTCCCGATCTCTTTTCAGCACTATGCCAACCCTTGTTCAAACCTTGCCTGCCAATGACCCTGCCTTCCTGCGTATTGTTGCCGAAGGCTGGGGACTGGATACAACCTCCAATCTGACGGCAGAAACCCTGGCCGCCTCTCTTCTGGACCCGAGCCTGGCGCGCGAAATTCAGGAGACTCTTCCACCCGAGGCACGTGCTGCTTTGGAGGCCTTGTGTCAATCAGGCGGACGATTACCCTGGTCAATCTTTGTTCGACGCTTTGGAGAAATGCGCAGTGCCGGGCCGGCCTGCCGGGATCGCGAACAGCATTACCTCCACCCCATTTCTCCTGTTGAAACACTCTACTATCGTGCCCTGATTGCCAGAGCCTTTTTTGACACACCCTCTGGGCCGCAAGAGTTTGCCTACATCCCCGACGATTTATTGCCTTTGATCATCCCTGTTGAAGAAGAGCCTGCCTCTGTATCGGTTGACGAGCCTCTAGGGCGGCCTGCTTCTCCTAAAGAACGGCAATATCCATTACCCGCCAGCGACCGTATTCTGGATGATCTGACAACAACCCTGGCAGCCTTACGCATGGGACTGGATATCCCACATGCTCCACACTGGAATTATTCTCCACAAGTGCTGAGAGATTTCCTGGAGACGGCCGGCCTGATTGTCAACGGCGTCCCCCGTCCCGAAGCCATTCGCGCTTTTCTGGAGGCAGAACGTCCTCAGGCGTTGAATCTGCTGGTCAAATCCTGGCGAGAGAGCGAATCGTTTAATGAGTTGCGGCAGATGACAGGCCTGGTGTTTGAGGGGGAATGGAAGAATGATCCACTGGAGACCCGTCGCCGTTTGATGGGTTTGCTTAGTCGTCTGCCGCGTGGTCAGTGGTGGAGTTTGCCGGCTTTTATCCGCCATATCAAAGAAAAATTTCCTGATTTTCAGCGTCCGGCGGGAGATTATGATTCCTGGTTTATCCGGCGAAGTGCAGACGGAGCCTATCTGCGCGGCTTCGAGCATTGGGATGAAGTGGATGGAGCACTTGTTCGTTATTTCATCTGCGGCCCATTGTCCTGGTTGGAGATGGTGGATTTGGCTTGCGCCGAAGAAGGCGGTCCGGTAACCGCCTTCCGTATCGTTGAAAAACGGCTTTTCGCCAAGGAGAACGGGAAACTGACTGTACTTTCGAATGGGCGTGTCTGCGCATCTCGCAGTCTGCCCAGGGTAAGCCGCTATCTGCTGGCGCGTTTTTGCGAATGGGACGACGAAAAGCCGGATGAGTACTGTTATCGCATCAGTACGCATTCTCTCAGAAAGGCCCTGCAAGAAGGTTTGAAGGTGAGTCAGTTGCTCAGCCTGCTGGCAAAGAATTCGGCTGCACAGGTCCCGCCGACACTGATCCAGGCGCTTAAGCGCTGGGAGAATAAAGGGACAGAAGCCCGAGTGGAGACTCATACCATTTTAAGGGTCAGCCGGCCCGAGGTCCTGGACGAACTGCGCCGCTCAAAGGCCGGCCGTTTTCTATCTGAGCCGCTCGGTCCGACTGCGGTCATTGTCAAACGCGGGGCGGTGCCTCAGGTGCTGGCCGCGTTGACAGCGTTGGGATTGCTGGCAGAAGTTCAAACCGATTCTTAATCTGGACAAGCGATATAATTGCCTGTGAGAGTTTGCTGCAGAATGCGCTCAAGCCCGATGTGGGTCAAAGATTTGGAAATATAACCCAAAATGGAGATGACTATGTTCAAAATTGACTGGATTACCCAAGAACTTGAGAACCTGAAATCTCAAGGCCTGTATAACCGCATTCGTACCATTGGTTCGCCGCAAGGCGCCTGGTTGATGGTGGATGGCAAACAGGTGCTCAATTTTTGTTCCAACAACTATTTGGGGTTGGCCAATCATCCTGTTCTGATAACGGCAGCCAAGAGGGCAATTGACGAAATGGGTGTTGGGCCGGCGGCGGTACGTTCGATTGCCGGAACAACCACACTGCATGTTGAACTTGAAAAGCGTCTGGCGGCTTTCAAGGGCGTGGAAGCGGCTATTACGTTCCAAAGCGGCTTCAATGCCAATGTCGCTACCATCCCGGCTTTAGTCGGCAAAGAAGATGTCATCTTTTCTGACCGGTTGAATCATGCCAGTATTATTGATGGCTGCCGTCTTTCTGGCGCAAAGATCATCGCCTATGAACATTGCGATGTTGATTCGCTTGAGTCTGTTATCCGAGAGAATCTTTCTCAATATCGCCGGGCCATCATCATTACCGATGGCGTCTTTAGCATGGATGGCGATGTGGCGCCGTTGGATAAGATTTACGAAATAGCCAAAAAGTATGATATCTTGCTGATGGTGGACGATGCGCATGGCGAGGGTGTGCTTGGCAAAGGCGGGCGCGGCATTGTGGATCACTTCAACCTGCATGGCAAAGTGGACGTAGAAGTCGGTACACTTTCCAAGGCCTTTGGTGTCGTCGGTGGGGTGGTGGCTGGGAATGCTGTTATTGTTGAATGGTTGCGCCAGCGTGGGCGGCCATTCCTGTTCTCTTCGGCGGTGACTGCACCCGATGCAGCCGCCTGTATTGCCGCGATTGATTTGCTCGAATCTTCAACCGATTTGGTGGACAAATTGTGGGAAAACGCGCGTTACTTTAAGGCCGAGATGAAGAAACTGGGCTTTGATACTGGCGTTAGCACCACACCCATTACCCCCATTATGCTTGGTGAAGCACCGCTGGCTCAACAATTCAGCCGCGAACTGTTTGAGGCTGGTGTTTTTGCCATGGCAATCGGCTATCCGACCGTGCCGCAGGGCAAGGCGCGCATTCGCGTGATGATTTCGGCTGCGCACAGCAAAGATGACCTTGACCAGGGGTTGGAGGCTTTTGCCAGGGTAGGGCGCAAACTGGGCGTCATTCGCTAATCTGCTGTTCTTGAGTCAATGAAGTGCAGAGACGGCTGTTTGAGCCGTCTCTGCACTTGTTGGGGAAAGTTCCCGGAAAGTTATTTGAACAGCGCAGGCCAGAGCCAGCGATCAGTATCCAGCCAGAATTCTCTCTCGCCACGGTCCCAAAAGGTGAGCCGCCAGATACCCAATCCAGGCGCATCGCATTCGGTGTTGGCGATAGTCTCAGGAACGGTATCAGGCAGGAGACAGGCTGGAGGGGCTGGCCGCGCCTGCCAGGGTTTATAAATAACCGGCGTAGGAGTGGGGACTTTTGTGTTCGGCAAACCCGGTGAAGGAGCACAGGAATCGATCCAGCGGATATAACCATCCGGCTGGCGGCACCAGGTCTGGTTGGCGTATTTGACCACCCCATAGGTGTAAGCATCTGAAACGTCGCCGTTAGGTTTGAGCAGGCGAACCGTATCACCGCCATCACTGAGTGAGATTCCGGTAGTTGAGGCATAATAGACGGCATGTTCGCCGGGCTTGAGGGTACGGCCGGGCAGTCGGTAGGGTTCAGAACCCTGATCTGCTTCGTCATCCAGTTCCCAGCCCGAGAGGTTGATATTCGTGATGCCGGAATTGTAGATTTCAATATACTCATCAAATACATCTACTTTACCATCGTTATTCCAGTCCTGTCCGGCGCGGGGTACAAATTCGTTTAGTACCAGTCGCGGAACCGGTGTGGGTGTACGGTAGGGGACCGGCGTGGGGGTTCGTGTGACGGTAGGCGTGCGGGTGACAGTAGGTGTTTTTGAAGGCGTAGGCGTAACGCTGGCAGCCCAATTGGCCCGGCCGGGCGTGCCATAGATTGGATTTTGGGCCTTGTCTTTGCCGTTCTTGACGACGCCAGTGTTGGTAATCCAGGCGGCCGGGCTGTCTGTCTGTCCTGTGCGGCGTTCCATAGTGGGTCGGTAGGTAGTGTTGGCGCCGGCCGGCCAGGCCACACTGCCATCTTCGTTAGCAGAATCAACAATTGTGCCGTCGGGTGCCAGCAGGCGCAGGATTTCGCCATCGTTGGAGAGGTCACCACTGTACTGGATTTGTCGGACGCCGGTATCCAGGCTGCCAGGGTAGAAGGTGTTGAGATCTCTCACCAAAAGCAAGTATTCACCCGCTGCAATAATAATGCCATTTAGAGAGAACCACGGGCTGCCATCTGAACTGATCAGGTACCAGTCGTTTAGGTTGACATCAGAAGTGTTCGGGTTGTAGAGTTCAATCCATTCATTATCAGCATCGGCGCGTGTGCCTGCCCAGGCTACTTCATTGATAATGACCGTCAGGCCGCTATAGCGAGTTGGTGTGGGAGTGGCCGAACGTGTTGGGGTGGGTGTTGGGGAAAAAGTGGCTGTTGGGCTGGGGGTGGCTGTGACCGTCGAGGCCCAGTTTACCTGTCCAGGTGTGCCATTGATGACATTACCGGTGCGGTCAACTGCAAAGGTATAACCGGGGATGCCGTTGAAGGTTAGCCAGTTCTCATCACTGTCCACCAGAACAGTTCCACCAATTGCGCCGCGTTCCATGCTGGCATAAGGATCAAAACGCGTGCCGGCAGGCCAGGGGCCGCCGTCATAGTTGGCTGTATCTACAATGTCGTTTGTGGAGGAATAAAGCACCAGGCGGTTGCCGGCAGGGTTTAACGGAGTGAAATTATAGATCAGGTCGGCAGGCTGGTTGGTGACATTCTCGCGCGGCTCAATCAGGTAATAGCCGCCGGCGGCAATTGTGCCAGCAAGTGGGATCTCGGTTGTCCCATCTAATGCGGTTAACTGCCAGCCATTGAGTGAAATGGGGACTGGACTGGGATTGTAAAGTTCAATCCATTGACCTGAAATGCCGTCTGCTTTTGTACCGCCCCAGGCTACTTCGTTGATTACCACATCTCGTGTGCCGACTGCGGTGGGAGTAGGCTGGCAAACGCTTGGTATGATGGTGGAACTGTTGCGCGGGTTAGACGGGTTTGCAATCCCAAAATCGGTCAAATTGTTATTGGCATCAAGACATGCTCCCCAATTGCCACCAGGCAGGCGCTGATAGCCTATGTTTTCATTTGTTGTCAGCGGACTCAGAGTGCTGCCTTCTTTGTAAGCGGAACCGCTGCTCATCCCAACCTGATCTATAATCTCTATGCTATCACAATCTCCTGTAATGGGGGGCTGACACAAGGCAATACCACCGTCGTCGGCAATCCCAGTTGTATTTGAAAATACCAAATCGGGTGGTGTTGAGCCAGAATAACCGCCTGAGCGGTTGTTTACAATCAGGTAATACATCCCTGGTGAGAGAATTGTTCCGGCCGGAACAGTGGCTCGTAGTCCCAGACTACCTGATGCATTGGAAACCCATATCTGCCAGTTGCCAATATTCACATCTGCCAGGGTTGGATTGAACAGTTCCACAAATTCATCATAGCCTCCGTTGGGCCCCCGAGTCCGAAACTCGCTGATAACCACAGTGGCCGGTAATTGCTTTGCTGGAGCGGCCTGAACCGGTGCACTCCAGCCGCGCGGCCAGAGCACGCCAGCCAGCAGGCCCAGCGCTAGCAGCCCGGTTATCCAACGGAAGAAATGTCTTGTGATTGGCAGAGTGCGCATACTACCTTATAAAAATACAACAGCCATCGAGACAGCAGGCAAGATTGACCCGCTTATTGTACCCGATGGTCTGCCAAAAGAAAGCCACAGCCAAGCCACTTACAAATTTTTAGGCGGGAAAAGTGCTGCTTGGGAGGGGAAGACTACCTCGTACCTCGACGGCCTGAAGGAAAGCATTCTCTCAGGGTGTCAGCGCGGCGTGATGACCAGTTTTATAGCCGTACGCACTTTATCGTCAATTTCAACGTCCACAAATTCTGGCACGCAGACCACTTCCAGTCCATCGGCGGCCAGGTAACCGGTGGCCAATACCAATGCCTTGATGGCTTGGTTGACCGCTCCTGCGCCAATAGCCTGTACTTCAGCGCGTTTATGCTCTCGGAATACACCCGCTATCGCCCCAGCGACGGCAGAGGTACGGGAGTTTGCAGAAACTTTAATCATATCCATGGCGAACCTCCCAATTTGAAAGAGGGGCTATTATTCTTTGAGTTGATTGTACAAGATTTGTCGACTCAATTCAAGCAGTTTTGCAGGTGGTTTGGGACTTAAATTTGGGCGTGTCCTGGATAAGTTCTTTTGGCGGATTACTAGACAACAGATTGCTGAGGGTCAGTGGTCAACTTATGGTTTGTCCCCTAAAAAAGCAATAGGGTCACCATTCTGCCTAAAATTTATTCATCAATTTGCGATACAGGCGCTCTGTTTCTGGCAGGGGGGATGCATTCAATTCGGCATTCAAGGCTTGCTTCAATTGCGTGTACATCCGTGCCACACCGGAACGATCTCCTATCCCGGCGTAAGCCTGCATGGACAGGCGATATAAATCCTCGTTGAGCATATCCAACAGGATGGCCTTCTCGATGTATTCGATGGCCTGCGGGTAAGAGCGAATCGAGAGATGATAAGCGGATAGTTCCTGTAAGGCGTGCAGGTAGAGTTGCGCCAGCCGGCGTCGTTCAGGAAAGACCCACTCGTAATACAGGTTCTGCAGATATTCGCCCTGATACAACGCCGCCGCTCGTTCGTACCATTCAGCCGCGACCTCATCATGGGTTGCGGAACGTGCCTTGGCAATGGACAAATTAAATTCGTCCACGTCAATCGTAAAGCGGGCGGAATCCAGCCAGTACTCTCCCACCTCCACAAGGATCAATCTTGGGCTGTCGTCCCCAGCCTTGAGGGCATTGCGGAGACGGGACAAAGCGGTGTGGAACGCCGTGCGGCTCGCCCGTTCCTTCTCGCCCCAGATGGCATCGAAGACCCTGTCGGCCGGCATCTTTTGCCCGCGCAGGGTGACGAAATAGGCCAGCAAATCCCGCGCCTTGGCAGAGACCCAGCGTTCCTGCGTCACCTCTTCGCCATTTACCCAGACGCGAAAATTCCCAAAACATTGCACCCGAATCGAATAACGATTCGGAAGCGCCTGCACGGATTGTTCCGGCAAATTCTCCAACACGCGCTCAAGGAAGGGACTCTTCTCCCCCGCGCGCAGCAGCGCCTCACTCACAACCTGCGAGCGGACGCCCTGGTCGAGAAAGAGTTGAAACGTGCGGGAGGCTTCGATGAGATGCAGGGCTTTACGCGCATACGCCAATCCGCTTTCGGGGCGCCGGGTTTCGAGATGGATATATGCCAGCCCGAAATACACCATCGCCAGCGGAATGCGGAACTGGCGCCGTTCCCCCACTTCGACCAACTCGCTGTAAAGACGTTCAGCCTTATCCAGTTGACGATTCTCCAGCGCCACATCCGCTAGCACACTGCGGCAGACATACGCCTCGTAGGTGTCGGGGCTGCCTGTGTACGACCACAACGCGCCTTCCGCCAGTTGACGGGCTTCCTCGATGCGACCCTGTCCGCACAGGTTGTAGGCGAGATAGCCCGTTGCCATCAACTGCTCATACGATGCCAAGCCCAACTGCTGACCGATCTCCATGCCCTGCCGCAGACTGGCTTCGGCGCGCGCGGTTTCGCCCAAACGTGTCAGCACATTGCCCAAAGCGGTATACGCGCTCGGAAGCAATTCTTTTAGATGGAGCGTCTGTGCAATTTGCAGTCCGCGCTCGGCGTATTGCAGCGCCTTGTCCAGTTCGCGCCAATATAGATACGGCGTAACCAGCGAAATATACGCCTGCGCGCCGATAGGCGAAAATTCCTCAGGGGCGATCTGCAAGGCTTCCTGGCAGTAGCGCACGGTTGCCTGCGGGTCGCCGTGCCACCAGCAGATTTGACCGAGCGACTGTAAAAAGTTCGCCCGCGCCAGCGCGCTGATTTTTTCTCCCGCCAGCCGCGCCTCTTCCACGGCTTCCTCTGCAAGTTGACGCCCCTGGTCCATGCCCGTCAAAAAGCCGACGCTTTTCGCCAGCGCCATCAAGGCTTCGGCGCGGGCGGCATGGTCTTCGTCTGCAAAAGACAATGCTTCGGTGGATAACTTCTCCGCCTGGCGGTAATTCCCTTGTGCGCGATTGATTTCTGCAAGGCAAGTGAGGGCGCGGCACACGCCGCCGGCATGGTTCTGCGCCGCAAAGGAAGCGCGCGCATCTTCGTATGCCGCAATGGCCGCGCCTGTTTGTCCCAGCCGCCAGTGAGCGTTGCCGTGCTGCAACATCAATTCAGGATTGGCTTTCATCACCTCGGCGGGCAGGGCGCTGAGATAACGATGCAGGACTTCGACTCGTCCGCGCTCGACGTAATCGGCGGCAAAGATGGAGACAACCCGCGCCGCGGATTCAAAATCCTGCGCGTTGAGATAATGCGACAAGGCGACTTCCAACTCGCCCTGCGCCTCGTAATGTTTCCCTGCGCTTCTTTCCAGACCCTTGATGGACTCCGTTTCGACGCGCCGCAGGCGGCTGAGGAGGAATTCGCGGAACAGGTAATGATAGCGATACCAGCGCCTCTGCGGGTCTAAACTCGAGACAAAAAGATTTTGTTTTTCCAATGCCTCCAAAATGGACTGGGCATCCTGCACGCCCGCCACCGCGTTGCACGCGGAGGCGTCCATTTGCTGGAGTATGGCTGTGCGCAGCAAAAATTCCTGCGTATCTTCGGACAGGCGTTTGAAAACCTCCTCGGCAAGATAATCGAAGACGAATTGCTGGGAGCCGTTCAAGCCGGCCAGAATGGCGTCCACATCGCGCGCCTCGCGTCCACTGAGAGACGAGCGGACGATTTGCAGCGCCGCCGCCCAGCCTTCGGTCTTCTCGCTGAGCAGGCTCAGGCTTTCGGGCGAAATTTCGGGCAGGTTGGCTTGCATCCAATGCGAGATTTCCTCCTCGCGGAAGCGCAGCGACGAAGCCCGCAGTTCTGCCAGTTGACCGCGTGCCCGCAAACGAGCCAATGCCAGCGGCGGGTCTACGCGGGTGGAGATGATCAGCCGCAGACCCTGCGGGGCATTTTCCAACAGAAAATCCACCAGTTGATGGACGACGGGACTGGTGACGTAGTGATAATCTTCCAGCACGATCAGCCAGGGCGTTTCGATCACCTCCGCCAGTTCGTTGACCAACACGGTCAGTACGCGCTGGGGCGAGATGTTCGTTTCGGCGCTATCGAGCAGCGATTGGGCGGTCTGCCCGAGGGCGCGCGTCAGGGATTCGGGCGCGCGCTTCATGCTCCGCAGGGCTTCTATCAGGTAGGTGAGGAAAACGGTCGGGTCGGAATCCTGCGCGTCGAGGGTGTACCAGGCAAAGGGTAAGGAAGATGCGTTGATGAAGTCCGCCAGCAGGGTCGTTTTGCCGTATCCCGCCGGGGCAGAGAGCAAAGTCAGGCGTTTGTCCGCGTTTGCTTCGAGCCAGTCCAATAGCCGCGGGCGGGGCAGGAAATCGGGGCGGGCGCGGGGAACGAGAAACTTGGTGCGCAGGAGGATGGAGGGTTTCATGGGCAGACCATTGACCACAGACAACGGACCGCGGCCTGCGGCCGGTGGTCGGCGGTCAAGACAAGGCAATTATAGCCTTCGGAAGTTGCCATCTGCAAACTTTTTGCAAACGCGGCATGATAGGATGGTAGTAATACCCTTATGCCAAAAGAAGGAGAAACCATGAAACGCTTTACCCTGTTCGTGTCCCTGTTTGTCGCGCTTTCGGTGGTGTTGAGCGCGTGCGGCGGAGGCGCCGCGACCACCGAGGCGCCTCCTGCGGAACAGCCCACGCAAGCCCCCGCGCCGACTGCCGCGCCTGCCGTCCCACAGGTCTTGAAAATCGCCAACACCGCCAACATCACCACCTGGGACCCCATCGAGTCCTTCTCGACCGAAGCGGCGTACATGGCAAACGTGTACGAGCAATTGCTGCGCATCAACCCGCCCGGCTCTGCCGAACAATTCACGCCCCTGCTCGCCGAGAGTTGGGAATCCAATGCAGACGGCACGGTGTGGACCTTCAACCTGCGCCCCAACGTCAAATTCCACGATGGCGAGCCGATGAATGCCGAAGCCGTGAAAAAGTCCATCGAAGCCGCCAAGGAACGCGGCGGCGCATCCTTCATCTGGTGGATGGTGGACTCCATCGAAGCCGTGGACGATCTGACGGTGCGATTCAACCTGAGCGCCTCCGCGCCGATTGACCTGATCGCCTCCTCCCTCTACGGAGCCTGGATCGTCAGCCCCAAAGCCTTGGACGCCGCCGCAGCCGACGAGAACTACTGGGCGGATGGCAAGGAAGCAGGTACGGGTCCGTATGTGATCGAATCCTACAAGCCCGACCAGGAGATCGTCTTCCAGAAATTCGAAGACTACTGGGGCGGCTGGGAAGACGACCAGTTCGATACCGTGCTGGTGCAAATCATCCCCGAAGCGCTGACCCAGCAGCAACTGCTCGAATCGGGCAGTGTGGACCTGGTCACCCGCGTCCCGACCGAGAACTACGTAAATTTCAAGGATAATCCCAATTACACCTTCCTCGAAGAGCCTTCGTTCTTCAACTATGTGGGTTTCTTCAACACCCTGCGCCCGCCGCTGGATAACGCCAAGGTACGCCAGGCGCTTTCCTATGCCATCCCCTACGAGGACATCATCAAGATCGGCGCCAAGGGACTCGGCACGCAAAGCCGCGGACCCGTCCCGGCGGGCGTGTGGCCCTGGTCGCCTGACGTGAAGCAATACACCTACGATATTGACAAAGCCAAAGAACTGCTCAAAGAGGCTGGCTATGAAAACGGCGGCTTCAGTCTGCGCCTGACCTACGCCGCCGAGAACGACACTGAAGCCGCCTTTGCGCCGCTCATCAAAGATGCTTATGCCCAACTCGGCGTGGATGTGACCATCGAAGCCATCGCCTTCAACCAGCAGTGGGCGGAAGCCAAGAGCGATCCCGCCAATGCCCAGGACATGTTCCTCCTGCTCTACTGGCCCACCTACTCCGACGCGGGTTCCGACAACCTGTGGTCCATGTTCTACTACACCGAAAAGCCGTTCTTCAACCTGTCCTACTGGAACAACCCCGACTTCAACGCGCTGGTGGACGAAGCCATCGGTCTGACCGTGAGCGACCCGAAGACCTCACAGGCGAAATATGTCGAAGCCATGAACCTGCTTGTAGATGAGGCGCCCGGTTTGTTCTTCTTCGATACCAAAGCCGTCTTCATCATCCCCAGGCACATCGAAGGCTTCAAGTACAATCTGAACTATCCATTCGTGCAGTACTTCTTCTACGATTTGCGCCCGGCGAAATAAGACTCTCTTTCACCCTCACCCCCCATCCCCTCTCCCTTTGGGAGAGGGGGGGACTCCCTTCCCTCGCTTTGGGAGAGGGGGACTCCCTTCCCTCGCTTTGGGAGAGGGGGGACTCCCTTCCCTCACTTTGGGAGAGGGGGACTCCCTTCCCTCGCTTTGGGAGGGGGGGGACTCCCTTCCCTCGCTTTGGGAGAGGGGGACTCCCTTCCCCCATTGGGGGAAGGGTTGGGGATGAGGGGAAATACCTGCCTATGCATCACCTCGAATTCCTCCTCCGCCGCCTGCTGACATCCATCTTCGTATTGCTGGGTGTCTCCCTCGTCACCTTCTTCATCGCACGGGTGGTGCCGACCGATGCCGCCTCGCTCTACGCCGGACCCAAAGCCCGGCCCGAGGAACTGGCGCGCGTCCGCGAGAAATTGGGGTTGGACAAACCGCTTCCCGTTCAATACGTCATCTACATGGGCGATTTGCTTCGAGGCGACCTCGGCAATTCCATTTCCACCAAACGACCCATCCTGCAAGAAATTTCCGAGCGCCTGCCCGCCACGCTCGAATTGCTCTTTGCGGGCATGTTCCTTGCCATGCTCATCGGCATCCCGCTGGGAGTGCTCAGCGCGCGCTGGCAGGGGAAACCGCCCGATCTCCTCGTCCGCCTGCTCTCCATCGTCGGTGTCTCGATGCCGGCCTTTTTTCTTGGTCTTCTTCTGCAAATCATTTTCTTCCGCAACCTGGAATGGCTTCCGCTCATCGGAAGATTGGATGCGGACATGCGCTTCGTCAGCCCTGTGACCGAGATCACGCGCTTCATCGTCCTCGATTCTCTCTTAACTCGAAACTGGGTTGCCCTCAAGGACGCTCTTCTGCACCTCATCCTCCCTGCCTTCACCCTGGCCGCTTACCCCATCGGACTCATCGCCCGCATGACGCGCGCCACCATGCTCGAAGTGCTGGAGCAGGATTACATCCGCACCGCCCGCGCCTACGGCATTCGGGACAGCGTCATCACCTACCTTTACGCTTTGAAAAACGCCATCTCTCCCACGCTGACGGTCATCGGCTTGACCTTCGCTTTTGCATTGACCGGCACCTTCTTCGTTGAAATTATTTTCACCTGGCCCGGACTGGGACTTTTCACCACACGCTCGTTATTAAATCTCGATTATCCCGCCATCATGGGTATGACCCTGCTCGGCGCGGCGGGATATGTCCTGATCAACTTGATCGTGGATGTCGTCCAATCCTGGGTGGATCCGCGCGTGAGTCTTCAATAATCGCATAATTGGCGATCTCTATCGCCCATTAACGTCAACGGGTGCGCTACACTTGCCCTGGCGTGCAAGTGCCAGGGGAGAGCGCACACTACGCACAAGATATTATGACCGCCATCCCTCTCACCCCCGCCCCCGAAAACGAACGCACACGGACGTTCCGTCACGTGCTGTCGGTCATCCTGCGCGACCCGCTGGCGTTGACTAGCGCCATCGTCATTATTCTTTTCATCCTGATTGCCGTTTTTGCGTTTCAAATCGCGCCGTACCCGCTCGAAGGCGCGGGCAAGACAAATGCAGCCAATTCCCTGCTTGTCCCCTCGCCCGAACATCCGCTCGGCACCGACAAACTCGGGCGCGACATGCTCAGCCGCATCATCGTCGGCGCACGCGCCGCGTTGATAGTCCCCATCGGCGTGGTCTTTTTTGCGGTGCTGATCGGCACGCCGCTGGGGGCGCTGGCCGGCTACAAGGGCGGCTGGGTGGATGAAATCATCATGCGCGTCACGGACTTGTTTCTGGCGTTTCCCTCCTTGCTGCTGGCAATGGCAATCACCTCTGCCCTAGGACGCGGGCTGGACAAAGCCGCCATCGCGCTGGTCGTCTCGTGGTGGCCCTGGTACACGCGCATTGCGCGCGCCGTGGCGGTCAGTTTGAAGGAGAGATATTTCGTCGAAGCCGCGCAGGCTGTCGGTGTGTCCGATGCGGTCATCATCCTGCGTCACATTCTGCCGAATACGATTTCCCCCATCCTCGTGCAGGCGACGGTGGACCTCGGCACGGTCATCCTGGCCATGGGCGGACTGGCGTTTTTGGGGCTTGGCACACAGCCGCCCGCGCCCGATTGGGGCTTGATGGTCAGCGAGGGGCGCGAGTTGATTTTGAATCAATGGTGGGTGGCAACCTATCCCGGCATTGCCATCTTCGTGGTGGTACTGGCGTTCAATTTGCTGGGCGACACCCTGCGCGACATCTTCGACCCGAGGCAGTACAAATGACCACGTCATTGCGAGACGCGCAGCGGCAAGGCAGTCTCCTCACCGTCCAGGATTTGAATCTCGAATTCAAAACCTCGCGCGGCGTCCTCAAAGCGTTGAACGGAATTTCCTTCGATGTGAGACGCGGCGAAGTCTTCGGCTTGGTCGGCGAGACGGGTTGCGGGAAAACCGTGACCGGGCTTTCGATTCTGCGCCTGCTGCCGCGCTCGGCGCGCATCACACAGGGCGTCGTCACCTTCGATTCCACCAACCTGCTCGACCTGCCCGCTTCTGAAATGGAACAGGTGCGCGGCGGAAAAATCGCGATGATTTTTCAAGACCCTTCTTCCTCGCTCAACCCTGTGTTCACGATTGGCTCGCAGATGACGCGCGTCATCCGCCAGCACACGGATTTGAACGCAAAACAAGCCGCCGCACGCGCCGCTGAAATGCTCGCATCAGTCGGCTTGCCGGATGTCAAGCGCGTGCTGAATTCCTACCCGCATCAACTTTCGGGCGGGCAGCAGCAACGCGTGATGATCGCGATGGCGCTTTCATGCCGCCCGCAGTTGCTGATCGCGGACGAACCGACCACCGCGCTGGACGTCACCATTCAGGCGCAGATTCTCGAATTGCTGCGCGACCTGCAAAAACAGTTCGATATTTCCATCATCCTCATCACGCACAATCTCGGCGTCGTCGCCCAGACCTGCAACCGCCTCGCCGTCCTCTACGCGGGACGCGTGGCAGAGATTGGGTACACGAGAGACATCTTCACCCATCCACAGCATCCCTACACGCGCGGATTGATGAACGCCATCCCCAAGCCTGGTTCGCGCGGCAAAAAGATGGCAGCCATCCCCGGCACGGTTCCGTCCAACCCCGGAGCGCTGCCGGGCTGTCCATTTGCGCCGCGCTGCGAATTTGCCTTCGAGCGCTGCAACACTGAATCGCCCGCGTTGTTGAAAGTTGACGAAAACCATCTCGCTGCGTGCTTCCTGGTAAATCCATCCACCCATCACTGATTACTGATCACTGATGACCAACCTAATCGAAGCCCACTCCCTCAAAAAACATTTCCGACTGCCGGGCGGCTGGCTTTCGGGCGACATCAAACACGTCTACGCGGTGGACGGGGTGGACTTATCCATCGCCTCCGGCGAGACCTTTGGCTTGGTCGGCGAATCGGGATGCGGGAAGACTACACTCGGGCGGATGATCCTGCGGCTCATCGAACCGACTTCGGGCCGCATCCTGTTCGATGGGAAAGACATCACCGCGATAGACAGGCGCGACATGAAGCCCATCCGCCGCGAGATGCAGATCGTGTTCCAGAACCCGCTTTCGTCACTCAGTCCGCGTTTGAAGGTGGAGCAGATCATCGCCGAGCCGTTGGTCACGCACAGGGTCGTGGCGAAGAATGAAATCCGCCCGCGCGTAATTGAATTGCTGGAACAGGTCGGCTTGGGCGCACAGCACCTTGACCGCTTCCCGCACGAGATGTCCGGCGGGCAGTGTCAGCGCGTGGCGGTGGCGCGGGCTCTGGCGCTGAATCCCAAATTGATCGTGCTGGACGAGCCCACGTCCGCGCTGGATGTATCCGTGCAGGCGCAGATTATCAACCTGCTGGATGACCTCAAACGCTCCTTTGGCTTGACCTATCTGTTCATCTCGCACGATTTGAACGTCATCCAACACATCAGCGACAGAATCGGCGTGATGTATTTGGGCAAACTGGTGGAAATCGGTTCAGCAGAAGAAGTGTATAACAAGCCGCTACACCCGTACACGCAGGCGTTGTTCGGCGCCATCCCGATGCCCGTCGTGGAAGGGAAACGTGAGTTGAAGGTGCTGGAGGGCAATGTGCCCAGCCCCGTCAACCCGCCTTCGGGATGCAGGTTCCACACCAGATGTCCGCTCGCGCAGAAAATCTGTCAGGAAACGGAGCCCGCTTTACGTCAGGTACGCGATGCGTTGAGCCTGTCGAAACGAGGCGGCGCTTCTCGTCAAGTTGCCTGTCATTTTGTGGAGTAACCAGTGGTACAAACCGTCCCAAAGGCTTGTGCTTTGATCCAGCCTGATCCATGAAAAAAACCTTCGGGACGTTTCACATAACATTATCGGAGAATCGTATGAGTCGTCTATTTGGAATCGCTGGCGTGCAAATGTCCGTCGAAGCGTGGGACATGGATGGGACATTCGAGAAAATGTCCGATGTGGCGCTCAACATCCACAAGCAATTGCCGTGGGTCAATATGGTGGTCTATCACGAGTTGGTGGTGCCGGGGCTGGTGCAGTTCAAGACTCCCCCGGACGTGAACTGGTGGAAAAAGAACAGCGGTCCCGTGCCGGGACCGCAAACCGAGCGCTTCTGCGACCTGGCGCGCAAGACGCGGCAGTGGTTGATTCCCGGCTCGATGTGGGAAACCGAAGGCGACAAGATGTACAACACGGCAGTGGTCATCTCGCCCGACGGCGATATTGTGGCGAAGTATCGCAAGATGTTCCCGTGGCTGCCCTACGAAGCGGGGACGGCGGCGGGCGACCAATTCTGCGTGTTCGACATCCCAAAGGTGGGACGCTTCGGCTTGTGCATTTGCTACGACATGTGGTTCCCGGAAGTGTCGCGCACGCTGGCATGGATGGGCGCGGAGGTCATCATCCAGCCGACGCTCACACCGACGTCAGACCGTCCGCTGGAATTGATCATGGCGCAAGCCAACGCGCTGTTCAACCAGTGTTATTTTGTGAGCGTGAACGGGGTGGGTCTGTGGGGCGGCGGACGTTCCACCATCATTGATCCCGATGGGCGCATCCTGCAACAGGCGGGAACGAATCAAACGTTTCTGACCGAGATGCTCGACCTCGATCACACCACGCGCACGCGCGAATACGGCACGCTGGGTCTGGCGCAGACGCTGAAACAGTTGCGCGATTCGGGACATAAGTTCCCGGTCTATGGAAATCACGGATTGGCAGAGGGAGGGTTCGCCGGGTTGGGGGAACTGAGGCTGCACCATATTCCCTCAGCAACCGGACCAGCACTCTCGCCGCTTGAGGGACACTGATACAGGTTTATCCTGTCCTGTTCAAGGATTGGTGGAGAAAACAAAAAACACTTCCAGATACAAGTGTGGGCCCAGCAGGATTCGAACCTGCGGCCAAGCGATTATGAGTCGCCTGCTCTCACCGCTGAGCTATGGGCCCTGATGTGAAAAGTGCGGCGTGCCCCGTGCGCAGTAACCGTACATCGCACCTGGCACGTCGCACTCCAGCCAGAGCGGGCGACGGGACTCGAACCCGCGAATATCAGCTTGGAAGGCTGATGCCTTACCACTTGGCGACGCCCGCAAAGCACAGTGATTCTACCGTGAGGCGGGCGGAAGGTCAAGCATTTGAATTCAAAATTCAGGGGCTGAATTTTACTTGACAAAAACCATTTGTTTATGTATACTGGTTCTATAAACTCTATTGAATTAGTGTACTTTAGGTGCTATGAGACTCTCCAAACGCGGTGAATATGGCCTGCGGGCCATGATGAGACTGGCGGATCTCCCCAATCCGGATGGGCCGTATCCTGTCATGCAAATCAAAGAAATTTCACAGCGTGAGAACATCCCCGCCAAGTTTCTCGAGCAGATACTGCTTACACTGAAAAATGCCGGCTTGTTACAAAGCAAAATGGGCGTTGGCGGCGGTTACTACCTGGCCAGGCCGCCGCAAGAGATCACCCTGGGCCATATTGAGCGAGTGCTTGATGGTCCCCTGGCGCCCATCCGCTGTGTCAGCCAGACGGCCTACGAACCCTGCGGTTGTCCCGATGCAGAGACCTGCGGTCTGCGCATGGTCATGGGCGATGTACGCAATGCAATTGCCAATATCCTTGACCAAACCACGCTGGCTGATGTCACCAAACGGGTACATGCTGCTCGAGCAATGAAACAAAGAACCGAATAAGTGCTGTGCCGCCAACTGGGCGGCAGGTTTTTTGTTGTCCAAAAGTATACTATTTCTATAGAATTTATAATACTTTGACAATTTGGAGTAAATTAGCATGATTAGAACCAAACGTTTGTACCATTTTTTTTGCCCTGCTTGCCGTTTTTCACCTTCTGCCGACGACCCGCGGTCTGAAGGAATATTCTAAATAAGGAGACTGAAACATGGACATAGTAATTGCTATCCTCTTGTACACGGGCGTTGGCTTCATCGCTCAGATGATTGATGGTGCCTTGGGCATGGCTTACGGCGTCAGTTCAAACACCTTCTTGCTTAGCGTGGGTGTCCAACCAAAACTGGCCAGTGCCTGCGTGCATCTGGCTGAGACCTTCACCACAGGCGTCTCGGGCTTTTCTCATTGGAAACTTGGCAACGTAGATAAGGAACTATTCAAGAAACTTATCATCCCCGGTATCCTGGGGGCAGTGGTAGGTGCTTACATCTTGACCCAGATCGATGGCAACATCATCAAACCGTGGATCTCTGGCTACCTGCTCATCATGGGAATCATTATCCTGGTCAAAGCCATTCGCCACAATGGTGAACACAATGAGGTAACCAGTCATATCAGCATCCTGGGCCTGATTGGGGGGTTCTTTGATGCAATTGGCGGTGGCGGTTGGGGGCCTATTGTCACCACTACACTGGTCGCACGCGGCAAACATCCGCGCTTTGCCATCGGCTCGGTCAACTCATCGGAGTTCTTCATTACCTTCTCGCAGTCCGTTGTTTTCGTCTTTACCCTCTCTGCCGACTTGCTCGCCAATTGGCCTGTCATTGTGGGGCTTTTGCTGGGCGGCGTGATTGCTGCGCCGCTGGCCGCAATGGTTGCCAGGAAATTACCGGTCAAAGTCCTGATGGCGTTGGTGGGACTGCTCATCATCGTTTTGAGCCTGCGCACGATTTTAATGTCGATGGGTGTCATCTAGGCAAAATAATAGGTGGTGTAACCACCTACCCTTTTGAACAGGATGGACAGGATGGGCAGGATAAACGAAAGGTTCGCAAAAGAACCTGTTGACCCTGTACCTCCTGCTTCATATGCTACGTTTGCCGCGTTACGTCTTCTGGCTTGGACATTGCGCCAAAACCTGCAGGAGGGTGGGCAGTTACGGTGACAGGTTGTTATCGTCTTTCACCTGTTGCTTCAAGATCTCACCAGATGCCCGGCAAAAGGCGGTAGCGCGTTTTGCGCGTATATGCCTGGTAGCCAGGCAATTCGGCTTGCAGGGCCTGGTCTTCCAGCGCGGTGCGGACAATGAGTAAAATTGTCAACAGACCTGCCGGCACAAAGGTCCAGAGCGAATCCAGGAGCAACGGGCTGAGCAGGTACGTCAACAGGGCACCGGCATAGCCCGGGTGCCGCACCCAGGCATAGGGTCCGCTTGAGACGACATGGTGGCCGCGTTCCTTTTGAATACGTACCACGCCGGAAAAGAAGCGGTTCTCTACCAGTGCCCAGGCACCAAGAGCGAAACCGGCGGTCATTAGCACAATGGCGGCTAATTTCCAGCCGAGTCCCAATTTGAGCATAGACCAGCCGTAACGCATATCCAGGCCGGCCGTCAGCGGGACCAGCGCGCTGCCCAGCCCCAGCAGACGTGCCAGTACCTTGTCCCAGGGCTGAATGTCCTCGTGCCGGGTGAATTTGGCCCGTTCGGCAATCAGGTCGGGATGTTTTTTGGCGGCCAGCACGCGGCTGACAATGAAGCCCAGGATGCCAAGCAGGGCATAATACCAGCCTTCCCACCAGTCCCAATGCCAGGAGATCAACATAGGCAAAAAAGGTACCAGGATGACGAACACAAACACTTGGACGATGACAGGCAGAGTCATGATTTTCGGCCGCGCAGACATGGTTACCTCCGGGTAAGTAGCGGTTTTGATATCATTATACCTTCCGTGCTTGCAACTTTTCTGGCTCAAGCCCATCTAATGCGTGTGACTTTCAATCAGGAGTTTAGAACATGGAAATGATCATTGACTTCCCCGGCGGCGCCCGCGTAGATGCCCATTTTGGCCCCTATACGGTTCATACGGATCAGCCCCCGCAAGGCGGCGGAGAAGGCTCGGCGCCCACGCCGTTTGCCGTCTTTTTGGCTTCGTTAGGTACCTGCGCCGGAATCTATGTACTGGGCTTTTGCAAACAGCGCGGTCTGCCTACAGATGGCATCCGTATCATTCAGCGCATGCAAAGCAATCCCTTTAGTGGAATGGTGGAAAAAGTTGAAATGGAGATTCAGGTCCCGCCAGAGTTTCCAGAAAAATACCGCCCTTCGTTGATTAAGTCGGCAGAACTATGCGCGGTCAAGAAGCACATGGAAAACCCTCCTGCCTTTGAAATCTATACCCGAGAAGTGACGACAGCCTAACCGATCTGACAACTCAACTTAAAGCCAGTTCTAACGTCCCGAAGGTTTGACCGAACCGAACCTTCGGGACGTTTCAACCCCAATTTTTTGTGTTTCTCGGTGTTCTCAGCGTCTCTGCGGTGATTATTTGTTTTTTTGTGCTAACCCAAACTCAGGTTAAGATTATTTTTTAGGACCGGCTTTGATTTGTTGTCTTGCTGGGGGTGATATAATGCAATCCAAAGCCTTCCACACGGTTTATCTTATGAGCCCATTTGTTGCCCTGTTGCTTACCTTTGTTGCTGCCATTGCCTGGTTGCGGACACTTGATTTTTTTGCCCATAAGGGTTGGATTGAATCCCGTCTAAGTCGAAAAATCATTCATATTGGCACGGGGCCAATCTATGTCTTGTGTTGGTTGCTTTTCCCTGGCGAGTGGTATGACCGCTGGCTGGCTGCTCTTGTGCCGGGTCTCATTACCATCCAGTTTGTGCTGGTGGGGCTGGGGCTGATTAAAGACGAGGCCACGGTCAAATCTATGGCGCGTAGCGGCGACCGGCGCGAGATTCTGCGCGGCCCGCTTTTCTATGGGATTGTCTTTGTCTTGTTGACCTTGATTTATTGGAAGACCTCTCCCATCGGGATCACGGCTCTGATGCTGATGTGCGGCGGTGATGGCGTAGCCGACCTGGTAGGGCGGTGGCTTCCGAAACCGAAGTTGCCCTGGAGCCCTCGCAAGAGTCTAACTGGATCGCTAAGCGTCTTTGTCGGCGGCTGGATTCTGTCTGTGGTGATTTTAAGCGCCTATATCGCCGCTGGGGTTCTTCCCGGACCCCTGAGTGGCTATCTGCTTCCGGTCACGCTCATTGCCCTGGGTGGGATGCTGGTCGAGTCTCTGCCATATCCCGATGTAGATAATATCACGGTCACGGTTGCGGCCATGTTGATCGGGCACCTGACGATATGGCCCTAGGTTAAACCTGGCTTGAGCGGTTAAACTTACCCTGCTGGTGGGCAGCAGGGAAATCATATCTCCTTTGGGGCTTGCTGCCAGAGTCCTGATCTCACAGCAAGACGGGCCGGGAGTATATCACGCCAATCCCCAATGAATCGTCTTGTTTCTTCACATAATAAAGAAGCAGCCCTGGGACCAATCTCATGGCTCTCTGGTTCTTTACAAAAAACTCCCGGCTGAGAAGCCAGGAGCGCAGAATTTCACAGCGCTGCAGTCTCTGCCGACTCTGCGTCTCAGCGGTAAAACAACCTCTTTGTAAGACTCAACAACATTTTTGATGAGAGTGAGCACTATGAGCATAGCAATTCCCTTATTTGAGACCGACCATATTTGCTTGGGACCGATTGATTATGAAAAAGATCCTGAAGTGCAAGCGCGCTGGAGCAATGACGCCGAGTTCATGCGTATGATGTACGCCGAACCGATGCGCCCGCTCTCGACCTGGCATATCAAGAAAAAATATGAGGAAATAGAAAAATCTATGGATGAAGAGCGGACTCGCTTCTTTTTCCATGTCCGTTTGAGAAGCGAAGAACGTTTGATTGGCCTGGCCGAATTACACTCGATCTCCTGGTCTAACCGGATTGGCTCTGTGCGCTTGGGAATTGGTCTACCCGAAGACCGGCACAAAGGTTATGGCAGTGAAATCCTTTCCCTGCTGTTGCAATATGCTTTTCGCGAATTGAATCTCTACCGCCTGAGGGCCGAAGTACCGGCATACAACAGCGGCGGGCTGGCGCTCTTCCACAAGTTTGGTTTTATAGATGAGGTGCGGCGGCGGGAAGCGGCTTACCGCGATGGCCGCTGCTGGGATGTTCTACATCTTGGCCTGCTTTGTGATGAATGGCAAAGGATGCAAAAATGAACACAGAATTGCTCAAGGGAAATCTTGTGCGTTTGGGCGCTTTTGACCCGGAAATTGCTGCTGACCTCTTTGCCCGCTGGAACGCAGATAGCGAATATCAACGCTTGCTGGATTGGGAACCCGCTCTACGTTTTTCAAAAAAGGCCAGTCGGGAGTGGCTGGAGAAAAACATGGATAAATACTTTGAACACGCTTTTCTCATCCGCACGCTTGAAGATGACCGTCCCATCGGTGAAATTAGCCTGAGCGTTGTTTGCTGGAATTGGGGAGATGCCTATGTTGGTATTGGCTTGGGTGAACGCGCCGATTGGGGCAAAGGCTATGGGACAGATGCAATGCAGATTATCCTACGCTACGCTTTTATGGAATTGGACCTGCATCGTGTTAGTCTGGATGTCTTTGAGTACAACCTGCGCGGTATTCGCTCGTATGAGAAATGCGGCTTTGTAGTTGAGGGCCGGGAGCGTGCGCTTTTGCAGCGCGATGGCCGTCGCTGGGATGTCATTTACATGGGCATTCTGAAGGAAGACTGGCTGAAGCAGCCTCACCCGGCATGAAGTTTGGTGATTTTTAATGGCCTGACTTCGGGTACAATAAAAGCAAGAACGCTGTTCTGTCTGGAAAGGAGATTGGATATGCAATTGCGTTGTTCATACTGCCAGACCATGTTTGCCATCAGCCATGATGAAATGCTGGCGGCTTTGCAGTACGTCACTGAAGAAGACTTGCTCTATTATGATGCGCATTGCCCTAAATGCCGGCGTGCCAACCGGGTAGAACGCGCGAAACTTCAGCGGGCTTATCCGAACTGGCAAGAGGTGCTCAAAGAAAAGGCCAAAAATGCGGCCAGGGCCGAGAAGGAAGCAGCAAAAGCCTTGCAAAAGGAACAATCTGCGGCAGAAGCCGCTTCGGCCCAACCTGAGGTAGCCAAGCCGCAGGCCAAGACCAGGAAAACGGTGAAGAAGGCGTGACGATTCGGGCTGTTTTCTTTGACCTGGGCGGGGTGATTGTCCGTACCGAATACCAGACGCCGCGCGAACGCCTTGCGCAGCGTCTGGGGTTAAGTTATGAAGATCTGGAGCGGGTTGTTTTTGCCAGCAAGTCCAGCCGGCAGGCATCATTGGGAGAAATTGACACTGAGGCCCACTGGGATGCAGTCATCCGTGCTCTGGGTTTGCCGCCGGAGCAGAAGGAAATTGTGCGCTCTGAGTTCTTTGCTGGTGATGTTGTGGACCGAGAACTCATTGATTTCCTGCGTTCCCTGCGGCCAACCTATAAAACCGGCCTGATTTCTAACGCCTGGCCAGACTTGCGCGATTACATTGTCCATCAGGGTTTTGATGATGCTTTTGAGCAGATGATCATTTCGGCTGAAGTGAAGGTGATGAAGCCCGAAGCCAGGATCTATCAGATTGCGCTGGAACAGGCGGGGGTGCATCCGAACGAAGCCGTCTTTGTAGATGACTTCATTGAGAATGTCTATGCTGCTCAAGCCATAGGGATGCATGCTCTCCACTTCCGCGAACCTTTGGAGACTCTGAATGCCCTCAGGAACCTTTTGGGCCTTGAGCGGTAAGAGTTGTGGACATTGTTTGCCAGGCAGCAGGCTTTTGGCTGTAATGGGTGATCAGGGGAATACTTGCTGATGGTGGTGTGATTTAGCGCTCTATAGTATTACCCTTGAGAATTTATCACGACCGTAAAGATTTTGCACAATGGTTAACCGTTCTTGGTTCACGCCGCAGTTGGACTGCGGCGCAACGCTAGTTTGGTTTCGGCCAGAGGCCGCGCTATGAAATAAGTCGGGAGTCACCCGACTTATTTCTTGACATCAGTTTGGTATGAAGACAACAAAGACGCTGAGAACGCCGAGAAACACAAAAAATTAGGGTTGAAACCCTGCGTCTCGGCGGTGAAATTCTTTATCCCGAACTCACGTTTTTAGGACCGAGGGCATTGATTATGAATTTTTCGGGATGATGGTCACTTTACGGGCGGGTTCTTCGCCGATGCTTTCAGTCGTGACGGCTGGGTGGTTGCGCAGTTCAAGGTGAACGATACGCCGTTCTGCGGCAGTCATTGGTTCCAGCACTTGGCGGCGCCCGGTTTTAACCGCTTGTTCGGCCATGCGGCGGGCCATGTGACGCAATTGCCGTTCGCGGCGGGAACGATAACCCTCTACATCCACAATCAGGTGTACCCATTGTTGGGTTTTCTTGCTGACGATGAGACTGGCGACATGTTGCAGGGCGTTGAGTGTCTCAGAGCGGCGGCCAATCAGTATGCCCAGGTCCTCACCGTGAATATCTACCTGAATGATGGTGCGGTCTTCACGCTCTTTTTCTCCATAGCGTGCCGAGACCTGGGCCGTGAGGCGTAAATGATGCAACAGGGTGGAGACGGTCTGTTCGGCCAGGGCAAGCAGGGGGTCTTCCAGAGGGGCAGCCAAAGCCGACTTAACAGGAGCCGGCTGCGGTTCTGGAATCGAACCGGAAGGGGCAGGCACTTCTTCGTAGGCTGCAGTTTTGACTGTCAGCCGGACGCGCACCTGCCGTCCGCCAAATCCAAACAGGCCTTTACTTCCGGCATCCAGAACTTCCACTTCTACTGCATCAGCCGGCAAACCAAGTTGGGTCAGTCCCTGGTTGATGGCTTGTTCTACCGAAGGGGCTATGATTTCAAGCGTGGTCTGTTGTTCCATTGGGCCTCCAGATGTTATTTTGCTGGTGTTTGTTTTGTGCCCGGAATAAGATTGCGCCAGTTGGCCTTGCCCATCATTGCATACTGAACAATACCAAGCAGGTTGCTGGTGATAAAGTAGACCGAAAGTCCTGAAGCAAACGTCAGGGCAAAGTAGCCCAGCATGAGCGGCATCATGATGGTCATTTGTCGGGACATGGCGGCGCTCTGGTCGTTCGGGTTGCTGGAGGTGGGCGTGGTTAGTTTGGACTGGATGTAAGTGGTGATGGCTACAATTAACGCCAGACTAGGGAAGGCAAAGCCAAAGATGTTGATAGATTCGGGGCGGCTGAGGTCCATCCACAGGAATTTGCTATTGAGCGGGATGAGGTTGACCAGGTCTGGGTTAATGGAGATGCTGCGCGAGAGTTTGAGCAAATCGAGAGGGGTCGCTGCCAGCGCACGAATGATGCTTTGATATAGGCCAATGATGATAGGGAATTGAATTAGGGTGGGCAGGCAGGAACCAAAGGGATTGATGCCCTTTTCTTTGTAAATGCGCATTTGTTCCTGGGCGAGTTTTTCACGGTCATCTTTGTATTTCTTTTGAATAGCCTGCCATTCCTTGTCGTTTTGCAGTTCTTGCATGGCAGCCGCGCCTTTCATCTGTTGGGCGTTGAGCGGCCAGGTAATCACGCGGATGAGGATGGTGAAAACGATGATGGCAACACCAAAGTTGTTGCCTACAAGATCGTAAATCCACAACAAGAGGCTGGTAAGGGGGGTAATAATCAGGGCTTCCCACATGGTTGCACCTACTTTTTCTCAGGGATAAAGGTCCAGGCCTGGATGCCATCTACGTCTATGGCGGCCAGCAGGAAATCGGTTTCCAACGGGGCGATCAGGACCAGGTCACCTGCGCCGACTGCCGGAGCATAAATCTTGCCTTGATAACTGGCCAATGGTTTGACTTTGCCATCGGCATCTACACCAACGACGGCGCCGGTTTCAGTGGTGAAGATCATCAGATCCTTCCAGGGGAGAGGGGCGCCCAGGATGGGTCCATCAGGTTGAATCGGATTCCAGCGGCGCTGACCGCTTTGAGCGTCAAAGGCATAAATTTTGCCTTTCAAGTCGGCTGCATAGACCAGGTCTGTGTTCAGGCCCAGGCCGCTCCAGACGGGGCCGTCGGTGGGGGCTTCCCATAATATCTTACCGCTGACGGCTTCAATGGCCGTTACTTTAGAAGCAAAACTACCGATGTAGAGGGCGCCATCTGGAGAAAGCACCGGTGAACCAACGAGAGCACCACCCAGATCTTTTTCCCAAACGATATCTAGGGTTTGTGGCTGAAGGGCATACAGGTGATGATTCAAAGCCGCCAGATAGACATACTTGCCATCTGTGACCGGTTGGCTCCAAAGGGGAGCGCCGGTGTCAAAAGATTTCAACAGTTTTCCCTGCATGTCTAGCAGGTAAAGGATGCCGTCACCGCCAGGCGCATAGACGTAACCATCCAGCACAAGCGGGGCGGCTACCCAACGTGCCAGTGCACCTTCAAATTGATGTTTGTATGTGCCGCTTTTGGCATCCAGATAAAAGAGCGAATGGTCGGTACCGGCGCTGCCAATCAGCAGTTGTCCGTCGTCGGTCAGGGTTGGAGGAGCGTAGAACACCGTCTTGCCGCTGGCTTTTTCGGGGTAGCGCCAGACTTCTGTGCCGTCGCTCAGGCGTACAGCGTAGATATGAGAACCGGCGGCAATGTAGGCCAATTCTTCATCAACCGACAGGTTATGCCAGGTTGTGCTGGCCCCGCTGCAAGAGGTGAGCAAAACCGCACCCAGCAACGAGAATAGAATAAATAAAATTGGTTTAATTTTCATAGTTTAAGAAGTGCTCCTAGGGAACAGGGTCATATCCACCCGAGTTGAAAGGATTGCAGCGCAACACCCGCCAAACGGCCATCAACAAGCCTTTAAGAACGCCATATTTGTAGATTGCCTGGTAGCCATAATGCGAGCATGATGGGTAAAAGCGGCAAGTACCTGCTGGCAGACCACGCGAGATGGTGAGTTGATAGGCGCGGATGATGGACAGCAAGACCCAACGCGGCCAGTAGAGAGGGGTACGCGGTAAGTCGCGCAGACGCGGCTCATTCGGGTAATCGCTGGGTAGATAGAATTCAGGCTTCATCTGGCTCTGTTAGCAAATGGGCGTTTTTCAGCAACGCAATCAAGGCAGCCTGGATCTCTGACAGGCGGGCCTGGAGGATGGGCAGACGGGCAATCAAGATGAGGTCACAACCAGAAGAGATTTGTCCCAGCAAAGGTTGGATCGCGGCCCGTAATAAGCGTTTAGCCCGGTTGCGACGTACGGCGGTGCCAAAGGTTTTGCCAGCCGTGACGCCCACCCGTGTGCCTGGACGTTCGCCACGCAAGGCGACCAACACAACAAGCGGGTGGGCATAGGATTTTCCAAAACGCCGCACTCGCTTGAAATCATTGGAGCGGGTCAGACGAAACCGATGCTGCACCCGTTACCTTGCCTGCTGGAGTAATCCTCAACACTGACCGCCCTCGGCGCGGCCCACAGACCGAATTGTTACCAGCGGACGCGTTTCACATGCTGATTGGCGCTGACCGTCAGCCTGTAACGCCCACGCAGACGGCGGCGTTTGAGCACATTCCGTCCGTCAGCGGTTGCCATGCGCTGGCGGAAACCATGTACACGCAGACGCCGGCGAATTTTCGGTTGATACGTTCGTTTGGTAGACATTCACATCCTCGCACAAATAAGATGATTGCAATTCCTGTCTGGAATCAGACAGGCCAGGTCGCAAAGCGGCACGCTATTATATCGTACCCATTGCATTTTCGTCAAACGCGCAAAAGTCGTTGCAAAGAGAGCACACAGTAGGTCACGTTTCAAACGTGACCTACTCTGATCAATAATTTTTACGTGCGCACAAAGAATGAAATAGAGTAATCGCATTTCAGACTCTCCTGCAAAAACTTGTCAAACACGAAGGTCATGAAGGAACACAAAGGGAAATCTTCTCATCATTAACCTTCGTGTACTTTGTGGTTAAAAGCCTTTTTGCAGTGGAGTCATTTCAATCATTCCGGCGGACGAAAATCCTGCCTCAGTACTTGAAGCCCTATTGGGCTGTTTCTTGCCAGCCCGAAGGGCTTTAGCCCCGGCGGAGTCTGGGTCTGGGTCATATTGCAAACGTGACCTGCTATTCTATATCGCCTGTGTCATAAAGTGGTATGTTCAGCATCACTGGGAAAAACCCCTACAAGACGCCACCTGAAAAATTTAAGCCCTCGTCTTGAACAGCCCTTCTTCGGTCACAATCCAGTCTACCGGCCAATCGTATTCCGTATGAGGCAGGGCATCCAGCAAGAGTGCCTGATAAATCACTCCCAGGCTTATGCCCGCAAAATTACACAGAAACCGGTCGAAGTATCCACCTCCATAACCCAGCCGCCAACCCTGACGGTCGTACGCCACACCGGGCACCAGTACAAGTTGTACATCCTCAGGCGGAACTTCTGGCAGGGAAGCATCTGGTTCTTCCATTCCAAAAGGGTGGCGGATGAGATGTGCCGGGTCGTACCGATGCAGGGACATGCGGCTCCCTTGCTCTGGCAGAATGCGCGGTATCAACCAGTGCTTTTCGGGATGTTTTCTCAGCAAAGGGTGCAAATCCACCTCGCCGCGCATCGGCAAATAGGTCAGGATAATGTTCGCATTCCGAAAAAGCGGCCAACCCTCAATGTGTGTGCAAATAGCCAGACTGGCCGCCTCCCGTGCTGACTGCCCCAGCGCCTTACGCTTTTCCAGGCATTGCCGCCGTAGATCTTGCTTAAGGTTGGGCAAAGGATCGTTTCGACTCACAACGCCACCGTTTGGAGAAATTGAGGCGGGCGGCGTACCTGCGCGGCCTGTTCGAAAGCATAGGCCAGGCGGATTAATTTCGATTCTTGCCAGGCCGCTCCGATGAAAGATAGTCCAACCGGCAGGCCAAAGACATAACCGGCCGGAACGGTGATATGGGGGTAGCCTGCTACTGCCGGCATAGAGGTTGATTCGATATCCCAAATACTGTCACCGTTTACCAAATCAATCATCCAGGCCGGCCCGCCCGAAGGTAATATGAGGGCGTCCAGCTGATGAGCCTGCAGAGCAGCATCCAGACCCTCAGCACGCGTCAGACGCAAATTTCTTTTCAGGGCGTTTAGGTAACGTGGTTCGTCCAATGGGCCTTTCTTTTGTGCAGCCAGCATGCGTTCCTGACCGAAGTACGGCATCACACTGGCGGCATTTTCTTCATTGAAGCGGATAACATCTTCCAGCGTATGTACCTGTACCTCTGGCCCTAATCGGCTCAGGTAGGCATTCAAATCCGCCTTAAACTCGTAGAGCAACACCTCCATCTCAGACCTGGCAAACTTGTCGAAAGTGGGCATGCTGACAGGATCTACGATCTCTGCTCCGCACTGTTTGAGCAAGGTGATACATTCTTCAAAGATAGCCAGAACACGCTCGTCCGAACCGGCCATTTTGCGCGGTACGCCCAGACGTGCACCTTTTAAACCATTCGGGTCCAGGCTGGACCGATAGTCTGCCCCTCCAACCGGAGCAGACGCGGTGGCCGGATCGTGCGGATCGGCACCGGCCATGACTCCCAGCAAGATGGCTGCATCGGCTACCGTGCGTGCCATTGGCCCGGCCGTATCCTGACTATGGGCAATCGGGATGATCCCCGAACGACTCACCAACCCAAGTGTAGGTTTGATGCCGACCACACCGTTAGTTTGAGATGGGCAGATGATAGAACCATCGGTCTCGGTGCCAATGGCCGCCGCACAGAAATTGGCTGCCACTGCTGCAGCCGAGCCAGAACTGGAACCGCAAGCCGAACGGTCAAGGGCATAGGGGTTGCGCGTCAACCCGCCACGCGATGACCAACCGCTGGTGGAACGCGTTGAGCGGAAGTTAGCCCACTCACTCAGGTTGGTCTTGCCCAGCAAAACCACCCCCGCGGCGCGCAGGCGCTCTACCAGAAAAGCATCCTGTTTTGCAATGGAACCGGCCAGTGCCAGCGAGCCAGCGGTAGTTTGCATTTTGTCATGCGTATCGATATTATCTTTCAGCAGCACTGGCACACCATGCAACGGCCCAAGGACGTTACCACGGCGATATTTGGCATCCAGCGCATCGGCCTCTTCTAACGCATCTGGATTCAACTCGATAACCGCATTAATTTTCGGATTCAAACTATGGATACGTTCCAGGTACATCTCAGTCAATTGCCGGGCGGTCAGTTCGCCGCTTTCCATTTTGGCTTGTATCTCCAGAATGGTCAGTTCATCCATCTGTCATCTCCGTGTGCAAGATTCTCGAACAGAAAACCTTTAGACCTTTTTGTGGATGTGCTGGTAATCCTGATGGTCAGGAAAAGGATAAACGATATGAAAAGGATCTCTCTGAGTCTGAAGTTTTGTATAAAACATGGGGTGGATGACGCAGGTATCTGTTTCTGTGAGCACCAAGCGGTCGTTCATGGCATATTCGAAATCTGCTTCGACAATTTTTTCTTTTTCATTCATCTCTCGTGCGCGGCCGACAATGCCGAGTTCGGTAACCAACCGGCGAAAGGCAAGCGCTGTGTAACTACCGTCTGGCCAGTTCCGTGACGTTCGCTTAGCGACCTGGTCTATGTAATTGCCTTTGAAAATTGCCGGTGCAGAAGTGAGTGCAGTAACAATTTCACCAACACCAGGGTAGATCAGGCTGTAGGAATTCAGGACTTCGTCTGCCAGAGTTGCTTCGCTTTCGGCAACGATTTGGGCGATGTTCAATTTGTAAAATTTTGGAAAAACATTCTCCTTACTGGCTACCTTGGCAATGCGGTTACATAAAATCACCAGTTGACGCGGACGCATCTGCGTATGGCGCAAAATGTAAGGCAAACTTTGCTCCGGCTCGCCACGTAGATTTTTGATTGTGTCACCAAAGTAAGGCGTCCACAACTTTGCACGTACCTCATCAAAGTCATCCCAGTTCACATCTTTGAAGGGAAGTGCATGCTCTGTGCCCAGGTATTTGTAAAACCGCCATGCAATCAGACGGATTAAGTCTTTCGGTTTCCAGAGCATGTAAAGCGGGTCGCGGATGAATTTGGTCGTATTGGGGATGTTGCCTTCTTGAATATATGGGAAAATCTCGGCAGAAACAAAGGCCTTGATGTGAATGCCTCGGTGGGCATAGGCGACATTGAACTTGCTGGCGGCTTGGATTAAAGCAGCCGTCACTGCCATCATGGCATCATTGTTGCGGTCATAACGCTCGAACGTATCAATCGCAATGATGACCGGTTCTGTCCGGGTAATGGCAAGTGCCCGCTCCTTGGCTCTGCTGAACAGCGGATCTGCCAGCATATCGGTCAGCGAATCGGCGACTGAGCCGCTCTCATCCACATACTTGGCAAGGACTTGTTTGATCAGTTCATGAACGAAGACCGAGAATCTGCTCTGCTTGCCGGTGAAAAAGCCCGCCCGCTCAAAACACGGGTCGTAAGTGCGGAACTCATAGAAAATCAGGGACCAAATCAGATATTCCCAAATTTTGCGGACGTCATTGACAATTAGATCGGGGGAGATGTAATTCTTGTGAGCAACGCGGTTGATGATGCCATCATAAATTGCAGGCTCGTCAATATCAATATTGTGTGCTCCCCGAATGTATCCCTGGAATCCAAAGAATTTGGTGAGTGAGGTTTTGCCACAGCCACGCCGACCGATGATCAAGTAAACTTCTGGGTCAAGCGCCTCTTGATTGAAGCGGCTCAAATCATAATAAAAATCCGGGTAATGTTCTTGCAAGACGTCAATTTCGTTTTCACAACAGACTTCTCCAAAAGGATGCGGAAAGCGATAATCTGGCGGGGTTGCCATGCAGACCTCCCATCATTTCGCCTGAAAGTTTATCCTAATGCGTATAACCAAGTATAAGATTAAACATTGGATTGCACAATATGTATTTTAAGGGACATCTGTTGAGGCACTTGTTATCCTGAAATTTTCAGCCGTCTCCCTCTAAAGTGATGAATGCCTTGCTGCCACGAATGACACGAATTCCACGAAAAATGCTCTGCAATTTGTGTTTCTTTGCAAAATTCGTGGCCGATCCTCTCTGTGGCAACTCATCAACATGCAATTAGGGAACCATCAAATTTTCCGACCCCAAAAATTTCCTGCCATATCTGGGGTAAATACCTTAACCCAATGTTAACCTTTTCTTCTCTCCTTGTTAAAGACCAACAGATATTATTACCGAGCAGAAAGATAAATTACAAGGAGAAAAAGAAATGACCAAAACTGTTCGCTCTTTATTGTTTGTGTTTGTAGCCGCTGGCTTGTTGTTGGCGGCCTGTGGCGCGCCTGCCACGCCTGAAACGGTGACCGTGATCCAGACGCAGGTTGTTGAAAAGATCGTTGAAGTTGAAAAGACCGGTCCGGTTGAAGGTACCATCCTGGTGGATGGCTCCAGCACGGTGGCGCCCATCACTGCTGCTGTCGCCGAAGAGTTCCAGGCGGAGTTCCCTGAAGTGCGCGTGCCCGTTGGCATCTCTGGCACCGGCGGCGGATTCAAGAAGTTCTGCGCCGGCGAGACCGACATCTCTGATGCTTCCCGCCCCATCAAGGAATCTGAAACCGAATTGTGCAAACAAAACGGCATCGAATACGTGGAACTGCCCGTGGCTTTCGACGGGCTGGCTGTACTGGTCAACCCTGCCAATGATTTTGCCTCCTGCCTGACGGTGGAAGAACTCAAGAAAATCTGGTCGCCCGAAGCCGAAGGCGTTATCACCAACTGGAATCAGGTGCGCGAAGGCTTCCCCGATCAGCCGCTTGCCTTGTATGGCGCCGGCACCGACTCCGGCACCTATGACTACTTCACCCAAGCCATCGTCGGCAAAGAAGGCTCCAGCCGCGGCGACTTCCTCCCCAGCGAAGACGACAACGTCCTCGTGCAGGGCATTGCAGGCGACGTAAACGCTCTCGGCTTCTTCGGACTGGCTTACTACGAAGAGAACGCCGACAAACTCAAACTGGTGGCGATTGACAACGGCGACGGCAACTGCGTTCTGCCCAGCATCGAAACGGTCGCCGGTGGAACCTACCAGCCGCTCTCCCGCCCGCTCTTCATCTATGTCAACCGCGAGCGCATTGACGAAAAAGACGAGATCAGCGCCTTCATCGAGTTCTATCTGAAGAACGCCGGCGCGCTCTCTCTCGAAGTGGGCTACATCCCGCTGACCGATGAAATCTACACCCTGGCGCAGACCCGCTACGACAAGCGCATCACTGGCTCCATCTTCGAAGGTCTCGGCTCCACGGTGGGTGTCTCGCTCGAAGACCTGCTGGCGAAGGAAAAGTAAAAAGAATTTTGTTGTGTGGAAATGGAGGGTTGACAGGTTTCCCCTGTCAACCCTCATTGCCTGTCACAAGGAGCCTCAATGCAAGAAAGCAAACTTATCACAGACGCTGTCCTCCTGCGCCGAAGAGCCGATCATGACCGCCGCGAGACGCTCATTCGCGCCGTCTTGCTCCTTTTTTCCATTGTCTCCATCTTTACCACCCTCGGCATCATCGCCGTCCTGCTGCAGGAGACCATCCTGTTCTTTCAGGAAGTTTCCATCGTGGAATTTTTCACCGAGACGCGCTGGACGCCGCTCTTTGCTTCCAAAAAATTCGGCGTGTTGCCGCTGGTCAACGGGACGATCCTCGTCGCGGCGGGCGCTATGTTCATTGCCCTGCCGCTCGGTCTGCTCGCCGCCATCTACCTGAGCGAATACGCCAGCGACCGCGCCCGTAAAATCCTCAAGCCCCTGCTCGAAATCCTGGCAGGCGTGCCAACGGTGGTCTACGGCTACTTTGCGCTGACCTTCGTCACGCCCTTGCTGCAAAAAATCTGGCCCGAAACGCAAGCCTTCAACGCCCTGAGCGCCAGCATCGTGATGGGCTTCATGATTCTGCCGTTGGTCGCCTCGCTCTCCGAAGACGCCATGTCTGCTGTGCCGCAATCGCTTCGGCAGGCGGCATACGCGCTTGGCGCAACCAGGCTCGAGGTCACGCTGCGAACCGTCGTTCCTGCCGCGCTTTCGGGCATCTCCGCCGCCTTCATCCTGGCTGTCTCGCGCGCCATCGGCGAGACGATGATCGTCGCCATCGCCGCAGGTCAGCAGCCCAAACTCACCCTCAACCCGCTGCAATCCATCGAGACCATGACCGCCTACATCGTGCAGGTCAGCCTGGGCGATACGCCGCAGCAAAGCATCGCCTACAAAACGATTTTTGCGGTGGGCATGCTGCTCTTCGTGATGACATTGATAATGAACCTGATCAGCCACTGGCTGACGCGCCGCTACCGGGAGGTGTACGAATGAACGGACTCTTCGCCAACGAAGACGGACGCTTCGCCCCCCGCCTGGGGCTGCGTCTGCGCTACGGACGCCTTTTCCAAACCCTCAGCCTCGCCGCCGTGACCCTCGGCTTGTTGCTGCTTTCCATCCTGCTCATTGACATCATCCTGGACGGCTACAAGTGGCTGCGCCCCGAATTCTTCACCGAATTCCCATCGCGCTTTCCCGAAAAATCGGGCTTGCGTTCCGCCCTGCAAGGCTCGCTGTGGATGATCAGCCTGACCGCGCTGATGGCGTTTCCCATCGGCGTGGGTGCGGCGATTTATCTTGAAGAATACGCCCCCGACAACTGGCTGACGCGCTTCATCGAAATCAACATCTCCAACCTGGCGGGCGTGCCGTCCATCATTTACGGCTTGTTGGGCTTGGGCTTGTTCGTGCGCGGGCTGGAACTGGGGCGCAGTGTGCTGGCCGGCTCGATGACCATGGCGCTGCTGGTGCTGCCCATCCTCATCGTCTCGGGGCGCGAGGCGATTCGCGCCGTACCCCAATCGGTGCGGCACGCTTCGCTCGCCCTCGGCGCCACCAAATGGCAGACCATCCAAAACCACGTCCTGCCCTATGCCATGCCGGGGATATTGACAGGTACGATCCTTGCCATCTCGCGCGCCATCGGCGAGACCGCTCCGCTCATCACCATTGGCGCGTTGACCTACATCCGCTTTGACCTCAAAGGGCCAATGGACCTGTTCACCGTCCTGCCGATTCAAA